>Ga0180432_10006723_pt1 | contig 14854 bp, 13 predicted proteins | sample SS_ome_10_FD_132414 | JGI IMG/M metagenome (GOLD analysis project Ga0180432, IMG submission 132414) | Hypersaline lake sediment archaeal communities from the Salton Sea, California, USA - SS_1_MS_2 metaG | ecosystem: Environmental > Aquatic > Non-marine Saline and Alkaline > Hypersaline >... | reverse complement strand
CGCTAGGGTGGCTTCTGTGCTCGTTGGAGGCACGGCCGCGTTCACCGCAGACAAGGGGAACGTCGCGCGGTTTCCGGCTACGATGCAAGAAGGCATACGGGTTCAGAGGATGCACAAATGACCGATCCCGAGAAAAAGGCGCTGGCTATCATCGACGACGACAACGTCGCGAAAGCGGGTCGTCTGTATGGACGCCTCGGTCTGATCCTCTCGGGCAGAGGGCCCGACAACAAAGTACGGAGAAAGACGTGGAGAGAAGGTGCCAAGCGCGCGAGGCGGATGCTTGAGGCGCACTTCGGAGAGGCGGGGGTTCGGCTCTCAACTTCCGAGTACCTGAGGACGAGCGGAGAGGCTTACGGTAGACCTTCGTTCGTGCACAGAGACTTCTTCACCGTCCGGAAACCCGAGGGGTTGGGAGGCAGGAAGTCCTCGGACACGGGCATGGGTTTGAACCTGATCAACTCTGCCCTGCCCATCCTCTACATCCCGCTGGACAAGTCGGGAGAACCCCTTAGCGTTTTCTACGATACTGTCCGACAGAAAGACGGCTTGGTCAAAGCCGTAGACACGCTCCTGTCCCTGCAAGAAGGTCGGCCCCTAGCAAAAGGTGACTCTGTCGCCACGAAAGCCATCAAAGATGTGGCTTATCGACTGGATGCGCTGAAGAACATGAAGCGTCAGTTGCAAGAGAGCCTCAAGCTCGTTGACAGCGAGATCAGGCGATTTGAGGCCGTCGGACGCCGCTAGGCGGCGAGCCGCTGCAAACAGGCCTGCTTCTCCCCTTGCGTTCCCTGAAGGACTGCCATAGGGTTCGTGAGTTGACATCTGACAAGGAGCGAGCGTGAACCAGTGGACCGTGATGGCACCGCACGCGAGGCTTGTGTTCCAGGCCGAAGAAGGGCAGGAGGCCTACCTTCATGCCTTCCATGACTTCGTGCAGAAGATTAGCGGGGTCAAGCTGAAAAAGGGCATGTTTCACGTCCCCTTCAACGCCCTGAGGGTCGTGAACGAACACATGGGTCGCTATCCCGGTGTCTCTGTCGCGGCCGCCGCGTGGCTCAAAGAGCCCAGCGAGAAGATCTCGTGGGAGGAGATCGAGGCCGAGCTTCGCGAGAAAGGGGAGATCCGAGATTGGGTTCTTGATGGGTTCCTGACGGACTATCAAAAAGACGCCATCACGTTCGGGTGGAACCTTGAGGGGGTGCACTTCTGGCACACGACGGGTTCTGGAAAAACCTTGAGCGGCATCGTGACGGCGCTCTCTACCGAGGGGCCTGTTGTTGTCGTCACTCGTGCGGCTTCTCGCATCCAGTACGCCCGTGAGATCGAACGGTTTCTGAACGTCAGAGCTTACGTCGTGAGGCCTGAGTCGCAGCTTCAAAGCCAGATCACGGTCCAAGGGGAAACTTGGAACCAGTTTCGTTCTCGGCACAAAGGTCAAGGGCTCTCAACGAAGAAGATGGGCAAGCTCTGGAAGGAGCACCAGGACAAGCTGGGGATCGACCCACCCAAGACGATCAAGGACTACCTCCGGGAAATCGAGCATCGTGCTTTCGTGGTTGTCGGATGGGAGGCATTGACCGCCAACCTTGATCTCTTGACCGGGCTGTCGCCGGGTGCAGTGATCTACGACGAGAGCCACAGAGGCAAAGGGAACAAGCGGTACGAGGTCGTTCACCTTCCTGACCTACCGGACGACGAGGAAGAAGCCATCGAGCGTCTCCGCGAGGAAACCCGAGACGCGAGATCGAAGAAGGGCTTCATCAAGGACACAGATGACGGCAGAAAGATGTTCGTACCGGTCATGAACACGGCGGCTGCTGCGGCGACCCTTGCCCGGGCTTCGGACAAGCGAATCTGTACAACCGCGACTCCTGTTTCGGACCGGGTTCGAGACCTTTGGGCGCAGCTGGATCTCTCCGAGCCGAATGCCTGGGGTAACGCGACGGCTTTCTTTGACCGCTACTGCGACAGGAAGCCCGGTACCTACGGCGGGTTCGACACCACGGGATCATCGAACCTCGAAGAACTGAACGAGAGGATCAAGGGCATCGCTCACATCCTTACGAGTGAGCAGACTCACGCAGAACTCCCGCCAAAGAGGCGTCAATCGGTATATATCGCCCCAGAGGACCAGTGTCGTTCTTCCGCTGGCTTCGCGAAAGAGATCCGAGAGGCGCGCAGACGCAGCGGAGCGATGGGAGTCATTGAGGCTAAGCTGGCTGAGTCGGCTTCTCGAAAGAGAAAAGCTGTTCTCGATATGATAACGGACCACGTGAACAGCAAGCACAAGGTCGTCGTCTTCACCGGGCGAAAGAGGGATTGTGATCTCCTCGGTGATGACGTCCGGAAGAAGCTCAAGAAGACCAACGCAACCATCTGGGTTGCTCACGGTGAACAGAGCACAACCCGGAGACAGGAGATCATCGACGAGTACATGGCTCATCCCGGCCCCTGTGTTCTCGTTGGCACAGGGCACGCGTTCGGAGAGTCTCTCAACATCCATGACACGGACGCCGCCTTTTTTGTGATGTTGCCGTACACTCCGGGACAACTGAGGCAGTGGGAGGGCCGTTTCTCACGCCTCGGGATGAAGCGACCCGTTGTCATCTACTACGTGATTGCCGAGGGAACAGTGGACGAGCACATCGCGTCCATCCTCATTGACAAGCTGCCTGCGGTGGAGAAGATCGCCAAGGACAGTGAGTTGGCCTCGGCTCAAAGCGTTCTCGCGGGCATTGATGAGAACGAGTCAGATGAGGACTTCGTGAACTCGATTTTGTCTGACCTCGATTTCGACTAGGAGACAGCTGTGTCGAAATCCCCTTCGTCTAGATGCGGTATGATTTCTCCGCTGGGCTATCCCTGCTCGCTGCACCCAGGGCACCACGGTCCGCACCTCGGGAGGAAGAAGGACCAAACGGTAATGTGGGAACAGGCCAAGCTGCCCTTCGGGAAATACTGCGATCAGTGTGGCTCCCTGGACACTTTTTGGTACCGAGGCGAAGTAGTCTGCTCTTGTTGCCGGGCTCGGTCTGGCCCGGTATGACAACGGCGAGAGGAAAAGCGATGACGACTGAAGACGAGAAGAAAATCATCTACACGGGTCCGTCTCCGAGGGGGTGGCACCGTCTTCAGCAGGCAGCGGAGTGCCTCCAGAAGTACGCGTGGAAGTACGAGTCTCCTGCCAAGGAGGGGGAGCCAGACGCCCTCAAGAAGTCTCCTGCGCTGGTCAAGGGTTCGCTGATCCACCTCGCGCTGGCTCAGCACTACGCGATCATGCGGGCTCGCCAGACCGAAGGAGATGATCCCAACTCTTGGTGCAGCCCGCACGAAGCTGTCGAGTTGATCGCGAAGCTGGAGGACAATACTGAATACATTGATCCTGTCCTTCAAACCTTCGACGCCTACGCCCGATGCTATAACGGCAAGATCGAAGAACAAAGCATGAAGATCCTGGCTGTTGAGGAGTTGTTCGACAGCAGGATTGCAGGGAAGTACCGCCTCACGGGCCGTGCTGACCTCATTTACGAGGACTTGGCGGGCAGGGTGTACGTCGTAGACCACAAGACGACGAGCCGCCTCACAAGCAAGCACAAGCAGTACTACGGGGTGTCGGGACAGCTTATCGGCTATGCTCACATGGCCCGAGAGGTTTACGGAGATCGGTTCGCTGGGATGGTCCTCAACCTGATCCAGCACGGAGACAGCCCCAAGTTCGAGAGGCTTACGCTTCCCCGCTCTCCGTTCTTGGAGCAAAACTTCGAGCAGACGGTCGTGGACTTGGAGGAGTCTATCGAGCGTCTACAGCAAGAAGGTCGGCCTCACGACCAGTGGCCCAAGGCGATGAACGAGTTGACCTGCTTCCATCGCTATGGGGCGTGTGAGTTCATGGACCAGTGCCGCTTCGGGAAGGATTACAAAACGGCAGGCAACTTCACGATCGGGAAGTTCAACAACTGACCCCTACGGGATCATCTTGACTTTCCGAGAGGAAGGCAGAACGAACAGGAGGGAGGGATCGGCAAGCACCTGCTTGAGCTCCAGTCCCGCCTGCTCAATGCCCCGATGTGTTCGTGCACCAATCCAGCCGTCAATTTCTCCGATGTCGTACCCGGCGCGCTGAAGTTGAGCTTGGATGAGTCGTTCCTTGTCCCGTCCGTAAGCGGCAACGCCAATGTCGAGGCAGGCGCACATGGCGGCGTCCTTGTACCCAAGACGGTCGTAGACAGGCTCCCACTCCCCCATGCAGTCGAAGTGCCAAGCCTCACTGGCTCCCTCGTCGGGGGCCTTGATGACCGGACGCCACCCAATCTTCTTCGCGAGAACCCAAAGCTTGTCGAGTTGAAGATCGGCGGGCACGCCGACAAAATTGAGGTTGCCCAGATCGAGGTCTACGGCCCGGCCTGCGTTGTGCCAGGAGAAACCAGGCTTGCTCACGAAGTCGGGCTTCATCGAGGACTTCTTGTAGCCAGGAGACCCCTTGGCTGGCTTCCCGGCCGCGAGCCAGTTCTCGTACTTCTTTCGAGCGGCTGCCTGTTGCGGCACGTCACGTCGGCAGTCCGTCACCCGGAAGTCGCCCTGGTCAATCGAGACGGCTTCGTGCAGGGCCACGATCGCGTCCCTCACGTCAGGAGGCACGAGGTCGGCCCCGTTGGGCAGAGACGCCACCGCGAGCAGCTTGCTCCGAGGCGAGCCAATCGGGTAAGAGCTCTTGATGCAGGGCGGGAGAGGTACGAGCTGTGTGCGCTGGGGGATGGACATGGTGGAACCCTACCGTGGATCGTGGAGGAGTGCAGCTACCCTACCTGGTAACAGTGCTACATCCTTGAGATCCAAACTTTTTTGCCCGCCGCGTTTGACAGCTGTCACGACTGGGCTATTCTCCGGGGGCACAGAGAAGAGAGGCGTTTGATGTCCGAGCAAGAGACCTTCGTGGTCTTGACGTACGGCCCTAGCGGCATCGGCAAGACGACGGACCAAGGTTACAGTTTCCCTAATGCGCTGTTTCTCGCAGCTCCGGGATCGCTAAGCAGTATTGTTAGCACTTGTGGGTACACTCCAAAGAGTGTCCATGTTGCGACCATCATGGAGGCCACCGAGCTTATCGAGTCCCTCGGACAGACGGATAAGTTCGATACAGTGGTCATTGACGACTTCTCGTTCATGGCGGAGCAGACATTCTCCCGCTTGGAGAACAGTGGCAAGTACAAGGGTTTCGCCCTGTGGGGAAAGATGAGGGACGTGGCCCTCGACTTCCGGGACAAGAGCCGCTATGCCGGGATCAACGTCGTCCTCAACGCATGGGAGCAAGCTCCCAAGAGGAAGGAGAACGGTTCTCTCGTCCGAGGTGGCCCCCAGCTTTCTGGGAAGCTGCCCGAGCAGATCCCTGCTCTCTGTGACGTTGTTCTTCGCGCTGTCCAGGAACCCCGAAGCAAGCCTTGGCCTACGGTGTACCGCTGTACACCCGACCCGTCCTTCGTCATGAAGGACCGCTTCAACGTAGTTTCTGTTTGTGACCCGTGCCCAATGAACCTCGGAGAAATCCTCCGTGCCTCGGGCCGAAACGTCTCTCGTCACTCTATGGTGGACGAGGAAAAAGTGGAGACTATCTCTCAGTCTCTCACTGGTGATCTCAAGAACGATGGGCCTTTGCTCAACGACGTATTCTCTTCTCTCCTTGCGTCTGACCTCCCTTCGGTCTTTGCCCGTTGGACAGTGAGGGACGCTTTTGACAGGGCTATCATCCGGCGCGATTTGCAGAAGCACGCGACGAACTTTATCGACCTCGGGTCGGGCTCGCTGCTGGGATAACCCTACCTTCGACAACACCAAGCACAGGTGATCACTACCATGGCTAACGAAGAAATCAACCTCGATCGCGATTGGTCCGCTACCCTCAACGTCTCGGGCATCAATGCACCGGCTGGCGGGAACAAGAACTTGGAGCTCCCCGAGGGGTACTACAAGGCTGCGGTCTCCGATATGTACATCAATCACGAGCGCAACTCCAACCGCGTCATCATCAAGCTGACCGTGACCGAGGGGTCTTTTGCGGGTGTCGTTCGGACCACGGGTCTCGGCCTCCCGAAGGATGACCGCGACAACGTTCGTTACTACTGGCGCGGACTCTCCGAGTCGGTGGGCTACACTCCCGCTCAGCTCGATGCGGGCTCCATCAACATCGACCGCACCACCTACGTCGATCGCGAGGCTCACATCCACTTCGTCCCCAAGAGCGAGACGGAGAACGGCTACGAGAAGATCGACTTCCTCGCTCCGGCCGAGTGGAGCCAGCAGAACCAGATGTTCATGGCTCGTGAGAAGATCGAGGGTGAGAAGAAGATGACCGAGGCTCCCTCGGTCGCTCCCTCGAGCCTCAGCGGCAACACGACCACCAAGGCTGACGTGCTCTCCAAGCTCGGCCTCTAGTCTCTCCGACTAAACCACGGCCCTCGGTTACGTCGTTAGCCGAGGGCCTTCTTGTAGGTGTGAAGATGATCATTGGTTCACCGAAAAGTCTGAGCGAGGTTCCTGTCTTCTCCAAGCTGGAGATCGAGGAGCTCGTTGCAGGTTCTACTGAAATGCTCAAGCAGGGCATCCCTGGGGAAGTTCCTGCTGCGGTTCCTGTCAAGCATCTCTTGCGTCTCACGGCGACCCTGGAGAAGTATCGCGCGGTGCTGATCAAGCTGACCGAGGCCAAAGATGCCGAGGACGAGAAGAAAGAGTCCATGCTCTCTGAGGCGATGGATAGTGCCCAAGAGCTCATTGATGCCGAGCAGCCGAAGGCGGTTCAACCCGTCCAGTCAGCCCCGAAGTCTCGTCTAGTCGTCCCCAAGTAGAGGTGAAAGATGGAAGCAGAGGTCAACGACGCGGAGAAGGTTGAAGTCGAGAACCCTGAGGCTCCCGTGAGCCGGGAAAGGACCGAGATGGAGGAGATGCAGGCCCGCATCGAGAGCATGGACAAGTCCCTCTACAACGGTCTGAGGGGATTGGTCATGCTGGTCGATCTCATGGAGACGGCGGTCAATCCGACCTCCGAGCCCGAGGAAAAGGCGGCATCCCTCATGAAGGTGAGGCAGATCATCGACATGATGCAGCGGAGCCTCACTTGAGCAGCTGGCGCGGTCATCCCGGACACCCCAAGGCCCATCCGGAAAGGCCTTGGTGGCGACGGCACGAAAGGGAGGAGGCTCTTGGGGGCTTCCTCCCTTCGAAGTCTGTGGGGTGGATACATCCTCATGGCGTGTTCGCGTATGGCTCGGACGCCGAAGTGGTCATGGCGGAGTACGATAAAACGCATCCGATCGAGTGCCCCGAGCCGCGATGCGGTCAAGTCTGGCAAAACGACTCGGGCGATGAGATGCTGGTGACCAAGGTCCTCATCTGCGTTGAGGAAAAGCTGGTCTACTTCAACGGACGAGCCTGGGAGGGGCCTTGGCCGCCACCTTCGATGTGTCTCGTGTCGGGAACACACTCGCCGTGGAAGAACACAGGAGAGGAAACCAAAGGAGAGAAAGAGTGAGCAGCGTTCTCTACGATCCGAGAGCTTGCGGGGCGAAGTGTGATCTCTGTCCGCTGAACGGGAGTACGGTGGTCCCGCCCGAGCAGAATGTCGGGCCTTCTCAGATCGCGGCGGGGAAGGCCGTCGCTGTGGTCGGTGAGGCTCCCTCAGAGGCAGAAGAGTCCCAGGGACGGCCTTTCGTGGGGGCGAACGGCATGGAGTTGGACCGCGCCCTCCGACAAGCTCGTCTCAAGCGCCGAGACCTCCATGTGACAACTGTCATTCTGTGCAACCCTCCAGGCAAGAGGCTCAAGGACTTCCTGGACAAGATTTCTCGGTACAACCGGAAGCAGGAGAAGGCCTGGCAGAAGAAAGTCCAGGACGCCCAAAAGGCCGGAGAGCCGATCCCTACAGGGTCGCCTGACCGCATCAACAGCCCCATCGACTGCTGTGCTCCTCGTCTCCAAAAAGAGCTTGAGAACTTCGATAAGGTCATCACGATGGGGACCTACGCCTACCGATCCGTCACGGGGATGGGGGCAAGCCTGATGTCTGTACGCGGGGGCGTGACGACCTTGGAGCCGACAGACAGGACGCCCGGCAGAGTCATCATGCCGACCCTCTCTCCGAGCTTCGTGCTGGCCGTTCCGAGGTGGTCCCATGTATTCCGAAACGACATCCACAAGGCAGGTCAGTGGTTCCGAGGGGAGACGGAATGGGTTCCGCCGAACATCACCTACCACCCCTCTGCGGACGAGCTGGCTGCGTTCCTCTCCAAGAAGGACATGTACACCTACGACATCGAGACCGACGGCATCGAAAGCCTGACGGCTCGCATCCGGTGCATCGGGATCGGAGACGGCGAGAACGTGATGGTCGCCGGGTTCCTCGGAAAAGACGGCCACACGAAGTTCTATGACCGCTACGAGGAAAAGCGTGTCCGAGAGGTCCTCTCCGAGTTCTTCGCCAACCCTGCGAAGATGAAAGCAGGCCACAACTCGGGCATGTACGACAAGCTGGTCATCCGGAACCAATGGGGAGTGACGGTCGAACCAAACTTGGATACAATCCTCTTGCATAGGTGCGTCGAGAGCGAGCTGCCTCACAGCCTGGGTTTCGTGGGCTCCATGTACACGGTGGCCCCCTCATGGAAGACGGACCGTGAGGGCAATAAACTGGCCTTCGACGCCGAGTCTGACGAGCAGTTGCATACTTACTGCGCGAACGACGTCTCCATAACGGCGAGGGTCATTCAGCCTCTGGTCGAGCAGGTGAGGCTGAGAGAGCAGACCGAGGTGTTCAAGGTGGACACTCGGATGCAGGCAGTGTGCGCGGACATGCACGAAGTCGGGATGTTTGTCGATCAGGCCAAGCGTCTGGAGATCGAAAAGCAGATGCTGTCTCGGCGGTACGAGCTTCTTACGGAAATACGCGACAGGCTCGACTGGGACAACTTCAATCCTGGCTCTGTGTACCAAGTCAGGGAGGTTCTGTTCGAGAAGTGGAAGCTGGAGCCCCCACTAGAGGAGAAAGAGCGGTTAACGCAGTCGGGCGATCCTTCGACTGCCGACCTTGTTCTTCGCTCCCTGTTGTCAGAAAAAACGGTCGACCCCGACAAGCGCGAGATCATCAAACTCCTCCGGTACTACCGCAAAGTCCAGAAAACCCTCGGAACTTACGTCACTAAGCTGAGGCCGTGGAACATGTCCGCAAACCTCGGGTGGGACGAGGACGAGGACTGGGTAGATCGTGAGACCCGGAAGAAGTACGGCGAAGAGAAGAAGGGCATCGTCAACCCGTACACGGGTCGGATGTACCCAGGATACAACGGTCATGTGACGACCACTGGCCGATTGTCCTCTTCGAAGCCGATAAACTGTTTCGACGCAGAGACGGAAATATTGACGGAGGAAGGATGGGTTCGATTTGACTCACTTTCGCGAGAAGTTCGAGTGGCTCAGTGGCACCCAGATGGGAAGATAGATTTTGTCCTCCCATCTGCCTACCACGAAGGAAAGCTCGAAGGAGAGATGGTAGCGTTTCGCAATCAATCAAGTGATTTGTTGATGACGCGGAACCACAGAATTCCCTTGCGAAAGGACAGCGGAAGGTTGGAGACTGTCACTGCTGAGGATCTTTTGTCCTTGGGAGCAGGAAGGCACACGATCCATGCCGGAGCTTTACGGCGACCCGACATTGGAGTTCCATTCACGTCTGCTGAGTTGCGCTTTCTTGTTGCAATCCACGCCGACGGATCGTTTGTCAAGACAGCCGGAGTCTCGTACGGCTTGGACGTTGGTTTTAGAAAGCAGAGAAAAGGCGAACGGTTTGAGCAGATCTTGTCCGAGCTGCCTGAAGGCTACTCGTGGTCGAAAGGGAAGGAAAAAAACCGGTACCGCTTCTATCTCTCTTCCGTGCCAAGACTGGAAAAACTTCTTTCTCTTATTGGGCGCGAAAGGAGACGATGGGGTCCGTGGTTGTTTTCACTCAATGAAGAACAAGCGTCAATCTTCGAGAATGAGCTGTGGCATTGGGACGGCTGCCTGGACCGTAGAAGTCAGTACGCGAATCGAGACGAGGCAAACGCAGATTGGATCCAGGCATTTTTGTGCACAAGGGGCATACGCGCAAACAAGAGGTTTTACACCAACAAGGACGGAAACAGTGTTTGGATAATCGACGTGAGGAGAACAACGACCAATGCAGTCACCCACAGGTCAGAGAGAAAGGTCGTTACCTGGTCAGACACAGTGTATTGTGTCACGGTCCCGTCAGACGCGATTGTTGTTCGTCGCAAGGGCAAGGTGACAATCACCAGGCAGAGCCAGAATGTACCGAAAGCTCTCCGAGCAATGGTCGTGGCGCAGCCGGGGCATGTTCTCGTCGGAGCCGACATGGACCAGCTGGAGCTGCGGATTGCGGCAGCTAGGTGGGAAGTCGAGCTTTACCTCAAAGCGTTCCGAGATGGCAAAGACCCTCACTCCATGACCGCCTTCGCGGTGTTCGGCGAGGAGTTCTGCAAGGCAGCAGGTCTCGATCCTGCGCAGTTCGACCGCCCTGGACCTCTGAGCGGAGATGCTTACATCAACGGCAAGTTCGAGGGCTCTGGCGACTGTAAGAAAATGCGTGATCTTTCAAAGGCCGTCCAATACGCATCGGTTGGAGAAGGCGAAAAAGTAGCCGTCCTCGACGAGCGGGCAAGTGTGCCGATTGAGGAGGTAAAGCCGGGAGATTGGCTTTGGTCTTGGTCCAACGAGCGGCTGCGTTACGAGCCTTCTCAGGCCAAGCATGTCTGGCACCACGGAAACAAAGAGTGCGTAGAGGTTACTTTCACTTGGGGACAGGGTGACATCTACAGCGGGTCGGTGATTGTTACGGCTGACCACCCCATGATCTTGAGGAACGGCAAGCTGAGGCACGCCGGGTCTCTCCAAGCAGGAGATCGGCTCATGCCGTTTCGTCGGAGGGGAGATTCCTACAGGCTCGTTCACCCTTTCAACGACAAGAGGATGGCAGGGGAGCACCGCGTTGTCTGTGGCTTCTACGACTCAGGAGAGGGGTCGTTCCATGTTCACCATCTGGACGAGAACCCGCTCAACAATGTTCCCGGTAACCTGGAAACCAAGAGCCAAAGAGACCATTACTTCGAGCACAAAGAGTCTCTGGACTCGGGCCGAGTAAGGTCCGAAAAGTGGAGGGCTTCCGTCTCGGACTCGGCGACTCGTTCCGCCGCCTCCAAGAAGGCCTGGGAAGGAAGAAGAACACGCAAAGACAAGGACAAGACGTTCGGGCCCAGGGGGTCAGTCCTTGACGAGTTTTCCGACAAGGTGGGAATGCTGACGGACAAACAGGTCGCCGAGCTTGCTGGCTGTACGGCCAGTCTCGTGGGCCAGTACCGGAAAAAGCACAACATACCGCCTCCTGTGGGGCAAAAGGGATGGCTTCGGTGGCTTCTGACCCATGAGGTTCTGTGGAATCGTCTCTTGCACGACAACACAGACGTGGAGATGGTCCAACTCGTTGAAGACCACTTCGGCGTCACCGTTCATCGGACAGCAGTAAGGAACACAAGAAAACTGTTGGGCGTGCCGGCGATAAAGAAAAATCGGAAAGAGGTGCACGCTCGGCGGTGCTCCAAGCTTGAGCCCTGGGCCGAGAGCATCGGGCACAAGTCCGATCAAGTTATCGCAGAGGAAGCTGGGTGTTCCCCAGAGACTGTTCGGTATTACCGCAAAATGAGAGGCATACCGTCATTCTGGAAAGAGGCACCAGAGGGTACGAACCACAAAGTCGTTTCAGTGACGCCTGTGGGGAATCGAGAAGTCTGGGACATTGAGGTGGACCATGAGGACCACAACTTTGCTTTGGCTTCTGGCATCTTCGTGCACAACTCACAATACATGGCAACTGTAGAGACGGTACACAAGCTGATTTGCAAGACTGAAATACCGTCAAAGGCCGATGACGGAACGACGGAACTCCCCTATGCATTACTTCCCCTCCGGAGGGTCAGGAAGATGCGCGACAACTGGCTCGAAGGGGCCAAGGAGTTCGAGACAGGGTGGGAGAAGGAGATCGCGGACTTCCGGACGTACGGCTATCTCAAGGAGCCCATCCACGGTCGCCGCCGTGACTTCCTCGACGGTGAAAACCCGAATGAAATCGTTAACTTCCCGATCCAGAGCCAGGCTGCGGCTTTAATGAACAACGCAATCCTTCAACTGCACGAGCAGATACCTCTGCACAAGTGGGGCAAAGGAACGGGCATCATCAATCAATGCCATGACTCGATCGTGGTCGAGTGCCCAGAGAGTGAGGCGGAGAACGTCGCACGGCTTCTGGAGGAGTGCATGAACCAAACCCACGAGGCTCTGCCTGGCGTTGAAATCACGGCCACGGCAGGAATCGGAAAAACCTGGAAGGAGGTAGGATGATGGACGAGCTGGTCCAGAAGGCCGAGTCTCTTGCTTCCGAGGCGCAAGGCGCGAGCAAAAAAGAGCTGCGAGAGATCGTTTCCGAGCTTTGCGCCATAGTGAAAGCCATGGAAGAAAGGCGAGAACTGAACACGGAGCTAGCTCTTGCGGTGCAGTCCTTTGCCGAATGGCAACGCGACCGATACAGTGAGGTCTCCAGGGAGGCCTACGCCACTGTAGGTTCACAACTTTGCTCGGAGGTCTTCGAGAATGTCCACAACATCCTCGGTCACTCGTCCCCGATTGCTGCTTCTGGTGCCTCGCTCTTTGATGCCGTATCAGATTGAAGCGGCCAAGGACGAGGTCCAGGCGGCTTGTGCCGCGTCTCTGTCCCTGTCAGATGTCGAAATCGAGGACAGTCAGTCGTGGTACACGACCCGCTTCGAGACATCTGGCAGTTGGGAGTCCTGGATATGGGACACGGTTTGCGGCAGGGACTTCTCGACCCGAGAGCCCCACTTCAAGGGCTACGTCGTCATGGGCGAGAGCTTGGGGAAAGCGGGAGCCGGCATCGTCCAGCTTGCGATGAGGATGAATAAAGTGGTGCTTTCCTACGATGGGGAGATCCTCTCCGTTGTCAGCGGGATCACGTCGGACTCGGAGGAAGAGTTCGGTTCGTGGTTCGTGAGCACCACTAGCATTGAGGCAAAGCCATGAAGACAGATCACACAGACGTAAAACTTATGGTCTCCGAGTTGATTTCGGCGGGGCTCACACCCCAGCAGATCAGTGAGGAGATGGACAATCGCGTGTCGAGTAGGACGATCTACCGTTGGGCCAAAGGGGACTCGGTTCCACAGAACGAGTCAGACGTGGAGGCCCTTGGGGATCTCGTAGGCAGGATGAAAGGAGGCAAAGCATGAAGCATTTCGCACAGGTAGAGAGCAGCTTGAAGGGAGGCTGTGACGTCCGTCTTGGGCGTCACAGTGTTGTCGTGGGAGACAACGGAGCGGGAAAGTCTACAATCGTTCAGGCCCTCCAGTTGGCGACGACAGGAGCCGTCTCGGACATGGAGGGAAGGGAGAACGTCAAGCTCCACACTTCCTTGGCACGTCTTTTTTCGACCAGTGACCGTTTCGCCCGTGCCGTATTGTCAGATGGCACAACGTTCGAGTGGTCGATGGAGGACGGAAACAAGGAGGGCGCGCTCAAGAAGCCGAAGCACGATGCCCCGATGACCGTTCGCTGGCCTCTGCAGGACCTCTCGGCCGTCCTCAAGGGAGACGCGACCACAGTGTCGGCTTGGTTGGAGAACCGCGTCGTGGGCTCTCTGACGGCCGAGGAGCTTCTCTCCGTCGTTCCTCCCGGAATGAGGGACCACGTTCAAGACTTCATCCAGTACGAGAGGAAGCTGGACTTCATCGCTCTCGCGAAGAAGGCCAAGAGCGAGGCCAGGAAGCTCCGCATGGCGGCGACCAAGAGCGACTCGACCGTCGAGAGTATGCTGGAAGGCGTGGCTCCTCCCATGCTCGAAGTCACGAGAAAGAAGCTGGAGAGTGACCTCGCGGCCCTCGGGGAGCCCACCGAGGGAGTCACCCAGGAGCGTTACGACGAGATCAAGGGCGAGATTGTCAAGCTGGCCGAGGCTTACGTTCAGGTGGCCGAGCACATCGCGGACCTGAGCGATGCCGAGCCTGACATGATCTCTGCGGTCAAGAAGCTGGAGCACTACATCGAGCTCTGCGACATTCATGCGAGAGAGCTTTCGGGCCAGGATTGTTGGGTCTGCGGCCAGGGGACCGCAGAGGACATTCTCACCCAGCGGGTAGAGCTCCAGAGCACTTACGAGTCCCTCGTGGCTGCGTCAAAGGGCTTCTCCAAGCGCAAGGAGTTCGAGGCACAAGCTGAAATCCTCCAGAACGCCATGCAGGAAAAAGTCGATTACCTCAAGAGCCTCAAGATCGTGAACCGCGAGGAACAGGATCGTCGTTCCCAGATCGTCGCTCGGATGGCCCAAGACGCCGCCAATCGTCGCACTTGGGAGAACGCCGAGGCCAACCGGCTCCAGAACGAGCAAAGCAGGGCCAGGGCAGACATCCTCACCTTGGTGGCCAAGACTTTGGAGAAGGCTGGAAAGCGTGTGCTCTCGGACAAGAAGTCGGCTTTCGAGGAGGCGGTCAGCGCGTTTCTTCCCGCCGGAGAGAAGCTCGGCGTCGATCTCGACAGTGGTCGTCTGGGGCTCATTCGTGAGGGGGAGTTGCACACGGCTCTCTCCGGGGCCGAGTGGAGCCGCGTTCTTCTGGCCTTGGCCGTCTCGCAGGAGGGAGACTCCAACTTGCCCTGTGTCATGGTTCCCGAGGACCGTGCTTGGGACGGAGGCACCCTCTCGAAGGTCATGGAGTCGCTCTCGGGGGCTCCCTGCCAAATCATCATCATG
>Ga0180432_10006720_pt1 | contig 14854 bp, 14 predicted proteins | sample SS_ome_10_FD_132414 | JGI IMG/M metagenome (GOLD analysis project Ga0180432, IMG submission 132414) | Hypersaline lake sediment archaeal communities from the Salton Sea, California, USA - SS_1_MS_2 metaG | ecosystem: Environmental > Aquatic > Non-marine Saline and Alkaline > Hypersaline >... | reverse complement strand
AGGAGTCGCAGATAACATATCCGCTTCAATTAGTGGAAGCTGCGAGGGCGGCTTGGGTGGGAAAAGATAAGAAGCGAGGGGGTGGCTAATACAACTGAGGCTATAAAATGGAAATTTCTGTTCAAATGATTGGCATTTCTATGCTGAGATATATTCCGGAAATCTTGGCGTGGCTTTTCGGCGTTGTCCTGGCGGTGCTCATGGTCAGGAGGGGAGAAAGCAAGACCGAGAAACTGCTGCTGGCCGGCTGCTGCCTGATGTTTCTGGCGCGTTTGATTACCCCTGTACTATGGGTACTGGTACAATCCCTGGTCTCGGGACAGGATGCCGGCTATTTAACCTCGTTGCAGGCCCTGGGATGGACCAATATACCCGTGACTATACTTGGCTTGGCAGGATTCGTCTGCCTTGTCTGGGCGTTCTGGGTAAGGTTCAGAGTAAAAAGGCAGGCATCAGCATGATAGGCCCCTGGGATATCCTTATGGTGCTGTCAGCTACCAGCCCCACTCTGGTATTATGGATTGCCGTTGTTGTTTTCGCGGCTGTCATGCTACGGCGTGGCGGCGGCAGGGCGGAGCGTTTCCTGATTGCCGGTGCCGGCATTAAGATAATAGGCAACCTGATCGGTGCAGCCACTATTTTTGTTGTCCCCTGGCTTGCCGACGGGGGTTATGACCCTGATTACATAGGTTCAGTGGCGTCAATCTATACCATACTCCTCAATATTATCAGTATGGCGGGCATAATTTGCCTTATCTATGCCTTCTGGGTAAAGTTTAAACAGGGAAATATCGGAGCAGCCGTAGAGGTTGCCCCTTAGTACTAGAAAGGTAATCATGATAGAAACGCCAAATACTCAAGAAGAAATGCCCAAAGCCTATGAGGCAGGCAAGGTCGAGCAGAAGTGGTATCAGTTCTGGCTGGAGAAGGGTTACTTCAAGCCTGAAATAGACCCTGAGAAAAAACCATTTGTCATCATCATGCCGCCGCCCAATGTTACCGGCGAGCTTCACATCGGGCACGCCCTCACCGCCGCGCTGGAGGATATCATGACCCGCTGGCACCGCATGAAGGGTGAGCCGACCCTGTGGCTGCCCGGCGTTGACCATGCCGGCATCGCCACGCAGGTAGTGGTGGAGAGGCAACTGGCTAAGGAAGGAACGGACAGGTATCAAATAGGCAGAGAGAAGTTTGAGGAGAGAGCGTGGCAGTGGGCGAAGCAATGCCATGGAACCATCGTTCAGCAGCACCAGCGACTGGGCATTTCCTGCGACTGGGACAGGGAGGTTTTTACACTGGATGAGGGGCCGAGCCGGGCGGTACGCACTGCTTTTCTTCGCCTCTATGAAAAGGGCTTAATCTACCGGGGGGAGCGCATTATCAACTGGTGCCCCCGCTGCGCCACCGCCCTCTCCGACCTTGAAACCGAGCATAAAGATTTAACCGGAAATCTGTATTATGTCAACTATCCCCTGGCAAAAAACAATAAAGAGTTTATTACCGTAGCTACCACCAGGCCCGAGACCATACTCGGAGATACGGCGGTCGCCGTCAACCCCAAAGACAAGCGCTTTAAAGACATGCTCGGCAAAAAGGTCACGCTTCCCTACGTAAACCGTGAAATACCCATCGTGGCCGATGAGGCGGTTGACCTCGAATTCGGCACGGGGGCGGTCAAAATCACGCCGGCGCACGACCCGGTTGACTTTGAGATAGCCCAGCGGCAGGGTCTGCCCTTAATAAACATACTTAATCCTGACGCTACTATGAATGAAAACGCCGGACCCTATGTCGGGCTTGACCGCTTTGACTGCCGAAAGCAGATACTAGCCGACCTGGAAAAAGACGGGTTCCTGGTCAAGATTGAACCCTACGGACACTCGGTGGGACACTGCGCCCGCTGCCAGACTGTCGTTGAGCCGATAGCCAGCCGGCAGTGGTTCATCAGGACAGAGCCTCTGGCACAGCCGGCTATTAAAGCGGTGCGGGACGGGCGTATAAATATCATCCCACAGCGTTTTACCAAGGTCTACCTCAACTGGATGGAGAACATCCGCGACTGGTGCATCAGCCGCCAGCTCTGGTGGGGACACCGCATCCCGGTATGGTACTGCCGCGACTGCGACGAACTCACGGTAGCCGTGGAAACTCCCCAATCGTGCCAGCACTGCGGCTCGACCAGCATTGAGCAGGACCCGGATGTTCTGGATACATGGTTCAGTTCGGCGCTGTGGACCCACTCGACCATGGGCTGGCCGGATGACACCGAGAACCTCCGTTACTTCTACCCGACTACGGTTATGGAAACCGGCTACGACATTCTCTTCTTCTGGGTAGCCAGAATGATTATGATGGGGCTGGAAGATACCGGCGATATTCCCTTCCGTACCGTCTACCTCCACGGTCTGATACGCGATGAGAAGGGCGATAAGATGAGCAAAATCAGAGGCAACGTGCTCAACCCCCTTGACGCCCTCGAGGAATACGGCACCGATGCCCTGCGCTTCGCCCTATCCACAGGCACTTCGCCCGGCAACGACATCAAGAAAGCATCATCAAAACTTGAAGCCAGCCGTAACTTCGCCAACAAGCTGTGGAACGCCACCCGCTTTGTCGTCAGGAGTATTGAGTCAGGCAGCACCAGTAAGGAAATTAAAATGGATGCGCTCCCGTTAGAAGACCGGTGGATTCTAAGCCGCCTTAACAGCACCATAGCCAGCGTCACCAGCCTGATGGAGGACTTCCAGTTCGGGGAAGCGCAGCGGCAAATCCATGATTTCCTGTGGGGCGAATACTGCGACTGGTATATCGAGCTTGCCAAGATTCGCTTGCTTTCCGGCAGTGAGTCGCCATCACCTATCCCGGTTTTAGTGCATACCCTGGAAGCATCGCTTCGCCTCCTGCACCCCTACATGCCGTTTATCACCGAAGAGCTGTGGCAAAACCTCAAGAAACAACCGGGCTGGACAGAAGCCGAGTCCATAATGGTCGCCGCCTACCCTGAAGCCGATAAAAAGGCAGTTGACCCGGCGGCAGAAGACGAGATGGAAGCCATCATAGAGATCATACGCTCTATCCGTAATGTCCGGGCTCAATACAAAGTGGAGAGCCCCCGGTGGATTGAGGCACAAATTCACACCGACTCTCTCCTCCGCCAGACTATCGCCCCCTACGCTGAGGCTATCAAGAAGCTGGCGCGAGCCAACCCTGTCACCTTCCCGGAAGGCGGGGCGGAAGGCAAGACTGGGGACAACACACTGGTATTGCCACTGGCACGAACCACAGTGGTCATTCCCATGGAAAGCATGTTTGACATTGAGGCAGAGAAGAAACGCCTCCAGAACGAGATAGAGAAAAGCCAAACCGAAATAGCCCGTCTTGAGACAAGACTTGAAGACCAGGCTTTTCTAGCCAAGGCACCGGCTGCGGTCATTGAAAAGGAACGCCAGAAGCTCAGCACCCTGATTGAAAAAATGGAGCGACTTAAACGGCAAATCATCAAATTTTAGGAGGTAGAAAATGTTTGAGAGAATACTCGTTCCACTGGATGGCTCTAAAGTAGGTGAGGCTGCCCTACCCGTTATCGAAGAGCTGGTATCCAAGCTATCACCGGAGCTAAAGGTGGAAGTTACTCTTTTTCGGGCCGTACCGTCCACTCACTGGATTGCTGCCGGGGAGCTGGGTGCCCCGGTTCTCTATACCGAGGGAGAACTGCAGAGAATCAAGCAGGCAGTCACGAAATACCTTGACAAAGCCGGTGAAGGCTTGAGGAGCAAAGGCGTTACTACTAAGACCATGGTGGCTGCCGGCAATCCGGCTGTTGAGATTCTTAAAGCCGCCAACGAAATCGGGGCCGACCTGGTGGCTATGTCAACACACGGTCGGTCAGGACTTAGCCGTTTAGCCTTCGGCAGTGTTACCGATAAGGTATTGCGGCAAGCCAACGTGCCGGTGATCACGGTAAGAGCCCCCGAGGGCACTGCCAACCAGTAGTTATTCAACCAGCTTAAGGGTCAGCCTTAATCAGGGGCTGTCATCCTCGGTTGTTAGTGCTCCGGAAAAGCCCCTTTGAATCCACTGGCGTTTTAAGTATCCCAGCGCCTTCTTGGTATCACTGGCAACCTTGGCTTTTTCACATTGCTTTAGCCGGAATTTGAATAGCCAGTAGGTGAACCCCTTTAACTCGGTTAGAGTGATAGAACTGATTTGGGAGTAGTCCTTCTCCTGCCGGAAGCGCTTCAGCAGTGCGGCTCTGGTGGTGTCATATATTCTCAGGTAAGCCTCATCAAAAGATTCGTGTTTGCTTCGGCAAGCAAGTACGCGTCTCTCTTTGTCTACATCATCCTGCATCGCCAGCAGTAGAGCCTCTTCAACAGTAATGCCGTAAAAATAGTTAAGGTATTGGCGGTACTTGATGCTCCCGAGGAGCTGCTTGACCTCCCTCGCGCTCAGTTCAAGCGGGGGTTTGCCGTAAAAAAGCAGGGCGTTTTTCTCATCTTCGGGCAGCAGACCATCTACCGTCTCACACAAGCGCTCTGCCAGAAGCAACCAGTCAAAGGCTTCCCCGTCAATCAGGTAGTGATAGGTACGGTCGTTATGGAACTCCTCGGTACTGGCCCAGAGGCCGATAGACTCGAGCAGGGCGATATACCAGTGTTTGCCATCGGCGACAGCCTGCCTCAAATGTCTTATTGCCTCAACATCGCTGGTTGAGGTCGAATCAGTAGATTTTAACTGGTTATTTACCTCCGTCATGCCGCACCTTAAACCGGAGCCGAGTGAGTACGCTCCGGGAATTCCGCTTTGAGTCTTTCGTAGTAGCCGAGCTTGCCGGTGGTCACCATTTCGGTAATCTTCTTGGTAATCGCCTCCCCCACCCCCGGGATTTCACCTAGTTTATTATCAGCAACCAGTTGCTCAACATCTACTGGCAGCGCCTCAATGGCACGCGCCACCTTCTGGTAAGACCGTATCTTGAAGATGTTGTCCTTCTTGAGCTTGAGCATCTCAGCAATATCATCAAATACGGCGACGATTTCTGAGTTTTTCATGGGTTATGATTGTTTATCTCCCGCAACAGTGCTTATACTTCTTGCCGCTTCCGCAGGGACAGGGGGCGTTGCGGCCTATCTTCCTGCCGCCGGCCTTTACCTTCTGCTCAGCACTGCCGACGGTACGGCTGGCAGCTTGAGCCATTGGCGACGGTTCCTGCGCCGGGGCTTCCCGTTTCTTCATTTCCACATGGTAAATGGTGTGTGCCACATCATGCTGAATGGTATCCAGCAGGGTTTGAAATTGCCGGTATCCTTCACTTTTGTAGGCATCTACAGAGCGTGTTTGGCGTAAAGTCTGCCATCCTGCCTGAAGCCGTATGTGCTCCATCGCCGTCAGGTGCTCTACCCACAGCCTGTCCATGGTACGCAGCATCACTATCCTTTCCACCGCCCTCATATTATCGGCACCTATTTCCTTCTCCCGCTCCTCGTAGAGAGTCTCAGACAACTCAAGCAGCTTCTCTTCAATCTGCTTCGGACTCATCTCAGCAAGGGTGTCGGCGGTAAGCGACGGCGGCAGGGGAACTATAGTGGCAACATCGGTAAGCAGGCCGGGTATGTCCCAGTCAATGCCATGCTGGTTACCAATGCGTGCCGCCACAGCGCCCTTAATCTCGTTTTCAACCATTGACAGTATATTTGTCTTGAGGTCAGCACCTCCAAGTATCTTTCTTCGCTCCTCATAGATAAGTTCGCGGTGCTTGTTAACAACATCGTCATATTCTACCAGATGCTTGCGCATGTCAAAGTGGTAACCCTCAACACGCTTTTGCACATCGGTGATAGCCTTGGTAATCAGATTGTTCTCAATAGGAGTGTCCTCATCCATACCTACCCAGTTCATAAAGCTTTTAATACGGTCGCCACCGAAGCGACGCATGATGTCATCCTCCAGTGATATAAAGAAACGGGAGCTTCCCGGGTCACCCTGCCGCCCGGCTCTACCCCGGAGCTGGTTATCAATTCGCCTCGCCTCATGACGCTCCGTGCCGATGATGTGAATCCCACCTTGCTCGATTATCTTATCATGCTTTTCCTGCCAGTCCTGCTCACCGGAGCCGTCAGGGCTACCCCCCAGGACAATATCAACACCCCGCCCCGCCATATTGGTGGCCACGGTCACCACCCCCGGCTCCCCGGCGTGCGCTATGATTTCAGCTTCTTTGGTATGCTCCTTGGCATTAAGAATCTTGCAGAGAATACCCTGCCTTTTGAGCAGGTCGCTCAGGTACTCTGACTTTTCAATAGATACGGTGCCGACCAGCACCGGGGCTTCTTCCTGGTGAAGCCTCTTAATCTCACGCACTACCGCCCGGAATTTAGCATCCTCAGTTTTATAAATCTGGTCGGGCAAATCCTTGCGAACCATCGGCTTATTGGTGGGAATTTCCGTTACCTCAAGCTTGTATATCTTGTAAAACTCCTCAGCTTCAGTGAGCGCCGTACCGGTCATCCCTCCCAGTTTCTCATACATGCGGAAGTAGTTCTGGATGGTAATGGTGGCGTAGGTCTTGGTTTCCTGCTGAACACTAACATGCTCTTTGGCTTCTATGGCCTGATGCAGTCCTTCCGAGTAACGGCGGCCATACATCAACCGGCCTGTGAACTCATCAACAATAATGACCTCAGCTTTACCGCTATCCCTCTTGACTACATACTGCTGGTCTTTTTTATAAAACTCTTTGGCACTGAGGGCATTTCTTAAGTGATGCATTAGATGAGCATTTTGGTAGAGGCTGGTATCGGATTTTAACACCCCTTCGCGCTTCAGCATCTTCTCCACTTTATCCCAGCCGGCTTCAGTCAACTCAGCACTTCGTTCTTTCTCTTTGACCTCATAGTCGGTCGGCGCCTTCAGATTAGGTGCGAGCCGGGCGAAGATCTGGTACATCTGGCTTGCCTCAGTGTCTGGAGCGCTGATGATAAGCGGCGTACGGGCTTCGTCAATAAGGAGGTTATCCACCTCGTCAACAATGGTGTAGTTTAGGGGACGCTGGACACATAGTGACAGGTCGGTAACCATATTATCCCGCAGGTAGTCAAAGCCGAACTCGCTGCTGGTGCCGTAGGTAATATCGGCTTTATAGGCTTCCGTCCGGGGAACAGGGCGAAAATGCCGCCAGCGGCTATCGCCGGAGTCGTGGTCCGGGTCATAGAGCCGGGCGGGACTGTGCTCATCCGGGTTCTGCATCGGGTAAATGCTGGCGACACTTACCCCCAAGGCATGATAAACTGGTGCCATCCAGTAAGGGTCCCGCCGCGCCAGGTAGTCATTCACCGTAGCCAGGTGGCACCCCTTACCGGTAAGAGAATTCAGGTAGAGGGGCAGAGTTGCCACCAGGGTTTTGCCTTCACCGGTCTTCATCTCGGCGATTTTACCCTGGTGCAGGGCGATGCCACCCATAAGCTGCACCTCAAAGTGGCGCTGACCCATAGTCCGTTTGGCGGCTTCGCGGACAGCGGCAAAAGCCTCGGGGAGCAGCTCATCCAGCGAACTGCCGTCCTTGAGTCTAGCCCGAAACTCGTCGGTCTTGGCACGAAGCTCGGCATCACTGAGCTCCTCAAACTCAGGCTCAAGTTCATTGATGCGGTCAACCTTCGGCTGTAGCCTTTTTAGCTCTTTCTCATTGGAATCAACCAGTCCGCCCAAGAACTTAAACATGGCTATCACTCATAATTAATTCCCTGGCTCTGTCCGCCATTGAATCCAGAACCATAACTCTGACTTCCCCCATCCCATCGACAGTAAATATATGTACCGAAGGCGCTGCGTGTGACTTCAGGAAGGAGGGTATCCCGTAGCTCTCCAGCAGGCCTTTAATAACCTGAGCTTCCATCTCACTGGCGGCTTTATAGACTTCAACCAGTTTTTCGCTCTTACTCAAACATAGCTCCTACGGATTGTCCGGTATGAATACGGCTTATGGCTTCGCCCAGTAAGGGCGCTATGGACAAAACAGTAATCTTGTCCAGTTTCTTGCTATCCTTTACCGGAACAGTGTCGGTAACCACCACCTCTTTCACCTGACTGGAAGATATCCTCTGTATAGCCGGGCCGGAGAATATGGGGTGGGTGCAGCAGGTATAGACTTCCTTGGCGCCTCGCTCTATCAGAGTGGAGACAACGCCTACCAGAGAACCGGCCGTGTCTATTTCATCGTCCGCGGTGAGAGCCACCCTGCCCCCCACATCACCAATTACATTTAGAGTCTCCGTCCGGTCAACGTTGCCGAGGCGTCTTTTTTCCATAATAGCCAATGGTGCATTAAGCTTGGAAGCCAGGTCTCGCGCTCGCTCGGTAGCCCCAATATCAGTAGCGACAACTACAAGGTCATCGAAGGCTCTTCCCGCAAAATAATGACCCAGTATATCGAGGGCAGTAAGCTCATCAACCGGGATGTTAAAAAAGCCCTGAATCTGCGGCGCATGCAAATCCACGGTCAGCACCCGGTTGGCACCAGCCACCGTAAGCAGGTCGGCTACAAGTCTGGCAGTGATTGGCACCCGGGGCTGGTCTTTCTTATCGGTTCGGCTGTAACCAAAGTATGGAATTACCGCCGTAATCCGCCCGGCCGAAGCCCGTTTCAGGGCGTCAAGCATAATGAGCAATTCAACCAGATTATTGTTGACTGGAGAAGATATAGGCTGAACCACAAAGGTATCCCGCTGGCGGACATTCTCCAGAATGCGAACAAAAGTGTTCTCATTACTGAACTGGAATACCTCACACTCGCCCAAGGGTATACCCAGATATTCGGCTATTGCCTGAGCCAGAGCCGGGTGAGCATTACCGGTAAATACCTTTAATTCATCCATCGGCTATCTTCTCCTTTCAAGATTTACTTTACCGCATAAATATTATAGCACCGATAGGTTATCAAACAATTTCAGTCATCAACGCCGGGCACGGGGAATCGCTGGCAGAGCTGGCCGACTTCCTGCCTCACCTGATTCTGAATTTTCTGGTTGCCGGGGTTGGTAATTACCTTGATAATCAGCGCCGCGATGAGCTTCATTTCCTCCCTGCCCAAGCCGCGTGTGGTCATGGCCGGTGTGCCCAGCCTGATACCACTGGTGACCAGGGGTGGGAGGGGGTCAAAGGGAATGGTATTACGATTGATGATAATACCGGCGGCTTCCAGAGACTTCTCGGCCTCCCTACCGGTAATCCCGGTACCGGTAAGGTCCGCCAGGACAAGATGGTTGTCCGTCCCGCCTGATACCAGTCGAAGCCCTAACCGTTGCAGTTCGGTTCCCAGAGTAAGAGCATTATCCAGGACAGCCCGCTGGTAATCAGCGAACTCGGGTTGCCCGGCTTCATGGAACGCCACTGCTTTGGCGACAATGACATGCATGAAGGGCCCCCCCTGCATTTCGGGGAAGACGGCGGCGTCTATTGAGGAAGCCAGTTCCGACTTGCACAGGATGAAGCCGCTCCTCGGGCCTCGCAGGGTCTTGTGCGCGGTTGAAGTTACCACTTCCGAGTAAGGGATAGGGCTGGGGTGCAGCCCGGCCGCTACCAGGCCGGCAATGTGAGCCATGTCAACCATGAGGCTGGCTCCTACCAGGTCGGCAATATGCCGGAAGCGCTCGAAGTCAATGATTCGGGGGTAAGCACTGGCGCCGGCTAAAATCAGCTTTGGCTTATGCTTCAGAGCCAGCTTCTCAACTTCCTGATAATCAATCCTTTCTGTCTCCCTATTAAGCCCGTACAATACGAATTTGTATGACTTGCCCGAGAAACTTGCCTTATCACCATGGGTAAGATGCCCTCCGTGAGCCAGGCCCATCGCCATGACAGTATCACCATATTCCAGCAGGGCGTAATATGCTGCCATGTTAGCCTGGGCACCGCTGTGTGCCTGGACATTAGCGTGCCCGGCGTGAAATAATTCTTTGGCTCGCTGAATGGCTAATCCTTCGATGACATCCATATTTTCACAGCCGCCATAGTAGCGCTGATGGGGATAGCCCTCAGCATACTTGCAGGTCACAAACGAACCCTGGGCTTCAAGCACCGCCCGGCTGGCATAGTTCTCCGAAGCGATAAGGTTTATCGTTTCCCTTTGTCGCTTTCTCTCCATATCAAGGGCGCGACTAATCTCCGGATCAGTTTGACTTAAGAAGCTCATATAAACTCTCTCCTTGGGATGGGGTCTGGCATCTTCAATAGTCTACAATGGCACCGTGGCAGTGTCAATTCTACCGGCAGTGGTAGTGATGCCCGACTTTTCCCAGGATTTTGGCAGTACCGGAATGAATATGAAATACTTGACAAAAAAGCATTGTCTCTTTATAATAGGAAGAAACTCCCACAGGATTTGATACTTAAGACTTTTTTCATCATAAATAGTGCCGAGAGCTTTTCCAAAGACCAAGGGCACTTTGTAGCAGAAGCCCGATCTGCTTTCCAGATAGACTCCCGAGGATAAGGGTTGAAAATTTTCCGAATTTGCTAGAGGTTGGTTCTCGTATATGCCAAAGTATATCTTTGTGACCGGAGGCGTGATTAGTTCCGTAGGAAAGGGAATCACTGTCGCCTCAATCGGTACCATTTTGAAGAGCCGCCAGGTTACCGTGTCTGTCCAGAAGCTAGACCCTTATCTTAACGTCGACCCTGGCACGATGTCGCCTTACCAGCACGGTGAGGTATTTGTCACCCGGGATGGGGCAGAGACCGACCTTGATCTGGGTAACTACGAGCGCTTCATTGATGCCGAGTTTACCGCCGATTCTAATATTACCTCGGGGCAAATCTACAGCGCCATTATCGCCAAGGAAAGGCAAGGCGATTTCCTCGGCGGCACCATCCAGATTGTGCCTCACCTGACCACCGAGATTAAAAACCGGTTCAAACAGCTGGCCGAGAAATCACAGGCTGATGTAATCCTGATTGAGGTAGGCGGCACCGTGGGCGATATTGAGGGTCAACCCTTCCTGGAGGCTATCCGGCAGATGAGAAACGATGTCGGCAGAAACAACGTGCTGTATATCCATGTTACCTTTCTGCCCTATCTTGTTTCTACCGGGGAACTGAAAACCAAGCCCACCCAGCACAGTGTCAATGAGTTGCGCCGTATTGGTATCCAGCCTGACATTATTATCTGCCGCAGTGACCAGCCTATATCAGAGGGGATACGGGACAAGATATCCCTGTTCTGCGATGTGGAGCGTCAGGCAGTTATCTCTATGCCTACGGTATCCACTATATACGAGATACCATTAATGCTTGAAGAGGCAGGTCTGGGGCAGATAATTATTAATAAGCTCGGCATCAAGGCGCGCCGGGCAGAACTGCGCCAGTGGCAGGAGCTGGTGGAGCGCATCAAGACTCCGCACGAGCCGGTAAGTATTGCCCTGGTGGGTAAATATGTAGAACTAAACGATGCCTATTTCTCAGTTCGTGAGGCGCTGTACCACGCGGCACTCCATAACGATAGAGAGCTAAACATGTTCTGGGTGCACTCGGAAGAGCTTGATAAGAATAAAGCTGATACCTTGTTGCGTAATGCCCAGGGTATTATCGTCCCCGGCGGCTTTGGCGAGAGAGGTATCGAGGGTAAGATTAAGGCGTCTAAATATGCCCGTGAAAATGAAATACCGTACCTGGGATTGTGCCTGGGGTTGCATGTCATGGTGATTGAGCTTGCCCGCTATGTCTTCAATTCGGATGAGCCAAATTCAACTGAGTTCAACCCTTCCACCCGATACCCGGTTATTGACCTCCTTCCCGAACAAAAGAATGTAAAAACCAAGGGAGCCACCATGCGCCTGGGTAACTATCCCTGCAAACTTGTTCCGGACAGCCGGGCCGCTCGCGCCTACGATGGACAGTCTCTGGTGCATGAGCGCCACCGGCACCGCTATGAATTTAACAATGAATTCCGCGAGCCACTGCATAAGGCAGGCATGGTTTACAGCGGACTTTCTCCTGATGAGAAGCTGGTTGAGGTCTGCGAGTTAGCCAACCACCCCTGGATGGTTAGTTGCCAGTTTCATCCTGAATTTGGCTCCCGCCCCGGCCGCCCTCACCCCCTGTTCCGCGATTTTATCGGCGTCGCTAAAGACGTACTGCGTGAAGGATCTCAACCACCATTACCCCTTTCATCTTAACCAAAGGAGGAAAAACGGATGCAAATTTTCCTGGATACAGCCAATATCGACCAAATCAGGCAAGCTGCCAAGCTGGGTATTATCAGCGGGGTCACCACCAACCCGTCTCTCTTATCCAAAGAAGCGACATCTGACTATGAAACCGTAACCAAGAATATTTGCTCCATAATCAGCGGGCCTGTTTCCGTTGAGGTGCTGGCTGAAGATGCTGAGTCCATGATAGAAGAAGCCCGTCTCAAGGCATCCTGGGCGCCTAACGTGAACATTAAGATACCGATCACGGCTGATGGTCTCCAGGCAACATCGGTGCTGAGCAAAGAGAATATAAAGATAAATATGACACTTTGCTTCTCGGCGAATCAGGCGCTTCTCGGGGCGCTGGCTGGCGCCACCTATGTTAGTATCTTTATCGGCCGACTGGATGATGCCGGTCATGATGGTATGCAGGTGGTGGAGGAAGTTATCGATATACTGGATAACTACCCCGAACTGGACACCGGGGTGATAGCCGCCAGCATCCGCCATCCACTCCATTGCACCCAGTCCGCCATAGCAGGGACTCAAATCGCCACCGTCCCCTATAACGTGCTGATGCAAATGATACAACACCCGCTTACCGATGTCGGCATTAAACGTTTTCTGGCTGACTGGAAAAGCGTATCGAAATAAATAATAAAAAGAAAGGTAATATAACCCCTTCATGGTAAGAAGACAGGGGCAGAGTGAGGTGGAATCATGAACATTGTTGAACTTGAAGGCAAAACCAAGGAAGAACTACTGGAATTGGCTAAAGAAATGGGCATTTCTAACACAGCCGGCATCAAGAAGCAGGACATCGTCATGCGCTTGCTCGAGACACATACCGAGCAACAGGGCAATATCTTCTGCAGCGGCATCCTGGATATCATGAGTGACGGCTACGGCTTCCTCAGACAGGATACCCTGTTGCCCAGCCAGACGGATGTATATATCTCGCCGTCGCAAATCCGCCGCTTTGGTCTGCGCAACGGTGATATGGTAACCGGACAGGGCAGGCTGCCCAAAAGTAACGAGAAATACTACAGCCTTCTCCAGGTAGTAGCCGTTAACAACCTTGACCCTGAGCTTACCAAGAGCCGACAGCCTTTCGGCTCGCTCACTCCCACCTTCCCCGACATGATACTCAACCTGGAACACTCACCGGATGACCTGTCCACCCGTCTGCTCAATCTTATCGCCCCCATGGGACGCGGGCAGCGAGGCTTAATCGTATCGCCCCCCAAGGCCGGTAAGACACTGCTGCTCAAATCAATAGCCAAGGCCATCTCCACCAGCTATGAGGATATTCACCTGATGGTGTGCCTTATTGGTGAGCGCCCGGAAGAGGTTACTGATATGAAGCGCTCGGTTAAGGGAGAGGTAATAGGTGCTACCTTTGACGAGATGGTGGAGAACCAGACCCGTGTCGCTGAACTGGCGCTGGAGAGAGCCAAGCGGCTGGTGGAAAGCGGCAAGGATGTGGTAATCCTGCTTGACGGCATTACCCGCCTGACCCGGGCGTACAACCTGGCCATGCCATCAAGCGGGCGCACCCTATCGGGTGGTCTTGACCCCGCCGCCCTGCACCCGGCCAAGCGTTTCTTTGGGGCCGCCCGTAATACCGACGAGGGTGGCAGCCTGACGATTATCGCCACCTGCCTCATTGATACCGGCAGTCGCATGGATGACCTTATCTATGAGGAGTTCAAGGGAACCGGCAATATGGAGCTTCATCTGGACCGCAGGCTTTCGGAGCGGCGCACTTTCCCATCTATGGATATTCAGCGTAGCGGCACCAGACGAGAGGAGCTGCTGCTGGATGAGGAGACCCTGAAGCAGGTATGGCTGCTGCGGCGCATGGTGGGGATGATTGCCTCCGACTCTAATAACCTCGTTGAGGCGACGGAGCGGATTCTGGATCGCATGCGCAAAACCAAGAACAACGCCGAGTTCCTGGCCAGCCTGAATAAAGAGATGTAGCTCCTCTATGATCCTATAAGAAGCCATCCCCTTTTCCGTCTCCCTACTTGACAAAGCCCCGTAAAGCCTTATTATTGTATTAGGACAAAGGAGAAAGAGAAGTTCGTGATGCAAATCAAGAAAACCTATATGGAAGTAAACCCTGAGTTGCTCTATGCCGAGATAAGGGACTTCACCTTGAAGCAGGGGGTAAGCCTGGGTGAGAACAAGCTGGAGACATATACCATGCCCGACCAGTCGGCATCATTCATTTCGCGAGGCACCCTGACTTTCACAACTAAGGACAACACGGGCAAGGCAGCTAAGGAGTGCCTCAGGGCACACGTAGTCGGCGAAGCGCGGGGTGAAACAAAGTTAATGCTTGATATAGATGAGAAACTTTTCCCTCAGGAGAAGGTATCTGTCTTGCAGAATGACCTGGACTTTATCTTTGGCTCATACGAAGTGACAGACAAACCTGCGGAATAAGCTGATGATGCGGGCGGCAAGGTGGGGGTAAACCAATGGGATAAGCTACAGGTGATACGAGGGCGGCCGGGTGGGTAAAGATAATAAGGCCGTCGGGGCAAGTCACCGACCACACCGACCACATTTAAACGGAATTTATAAACCCTCTACTATGCGGTACATATTCTCGTAAGATTTCATATAGTCCGGGGAAAACTTTTCCAGTTTGTCTTTCAGGGCTT
>Ga0180432_10006719_pt1 | contig 14854 bp, 13 predicted proteins | sample SS_ome_10_FD_132414 | JGI IMG/M metagenome (GOLD analysis project Ga0180432, IMG submission 132414) | Hypersaline lake sediment archaeal communities from the Salton Sea, California, USA - SS_1_MS_2 metaG | ecosystem: Environmental > Aquatic > Non-marine Saline and Alkaline > Hypersaline >... | reverse complement strand
GTGGCCTTTGGCCGAAACACAATTCACGAAATATTACCTGCACAGTGACGGCCATGCCAACAGCAGATATGGGACAGGAAAGTTGAGTACAAAAGAACCGGGGAAAGAGAAGCCGGACACATATATCTATGATCCGGTATCACCTGTCCCAAGCCTGGGAGGGCCTGTGTGCTGCACCGGCACCCCGGACGCTGCACCAGGCGCCTACGACCAGTCAGAGATCGAGATGCGTCATGATGTTCTCGTCTATACAACTCCGGCCCTCCTAGAAGGTGTAGAGGTAACCGGGCCGATAGAACTCGTGCTCTATGTTTCCTCCTCAGCCAAGGATACCGATTTCACCGGTAAGCTGGTGGATGTCTACCCCGACGGCACGTCCTTCAACATCTGCGAAGGCATCTTGCGTGCCCGTTACAGGGAGGCCTGGGACAGGGAAGTTTTTATGGTACCCGGACAGGTGTACCGAGTGACGATCGATGTATCGGCCACAAGCATTTATTTCCAAAAGGGACACCAGATTCGCCTCGAAGTTGCAAGCAGCAATTTTCCCCGCTTCGATCGAAACCTCAACACGGGCGGACACAACTATGATGAGAGCGAATGGGTTGTGGCCAAAAACATGATTCACCATTCGAAGGATTATCCGTCACATCTCATTCTCCCCATAATCCGCTGATTTCTTTTAGACATTGACCAGAGATTTTGGCTGTGCTATATGATACGCACCATGGGTGAACCCTCCCTTAAAAAAGTCCTCGGTGTTTCGGATGGCATCGCCATCTTGATCGGGATCACCATTGGTGCCGGCATCTACTCCACTCCCCAGATTATCGCTCGGCACATGGGATCCTTCAACTCCATCGTCGTGCTCTGGCTCCTTGTCGGCCTCTTTGTGTTCATCAGCGGCCTGGTCTATGCCGAGCTAGGAACCCGGATGCCGGCGACAGGCGGGGAATACGTCTATTACACCCGGTGCTTCGGACCCTGGGTGGGGTTCATGTTCGGCTGGTCACAACTGTTCATCATCAGGACGATTGCGGCCGCAGCCCTAGCCCTCATCATCGTGGATTATGCCAATTATTTTGTTCCTTTACAGGGAATCCATCGCACCATCGCCGCCTTGGCCGTCATTTTTCTTTTTGGTCTTTTCAACTATATTGGAATCCAAAGAGCCAGTGCTGTCCAAAAAATATCCAAGATCTTGAAAGTCGCGGGCCTGTTTTCCATTGTCATCATTGGCTTTGTGTTCAGCGGAGGGCACGAAAATCTTCTCTCCACCGGCCTTCAAACGGTTTTCTTCATCACTCATTCTGATCACTCACTGGCGCACACCGGTTTCAGTGGAACCTTGGAAACAAGGAATCTTACCAAACTAAATAAAAAAACCAGAACAAAATTGTAATAATGGAGAATAGAAATTCAGAAATATGATGCGTAACCATTAAAGGTGTCTGTAAAAATGGCTACAATGGAGAAAACGCTGAACGGAGACCAGGCTTTCGCCTATGGTGCCCTGTCATGTGGCGTCCGTTTGGTGACAGGGTATCCCGGATCCCCCAGCTCTGGGACGGTAGAGACTCTGATCGGCCTGGCAAAAGAACACAATATTTATGCAGAGTGGTCGAGCAATGAACGAGTTGCCTTGGAAATGGGCATTGGCGCGTCAATGGCAGGCCGTCGGGCCCTGGTCTGCACAAAAAGTGTGGGCTTCAATGTGATGATCGATCCGCTCATGGCTTTGAATTTGACGCCAATCCATGGAGGACTGGTCATTCTGCTGGGAGACGATCCGGGAGGATACGGGTCACAGAACGACCAGGATTCAAGATTCTTGGCCGCTTCTGTAGAATTGCCGCTAATGGAACCTTCCTCACCCGCCGAAGCATATGCCATGTTGAAAGAGGCCTTTCAAATTTCCGAGCAATACCACACGCCCGTGATCATCAGAGAGACACGCAGTTTCAGCCATCAGGTGGAGACATTTTCTGTCTCAGATGAACCCACTGAGACGGCAGAACTCGGTCTCCTCAGAGAACCGTGGAGATTTGTGCCGGTTCCCCTCAATGCCGTTGACAAACATAGGAACCTCCATGAAACAATCGCATGTTTAAAAGAGTGGGCCAATGCTTCATCATTCAATAGGGCCGAGGGCAAAGGCCCAAAGGGTATCGCGGCTGCAGGATTTGCGTATGAAAAAGTACGCGATGCCATAGGCGATGAAAACATTGACAAATTCCGGCTGCTGAAGCTGGGAATTCTGAATCCATTACCGGATACAATCATAGCCGCATTCCTCAAGGAGTGTCAGGAAGTCTTGGTGGTGGAAGAAAACGAGCCCTATATCGAAATTCAGATCAAAGCCATTGCCCATGACAAAGCATGTTGCACTCGGATCTTTGGGAAGCAGAGTTCGGATATCAGCCGGGAAGGAGAGTTGTTTCGCTGGCAGATACAACAGGCTTTGAGGAAGTGTGCGCCCGAGTTTTCCCCACTCCATAAATATCTCGAGGAAAATGAAGCAGAGGAGCGGCCGAAAAAGAAAGATTATTGCCTTGACTGCCACTACGACAAAATCCTCGATGCTTTAGATGAAGCGGCCACGAGTTTGGGGCAAAAACCTGTTCTCATTGGAGATCCGGGCTGCCTGGTGACTGTTGCGGATCGATTGGATGCCAAGTACGCCATCGGATCGGCTGTGGCAGTCGCCGATGGCCTGAGCAAATCGGGAGTTAAAGAGCGGGCCGTCGCTATATTCGGTGATTCGGCCTTTTTTCACAGTGCGCTCCCGGCCATTTGCAATGCCGTCCACAACCAGAGCGAAATTCTGATAGTTGTCCTGGACAATAAAGCCACCGCCACTTCCGGATTTCAGCCGAATCCCGGTGTCGATAAAAACGCCATGGGTCAGGATGCCCCGGCTCTAGACATCGAAGAGATCGCCCGGGCCTGTGGCGCCAAACACATCCTGAGATCCGCCGTAGAAGAACCGGCGACGAAACTCGAAGACAAGTTCCGGGAAGCCCTGCTCCTCCCCCACCTTGCGCTGCTTATTGTCGAAATATGGACGAAATCTTAGATTAGAAATTGACAAGCCCCTATCCGTTTTGCTAATCGATGACTAAACCATCTTATTGAGATAGTCTTTTTTCGATTTGAGGAGATGTCGATTGTGAAGAAATGTCAGGCACTGTTATTTCTATTATGCGTATCGGTAATTATTTCCTCTATAGCGTGTGAACAGAGAAGAGAAGCCGATCAGCAGCCCTTCACTTCCTTTGATGAGTGGGCCAGAGCCGGTGCCGTACCGATCAAAACGACCCAACCCGGCAGTGGCTTTGAAGATCTCGACATTTTAAAGGAAATTGTGGGCGATGCCAGGGTTGTGGCCTTGGGTGAAAGTATACACATGGCCCATGAGTTCATTCAGATGCGTCACCGGATCATTGAATATCTTATTGAGGAATTGGGTTTCACGGCTGTCGCTCAAGAAACAGGATTTTCAGAAGCGGAACTGGTTCACAAATATGTATTAGGGAAAATAGAGGAACCTAAGCAGTGGACGGAAGATCCGGATCAAATTGATGCGGAGGGCTACACCTGGGGCTTCGGTAAAGAGAAGGAGCAACTCGCCCTTGTCAGATGGATGCGAAATTTCAATCAAAAACCGGGTGCTCGGAAAATAAACTTTTACGGATTCGATGTCGCTCACGGCTACAGCAGTCCGGTGACTTCTCTCCAGAGTGCCTGGAAATACCTGGATAAAGTGGACACAGGCTATAAAAACTCAGAAAGAAAGAGAATACTGGAATCTCTAGTCGGCCAATTCCTCGGATCGGGAGGGGGACAAAGGTTTGTGTCGACAAAAAAATACCATGAGCTCCCGGAGCAGATACAAAATGCTTACACATCAGAAATTGCACGCTTGATAGCTCATTTCGAAATTAACCGCGTGGACTATATCGAAAGGTCATCATTGGATGAATACGAGTGGGCCTATCGTCACGCTGTTGCAGCCAGACAGCTCAACCAATCTACCGAATATCTTATTGACGTTTTGAAGTCTGGGAATTGGGAAAATGCGCAAAGATCCCGGGATCACTGCCAGGCGGATAATATCTGCTGGATCCTTAAGCGTGAGGGGCCTGAGAGCCGCGTTGTGGTTACAGCGCACAATTCCCATATTCAGCGGCATACCGTTTACAATCCAAATTGGTCCCCCCACGCTTATCCACCCCTGGGTATGTTTCTCCAGTCGCGACTGGGAGGTAACTATGTGACTATAGGATTCACGTTTGAGCGTGCCGTTGACAGCTTTAAGGCCTACGAGACCAACGGACAATTCGACCTCTCCCAAACCGACGAAAGCAGCATCGGAAGCGCACTTTCCAGGGTGGGGTTGCCGATGTTTATTATCAATTTGCGAGCGGCACCCAACAAAGGGCCTATCTACGACTGGCTGAACCGAGAAAGACTTATGATTGCCGAAACAGACTATATTCCCGTCAACATCTCCAAAGCTTGGGATGCATTGGTGTATATCCAAAGCATTTCCTACGCTCACAGATAGGAAGAATTGCCCTTTAGGAATTAATGAGGTTCTGGTTGACCTTAAATGTAGCCGTGCTATATGATACTCCCCATGGGTAAGCCCTCCCTTAAACAAGTTCTGGGTGTTCCTGACGGTATTGCCATCCTGATCGGAATCACCATCGGCGCCGGCATCTACTCCACCCCTCAAATCATCGCCAGGTACATGGTGTCCTTCAACGCCATAATTGCACTCTGGCTCCTGGTCGGCTTCTTCGTGTTTATAAGCGGATTGGTCTATGCTGAGCTCGGGACCCGGATGCCGAACACGGGCGGCGAATATGTCTATTACACACGGTGTTTTGGCTCCTGGGTTGGGTTTATGTTCGGCTGGGCCCAGCTGTTCATCATTCGTACCAGCGCAGCTGCTGCCCTTGCCCTGATCATCGTGGATTATGCGGGATATTTTATTCCATTGAAAGGTTTTGTGCGAATCGCTGCTGCCCTGGCTGTCATATTCCTCTTCGGCCTCATCAATTATATCGGCATCCAAAGAGCCAGTATCTTTCAAAAGATTTCCACAGTCTTGAAGGTTGCGGGCTTATTATCCATAGCCGTCATCGGCTTTATTTTCAGTGGAGGACATGAAAACCTGCTGTCCTCCAGAGCAGCTCTGCAAGACACACTGGGCCCGATCGGCGGACTGGCAGCAGTCCTGATGCTGATTGTCTTTTCCCACACCGGTTGGGAGCGGATTGGTTACGTGGCAGGAGAGATGAAAAACCCCAGACGGGTTATTCCTTTAAGCCTCACAATCGGCATCGGCACCGTGGTCCTGCTGTATGCCTTGACAAATATGACTTATCACAGAATGTTGGGAATGGAAGGGATGCGGGCCAGCACGATCGTTGCCTCGGATGTTCTCACCCTGCTTATCGGCCCCATCGGGGCCGCTTACATCGCAATCCTGGCCATCATCTCCTCAGCCGGGAGCATAAACGGAACCATGATGACCGCAACCCGGGCCTATTATGCCATGGCCAAGGACGGTCTCTTCTTCAAGTGGCTGGATCATGTTCACCCCGAATTCCACACTCCCTCCCGAGCCATCGTCGCCCACTGCGTGTGGGCCAGCGTTATCCTTCTTATCCGGGGATCGTTTCAATCTATTGCTTCTGGTATGGCCTTTGCTATCCTCATCTTTTATGGACTGGCTATTGTGGCGCTGTTCAAGATGAGACGAGACAAAATTGGGGAAACAGACATTTTCAAAGTGCCCCTCTATCCCTTCTTGCCCCTTCTTCTGCTGATTCTTATAGCCTGTCTGATTGTGTTCAGGTCTGTTTTCGAATGGCAGAATTCCCTCACAGATATGGCATTTATCGCCACCGGAATCCCCTTTGCCTTTTATTGGTGCCGCAAACGAAAAGAAACACCTTGAACGCGGTGTTGAAAATCGGTCTTGATTTAACTATCATTCGAGAATAATGATCGCGAAAAGATCAAAGCGTGTTGTGCTTTTTAAAGTGCTGACGCCCGTCTTGTCCGTCATCCTAACCCTGCTCCTTCTGGAAATCGTTATCCGTACGCTAGACCATTTTAGGGAAAAACCGACAAAGAAGGAAAAGCGGATTGCGATGATCCAGGAAGCGGGCCGACTCTATCCCCCATCTGATCGGCTTTTCACTCTCACTTTGGATCGAGAGCGCCTGGGCCACAGGAACTATCCCGCCATGGGAACCTCACTCCGTGACTATGACTATCCCCTCTTGAAACCAGAGCACGCCTACCGGATTCTCGGCCTGGGAGACTCTTTTGCCTGGGGTTGGGGCGTGGCCGATAGCCGAAGAACCACATTCAAGTATCTGGAATGCTGGCTGAATGCCGATGAGTCAGGGCAACAGTACGAGGTCATCAACTGTGCCCAACCCGGAAAATCAGTCAAGGATTACGAAGCCTATGTGAAGGACTATGGACGGGCATTCCACCCGGACATGGTTCTCATTCTCTACAATATAAACGATTCCTATCTCCCGCATGCCTCGATGGTGGTGGATAAACGCACCAAAGACCTGATGTTGCAGCAAAAAGATCCTTTGAGCGACATCTCTAGGCTCTATCATCTCCTAAAGAAAATCATAGTGAAGAAAAGGATTCACGAGTACACCGTCAGGCACATCAAAGAAGGCTATTTCGGACCCGAGAAGAAGCAAAAATGGGGACAGGCGCAGGCCAACATCACGGAGATACAAAAATTCTGCCGGGTGCGGCAAATCGAATTGGTCATAGCGATTTTTCCCCTTCTGTTCGAACTGGAAAAGACCTATCCCTTCCAGGAAGAGGTGGATGAAGTGGACAGGTTTTTGACGTCGAACCGGATAAAGACGGTCAATCTTCTGCCTGTATTCAAGGGGAAAGAGGCAACCCTGCTCTGGAGCAGCCCTACGGATTCCCACCCCAACCGAGTCGCCCATCGCCTGGCGGCAGAGGCCATATACAACTTCCTGCAAGATCATGTTTTCAAAGAATCATGAGTGACCACAATTTACGTATTGGGCTCATTCAGCTTGACCGCTGTCACGCAGACCTGAGCAAAAGTCAGGCCTCAGCGCTCAAGGCTCTCGATGAAATCAAAAACATGGATGTTGTCTGCTTTCCTGAGGTCTGGATGGGGGCGGTTATCTTGAATGACCAGGAAGTCCGGGTTATTCTTGAGGAATTTTCTGCAATGGCCAAAGAGAAGCAGGTCATGGTTCTCACCGGCGGTTTGCTCGTGCAACACGGCGACAACGTCTACGATATCTGTCACATCATCGATACAGACAGAGGATGCATCGGCGAGCAAAGAAAAATTTTCCCATCCGGGGCAGTGGGCGAACGGTACCTCCTCTCGGGTGGCACAGGCCTTGCCGTGTTTAGCTGTGCGGGCATTCGATGCGGCGCCGTCATCTGCGTGGACCTGTTTTATCCGGAACTGATGCGGGAGCTGGCCCTTGCAGATGTCCAACTCATCTTCAATCCCGCCAATATCCCCGAACAGAGAAACGATTTGTGGCACAGGTTGGTCAGAACGCGCGCAGCAGAAAACACGGTTTTTGTGGCCTATGTCAACAACACGAACACGCACTACATGGATGGACGTCCTGTTAAGGGCCGGTCTTTGGTTTCCGGGCCATCGGGTGATATTATCGCTTCGATCGGCGAAAAACCGGCAGTTCTCTGTGCGAATATCGAAAGCGCAATGGTCAGCAAACAGAGACAAAGATGGCCCTATGTCGAGGACATCCATAAAATTGTCCGATCAAAAAAATCCCCCTTTACTATTCGCGAACTCGAGTGAAACCTGAACATGAATCCTCACAGAAAATTTTCCATGTGATCGAGGCCGTCTTGAATTCCCTCCTGGCAGGGCACAACTCTCCTCATGACAAAGAATTAGACTGCATTGTTTTGTTCGATGGCGCACCTTCAGATATAATGATTCCCATACTTTTCAAAAGGATTAAGGAGATAAACTATGATTAAAGGAGTCGGTCACATCGGGATAGTGGTGAGCGATATTGAGCGGGAGCTGGAATCCTTGGCCAAAATTGTGAGTTTCCCCGAGCCTATGGTGAGAGAGTCGGCCGAAGCCAAAAAGAAGGTAGCTGTCGTGGATTTGGGCAATGTGGGCTTGGAATTGATCCAAGACATGACTGAAAATGGCCCCCTGGCCCAATTAGTGAGAAATGAGGGGAACAGGATTCATCATTTCTGTCTGCTATCGGATAATATCGAGGAAGACTTGGAAAAGATTAAGGCAAACGGCGTCGCCATGCAGGATCAAAAACCAAAAATTGGACTGAGAGGAAAAAAGTGTGCCCTCTCTGCCCCCAGCGCTTTGAACGGAATTCCGATCGAGTTGTCCGAACCGTAACACAAAGTGATACCCGCTTTTTTCTTATTCGGATTCGCTCTCGTTCAAGGATTGATTCACAATGGCCTTTGCCAAAGATCGGGCATGTTCGCAAAGATCACCTACAGCTCCTCCTTCCCTCATATATTCTCAACACTCAACAGGCAAAAAGCTGAAGACGCAAGAACTGTGCCCCACCATTGAGGACATAGATTCTCAGCAGCCCGGCTTAATTGGATTTCTTGGATTTGACTCCTTTGACATACTTATCGTACCAGGCAAGATATCTTTGGTAGAGATCCTTACGGAATGAGGGCCGGCTTATGCCGTGATGCTGGCCGGGATAGACCACAAGCTGAGTCGCAACTCCAAGCCTACGCAGAGACTGATACAATTGCTCAGAGTTCAGGATGGGACAATTCCAGTCATGCTCTCCTCCGACAATCAAGGTGGGCGTTACCACATTCTGCACTGAATTGAAGGCTGAGATGCGCTCCCAGGTTTCTCTATTCTCCCAGGGCAAACCCAGTTCCGCCTCATACCATTTCTGGTACTGATCGTGACCATAATTGGATAGGTAATGGTAGGCACTGGCTCCCGAAATGGCCCCCTTGAACCGTTTGGATTTGGTGATGACATAGTTGGTGAGGATGCCCCCGTAAGACCATCCTCCGACACCCAATTTCTCAGGATCTGTGTAACCTTTGTCGATGGCATAATCCACGCCTGCAATAACATCCTCGAAATCCTTGTTTCCCCAATCGGCATAAATTGGCGTGGAAAAATCCTGCCCATATCCCGAAGACCCCCGCGGGTTGGTCATGATAACAAGATAACCGTTGGCCGTAAAGAGCTGTGCTTCAAAATTGAAACTCACATCATACTGTCCCACAGGTCCTCCGTGAAGTCTGAGGATGGTTGGATAGCGGAAATCCGGGCTGAATCCAAGGGGTTTGTAAATAAATCCTTCTATCTCGGTACCATCTTTGCTTGTGAAGTGGATGTTTTCCATTTCAGCAAGGTTCAGCTTGGAGAGAAGCTCTTGATTGGTGAACGTGAGCTGCTTCATTTTTCCGGCTTTGGATAAAACGATCTCCCCCGGAAGATGGGGTTCGCTGATAAGAACTGCAGTGCTGCCGCTTCTCCCAAGAGAATAGGAACGCACGCTTCGCTGACCCGCCACCGGTCTGGTCAATTTTCCGTCCGAAAGATTGACCTGAGCCAGGTGTTGTTCGCCGCTGTCCTCCAGCATGATATACACGGATTTGCCGTCTGCCGCAAATCGAGGGGACATGATGTTTCGGTCAAGATCTCTGGTTAATATCCTCGGCTCGCCACCTTCAGCAGGAGCCAGGGCCAGATAAGTGGTACAGAAATAAGAAAAATAGGTCTTGTCGATGACAGTCTCGTAGGCGATGTGTTTTCCATCCGGACTCCAAGCCGGAGATTGATCCGGCACTGAATTCACCGTCACTTGACGGAGTGTCTTCCCTTTATCCGTGTTTTCGGCTGACACAACCCAAATATCCGTGTTGCTGTTGGCATCGGGCTCTTTGGTGCGGTTGCTGACAAAGGCCACGTACTTCCCGTCAGGACTCCAGGCTGGTTGGGTATCATCAAAATCACCGGAAGTGATTTGAGTCATTGTCTTGTCGCCCAGGTTGAACACATAAAGATGAGTCCGGTGCCGGTCCAGATACCCGATATAGTCCATTTTGAACTGAAGCCGATCGATTACCCAAGGTTTCGGCTTCTTTTTCTTCTCCTTCTTGTCATTATCTTTCTCCATGTCTTCCGGCTTTGGATCCTTGAGGAGGAGAAGGAGTTTCCTCCCATCCGGTGACCATTCATAGCTGCGCACGCCCTGAACCGTTTCGGTCAACTGCTGGGCTTCACCGCCCCGCCGGTCCAGAGTCCAGACTTGAGTCTTCCCGCCGTTCCGGCTGGATAAAAAAGATAGGTATTTTCCATCAGGACTCCATCTCGGCATGGACGCAGAAGAACCTTTTCCCGTCATAGGAATGGCCTCCCCTCCTGAGACAGGCACCATCCATATCCGCGTCTCGGATTTGTCTTTGTTCAGATCGACTTCAGTGACCGTGTACGCCACCCACTGGCCCTCAGGACTGAGCTGAGGAGACCCGACTCTTTTGAGTTTAAACAGATCCTCGATCGTCAATGCTCTTCTTGATTCTTCGGCGTTGAGATCGGGAACACCTGTCCACAGGCCAAATACGAGACAAAACGACAACAAGACTGGAAACACAATCCGGAATTTTGAGATAGACAACGGCATAGCTATTCTCCTTCCTTTACTAGTAAAACTATTTTTCCAAAATCTTTTTTAATGATTTCGTGGAATTCTTAATCAGCGTGTTCACCCAACGTTTGGATATGCCAAAGATACCCGCTATTTCCACCTGTGACAATCCCAGATAATAATACAGATAGAGGATATCGGCATCTCTCGACTTCAATTTTTTTATGGACTCTGCCAGGTAAAAGGCTTTTTCTGTTCTGTCCATACTTTCGTAGGGATCGGGAATTTGATCCTCGACTGTAACACTCTGTGGTTTTTTCCCCTTCTTTCGTATGTAATCGACTATCCTTCGGCTTGTGATCACATAAATAAAAGTACCGACGGAACTTTCACCGCGGAATTTGCCCTCTTTTATGGCTGCGATGATGTCGATCAACACTTCGCTGGCGATGTCTTCCCAATCCGGATTGGTATACCCCAGCGAATTTCTGACCCGATAATTGATCTGGGGCCAAAATTTGAGGATAAGCTCCTCCAAATCAATGGGGTTTATCTTTTCGCTGCTCTTCATTTGTTCAGACGTACAGATGATATCGGAAGCTCATCCACATTATAACTTGTTGAGACCGGTACACACATCTTATTTCCCATAGTAATTCTCATTCTGAGTGCGGAACGGAGAAATCAGAAAAAAAAGAAAACACCGAGCTGTTCATTCATCAAACCTCTTATAGAAAATCGGGGACTATTCCAACACTGGCTTTGAATGTATCAGGGGCAAAGTTTCTAAATTAAGATATTATACCTCAATAATTGGGTCGGACCAAGCATCTTAAATTTGTAATTCTTGTTCATCCTATCAGGAAACACCCGAATGTTTGTTGCAGAATCGGAAATCAGCCTGACGGCATGGACGAACTGAACAAATTTTCCGATGGAAACAGCTAGTTCTTCGCTCTCTTTACGATTTCTTTTCCTCCGTCTTGAAAGTGAAGGGTGACTCCATAAGCTTTTCCAGTCTTATCCGGTGTAAATTCCAAGCGGACACTGGACTCGCCTTCCGGGATGAAATATGTCTCTGACAGAGGAATCATTCTCATTTTCCTGGATCCGGCTTTCAACCAGAGCTCACCCTCCTCGAGAACAACCTCGCCCCTCGTGTATTTCCCGACATACTTTTTTAAGACACTTTCATCCACGCTAGCAGGATTTTCCTTGGCCTTGAGCGTTTCCAACACCCATTTCATATTGCTCTTTCTGTCCTGATCCTCAGGTTTTTCAGCCAGCTTTTCCAGAGCTGTGCGGTGGGCCGTTATCAAAGCTTCTTCTTTATCCACTTCGATGTGGGGTTGTATGCCTTTACCCTCCCAGTTTGTTCTGGTGATGGGATTGACCGCCCGGCCCGTCGGGACCCACACCAGAAAATTATCGTTGACAATCTGATGCCCGCCCGGATGAGCCCCTCCTCCGGTTGTCTCCCCGACAAGAGTGGCCCGCTTGAGGTTTTTCATGTTGTACGTAAATTCCTCGGCCGCCGAAAAAGTGCGCTGGCTGGTCAGGATGTACAAATCCGTGGCATGCATCGGTTTCCCCGGGACATAGGGCAATGTCCAGAACTGCTGCAGAGTATCTTCTCCCCGGGTTTCAAAGCTGTTCAAATGTGTGTAATCTTCGAGAAAATAGCTGCTGATAAACTGAATCGTGGCCGGATCTCCTCCTCCATTTTGACGAAGGTCGATGATCACAGCGTCTGTGTTGGCTAAAAAATTCATGGCGGCGGCCGCTGTGGGGCCGGCCTCTCTCGTGCCTGAAAAATATCTCAGGACACAGCAAAGAGAATAAAAAATAATGATGATCGGACAGTGAATTTTTATCAAATGGAATTCTTTTTTCAGAAAAGAGCCGAACTTAGCTTTTTTTGAATACGGGGCACAGATCCAGGATCATCGCTATCCCAATGGACATTTTCCTGACAATATTCGACACGCCGAGGTTCAATCATCGTCCTGCCAAAACTGCCTGAGTTTGCCCGCGATGGCTTCGGCGATCGCACGGTGTCCTCTTGGATTGGGATGTGTGCTGTCTCTGAAAAAAATTTTTTTCCTTTTATTGGGTATTTCAAGAATCTTGGGAAGATCGACGATCAAGACATTGTTTTCCGCAGCGAACTTCCGGAGCAAGGCGATGTGTTTTTTAAACGTCTGATACCAGGGGACGATAACAATGAATACGATGTCTCTCGCAGCACAAAATTCCTGATACATCTTCAGCAGCTGTTCCCTGTGTTCTCTCGGCACGCGCACCTTATCTGGGTTTGCTTTAATGCTTTCTTGCTTAACATTTTTATTCGGGGAAGACATGGTTGCTCTCACGAAATTGCTTCTCTGTGCCAGCCAGAAGCCGAGTTTCCATTTGAAGGCCTGTCTTTGCTGGAACAACTCCCAATCACTCAGCCCCAGAGTTCGTACTGTAGCCATCCCGTCTCTTTTTCTCAAATTGGCCACCGGGAGAAAATCATTGTGTCCAAAATAAATCATCACCGCATCCGGTTTCAGCTCGATTCCTCGGTGCTTCAAATAGATATATCCCTGAAACAGCGTGTAACCCGGCAATCCGGCATTGATGACCCGCAGGGGTTTTCCCTTAACAGAACCCATCCTTTCTTCCAAGGATACTGAGTAAGTCTCTTCCTGTTTCACCCAGAGCCCGAAGGTGGTCGACTCCCCAAGGGATAGAATCCGGAACTCATCGCCCTTATTCTCTGGGATCTCTTCATCTCTGAGGCCGAGACTGTTGGTTCCAATCGCCCGCACTTTAATGTTCGGTTTCAACTTCCAGAAGAGCAGAGGATCAAACGAGCGGAGTTCTGCCCAGGAGGATCGCCGCTCGGTGAGTATAGGGTCGGCTTCGAAGGGAAATTTGCCGATCAGATAGGATCCGAATTCCAGGATCACAAGAGGAAGCACGATCCCCAGGATGATGAGAATGAGTTTCGATACGATTTTTTGCCGGCCGAACCTCTTTGTTCGCGCTTGACCTACATCTTCTTCAGACATGAACTCAACACACCGGTTTTGAAATATCCATTTCCATTAAAATTATCATATCACTCAAAAAACGGAATTGACAGCTTAACCGGATATATTCCTTGCCCAAGCTTGACATGAGAGTGAGTGAATCCAAATAATCACGCCATTTCGGGAACTTTAATCATCCATTTCCGTTAGGAGTAATATATGAATCATGTCATGGAGATTTGCACAAATGCAGAAATCCGCCCAGCTATTTATATGGAGGCGTGTTTGTTCAAGTAAGGCAATTTCCAAGAAATGAATCAATAAGGGTGAGCAAAAGGTCAAAAAGGTCTCATCACTTATCATATTATGTTCGTTGACCCGGTTATTTTGGTTGTGATATGTTCCTTTCGGGATGGTCCCATCCAGAATGAGGAAGGATGTGGCTGCCATCGAGCTATCTCAGGGAAAAAGAAAGGCTGCGAGGAAATCTAAAAATCATTCTGCACCATAAACGGAGGGAATAATGAGGGTAGCATTTAGACTTTTGCTTATGACGTTCTTGACACTTTTTCTACTTACTCTTGCCTGTATCCAGCCGGTGCACACATCGGATGAAAACATAATCTTTGGAATCATCGAGGAACTCAAGACTAAGATTCCGGAATGGCTGGCAGACGCAGATGTGCCGGGAGCGGCTGTCGCTATTGTTGCCGATAAGGGGATACTGTGGAAGGCTGCATATGGCCAAAGACAAAGAGGCGGAAAAGAGGCCATCACAGACGAGACTCTTTTCAGTATCCAATCCATGTCCAAAAGCTTCACAGCCCTTGGGGTGCTAACGGCGGTGCAAGACGGAATTCTGGACCTCGATGTTCCGATTACAGAGTATATCCCCGATTTTAAGGTCAACAGCCCCTATGAGGAGCATCCTGAACGCAAGATGACCCTCCGTCATCTGCTGTCACACAAGGCCGGATTCACCCATGAGGCTCCGCTCGGCAGCAACTTCGATGACAGGCCCCACAGCTTTGATGAGCATGTGGCGAGCATTGCCGGAACCTGGCTGCGCTATCCCGTGGGTTACCGCTACAGCTATTCCAATCTGGGTATCGACCTGGCCGGCTATATTCTTCAGGAAAAGACCGGCATGCCCTT
>Ga0180432_10006718_pt1 | contig 14855 bp, 16 predicted proteins | sample SS_ome_10_FD_132414 | JGI IMG/M metagenome (GOLD analysis project Ga0180432, IMG submission 132414) | Hypersaline lake sediment archaeal communities from the Salton Sea, California, USA - SS_1_MS_2 metaG | ecosystem: Environmental > Aquatic > Non-marine Saline and Alkaline > Hypersaline >... | reverse complement strand
CGAACGTGATTGCCCTGTGCAACCCTTTCGGTTCCCTTTACAAATTCATATTCGGGTGTTAGTCTAACGTAATGATTCCTTTTAGCCAATGGTTATACCGTAGGATGCCCATTCAATTATTCAAAATACAATTCCGTGTAATTTGTAAATTTCTTGTTTTTTGCGGCCTTTCGGCATTTCTTTTTTATGGATGTACGACAGTAACGCCTCCCCCAACACCGCCGGGGCATCCCAAGCCTTACAAAATTGGGAGAAATTGGTACAAACCACTGCCGCACGCACGAGGTTTCAGCCAACGCGGAATGGCGTCCTGGTACGGCAAAAAATTTCACGGCAGGAAGACAGCCAACGGGGAAATTTACAACATGTATGCCATGACGGCCGCTCACAAAACCCTCCCCTTTGGAACGTATATCACCGTACGTCATCTAAAAAACAACAGGAAGATTGATGTCAGAATCAACGACCGGGGTCCTTTTGCCCGAGGCCGGATTCTCGACCTTTCTTATACGGCCGCAAAAAAACTTGGAATTGTTGGTCCGGGTACGGCCAGGGTTGAAATTGTCGCACTCGGTACGATTGCTCAGCCAAAATTATCCGGAAGCACCGGTCGATCCTATATTCCGGGAAATTACTATCAAGGAAAATTTACTGTTCAAATCGGTGCATTCAGTGAATTGAAAAACGCGCAAACACTGAAACAAAAACTTGAACAATCATTTAAAAATGTATATATTACATTATGTTATGACTGTAACAGCCCTATATACCGAGTCAAGGTGGGCAGATGCTCCTCCCTGGAACAGGCAATGAAACATGAAGAATTAATGATTCAAAACGGGTTTGAGGACGCCTTTGCAATTGCAGAAGACCATTGAAAAAGAAATACTCCTAAAAGTGGTGTTTCTGGACCGGGACGGCGTTATTAACCGGGATTCCCCGGATTACATCAAAAGCTGGTCCGAATTTGAGTTTCTACCTGGAAGTTTAGAGGCAATAAGGTTACTGACTTTAAACGGATTCGCCACTATCGTTATTACAAACCAATCCGCCATCAATCGCAAAATGGTATCCGGAAAAGTACTGGATGACATGCATACCCTGATGAAACAAGCCGTCACATCCAAAGGCGGCAAAATAAAAGATATATTTTTTTGCCCGCATGTACCGGAAGATAGATGTCACTGCCGAAAACCAAGTCCCGGACTGATTTTTAGGGCCAAGCAGAAATACCGGATCGATATCTCAACCTCTGTCATGGTTGGCGATAGTGCCAAGGATATTGAATGTGCCCGAAATGCCGGATGCGGACACGCTGTTCTGGTAAAAACAGGCAACGGAAGCGAAGCTGAAAAAATTCTAAAAGAAAAAGGAATCTTTCCCGATTTTATAGCCAGGGATCTTTTAGAAGCAGTCGGCTGGATCATTACCCATAATCAGTAGTCATTAATTCTTATGAATACCCTCGAAGGATGTCTGGAAAGAATCACCTATTTCAACTCTGAAAACCATTATACCATTGCAAAGCTAAAAACCAGCAAGACAAATAATGTCGTAACCATCGTCGGCACAATGGTGGCGGTCAATCCGGGCCAAACTCTTAAAATTAAAGGAATATGGGAAACCCATCCCAGATATGGCCAGCAGTTTAAAATTTCGTCTTATGAAGTTGTTTTGCCGGCAACCATCGACGGTATTAAAAAATACCTGGAATCCGGCATTATCAAAGGAATCGGGCCGTCCATGGCCAACCGGATTGTCAGCTGTTTTGGAGCAAAAACTTTTGAAATAATAGAAAAAGAACCTGAGAAACTGCTGGAAGTTAAAGCAATCGGAAATGCCAAAGCCGCGTTAATATGTAATGCCTGGAAAGACCATCATGTTGCGAGAAGTTTAATGCAGTTTTTGCAAAAAATGGGTGTCCAAACCTCTTATTGTGCAAAAATACTCAAAGAATATGGTCCCGACGCTGTCAACATCATCAGCAAAGACCCTTTTCGATTGACAGTCGATATTCCCGGCATCGGTTTCTATTTTGCCGATACCGTCGCTCAGAAGCTGGGTATTGAAAAAGACCACCCCCGGCGAGTGAGGGCATGCATTCTTCATGTCATGCAACAGTTTATAAATCAAGGAGATGTTTTTGCTTACCAAGATCAAATTGTTGATCACTGCAAAAATCTTTTCCGGATCACCCCGGGTGTAGCCCTGGATGAAATCGATAGGCTTTTTACTGCCGGAAAACTTGTTATTGAAAGTGCACCGTGCGACCCAAAAAAAATTATTTACCTGAAAGACATTCATCAGGCAGAAACCGGTATCGCAAACAGACTTAACGCTCTGCTATCTGTTCCAATTACTGCATCCGGTATAAACGAGGAGCGGATTTTAAGAGAAGTTCAAAAAAAACTTGCCATAACGCTCTCATCCGAACAACTTAACGCCCTTGAAGCGATACTTTCCCATCGAGCGGTGATCATAACCGGAGGACCGGGAACAGGAAAAACAACCCTCATAAAATCTATTACCGCCGTCTTTTCAGTGTTAGGAAAACATGTTTTTCTTGCGGCGCCGACCGGACGGGCAGCCCGGCGATTATCCGAGGTTACCCGAAGTAAGGCAACAACCATTCACAAAATGCTTGGATTTAATTTCAAAGAAGGTTTTTTCCAAAAAAATCCGGATAATCCTCTGGATACAGATGCAATCATCATTGATGAAGCGTCAATGGTTGACACCTTTTTAATGTATCATCTCATAAAGGCGCTCCCCATGACCTCTGTGCTGATACTGGTGGGTGACATTTTTCAGCTTCCATCCGTGGGCCCCGGCAACGTGCTTTCCGATATGATCAAATCAAAGCGATTGCCGGTATTTTATCTTAAAAAAATTTTCAGACAGACCCATGAAAGTCCTATCGTTGTAAATGCTCACAGGGTAAGGCGAGGGGAATCTCCGGTTTTGAAACCTCTGGATGATTCGGACGATCTTTCCGAGTTTTACTTCCTGGAACAAAATGATCCAAAAAAGGTGGTTTCAACGATTGTCCAATTATGCACCAAAACCATCCCAGAGCGTTTCGACTTTGATCCCATGTATGACGTTCAAGTTCTAACCCCCATGCACAAAGGCGTGATCGGCACGACCAACCTCAATCAGGTGCTTCAAAATGTCTTAAACCCAAACCCGGTGATGATTGAAGCCATGGGCAGTACGTTCAAAACCGGCGATAAAATCATGCATCTGAAAAATAATTATCAGAAGGAGGTTTTCAACGGAGATATCGGAATCATCAGCGCCATTAACAGAAAAGAAAAGCAACTCTCAGTGGACTACTATGGCAGGATTGTAACTTACGATTTTACTGAAATGGATGAAATATCATTGGCTTATGCCATATCGGTGCACAAGTCACAAGGATCCGAATACCCCGCTGTAATATTGCCGATAATGACCCAGCATTTTGTTCTCCTCCAGAGGAACCTGTTATACACCGCCATTACAAGGGGAGAGAATCTGGTCATTCTTGTGGGTACAAAAAAAGCCCTGAACATTGCCCTCAGAAATAACAAGCCCACAGAGCGCCTTTCCGGCCTCGCTTTCAGGCTTATGGATCATTAATTCAACTTCTTCATTAGTGTCCATCTATAAATCCATATTGCGTACAAACTAAGTTTCCAATGCAGAAATGAGCAATTTTTCGCAAGGTCAAGTCAATCAAGGAATTACGCGTAGGCGTACACGTAGTAAGCCGCACAAGTGATTCCGCAGATTGACGCAGAGATTGCGGAAAAGAGCCATTTCTGGATGGAAACTAATTAATTATGGCGTCCATAGATGATAAAATGTAAAAGATCTTGACAATCCTTATTATTTCACTTAGTAAATTTTCAACTTTGAAAAAAGAGAATGATTTACAAATAATTTTTAAAAACAATTGTTTATAGGAGTGCTTATGGCTGTACCCAAACGAAAAAAATCAAAATCAAAACGGAATAAAAGAAGGACTCATCAGAAAGTTACGGCCCCTAACCTGACGAGCTGTCCCCAGTGCGGTGATGCACGGCTTCCACACCATGCTTGCCCCAGTTGCGGCACTTACAAAGGCCGCACTGTTGTTGAAACCGAATAATTCCAATGCCAGGATAACGCAATGCCAGAAAAGAGAACCCCCATTATCATCGGCTGCGACCATGCAGCTTATGATTTGAAGGAAAAGGTTAAAGTATTCCTCATTGAAAGAGGTATTGATGTGGAGGATGTGGGCTGCCATAGTGAAGATTCGGTAGACTATCCTGATTTTGGAATCAAAGTTGCGTCTATGGTTTCAGCGGGTAAATTTGAACGCGGGATACTCATGTGCGGTACGGGAATGGGTATGTCAATGGTTGCCAACAAATTTCCTCATGTCAGAGCGGCTCTGTGTACGGATCTTTTTTCCTCTATTATGAGCAAACGACATAACGATTCGAATATACTGGTGTTAGGCGCTCGTGTTGTGGGGGATATACTTGCCTTGGAGATCGTAAAAGCTTGGCTTGAAACACCCTTTGAAGGGGGACGGCACCAGCGTCGTTTGGATAAGTTTGATAAAATAGACACTGTCATAACGGAATAAGATTCTATTATGTAACCTATTGGATATCCCATATCTTTTTAACGTTAAAAATTTGGTGTTCATATCCTGGGCCGACATGTGAGTTATCAATTAACCCAATCCAAAATTATAGTTGTTAAAAAAGGAATGATGTTTGGACTTGAAACTTATTGAAAAGGTGGATCATGAGATTGCCGATGCAATCCTTATGGAGATGGACCGGCAGAAAAACACTTTAGAGCTTATTGCATCGGAAAATATTGCCAGCCCGGCGGTCATGGCCGTGCAGGGAAGTATTTTTACCAACAAATATGCTGAAGGTTATCCGGACAAGCGTTTTTATGGTGGGTGTGAATATGTTGATATTGCTGAAAATCTGGCCATTAATCGGGCCAAAAAATTATTCAATGCCCCCTATGCCAATGTCCAGCCCCATTCAGGATCACAGGCAAATATGGCGGTATATTTTGCTCTGTTAGAGCCGGGAGACACGGTTCTCGGAATGAATTTGTCCCACGGCGGTCACCTTACACACGGAAGTCCGGCCAGTTTTTCGGGAAAGCTTTATAATTTTCTGCACTACGGCGTAAACCGGGATACCGAAACCATTGATTATAAAGAATTGTCGCTATTGGTTGAAAAGTATCGGCCAAAGATGATTGTCGCCGGTGCGAGCGCTTACCCGCGTATCATAGATTTTGAAGCATTTGCCCAAATTGCCGAATCTGTAAACGCCTATTTGATGGCGGATATGGCCCACATTGCCGGGCTGGTGGCAACCGGGCTTCATCCTTCTCCCATTCCTTTTGCGGATGTTACAACTTCAACAACTCACAAAACATTGAGAGGCCCGCGCGGGGGATTGATTCTGGCGAGAAACGACTATAGCACTAAATTGAATAAACAAATATTCCCCGGAATTCAGGGGGGACCGCTGATGCATGTCATTGCTGCAAAAGCGCTTGCTTTCCATGAAGCTTTGAGTGATTCGTTTGTGGCTTATCAGAAAGATATCGTTAAAAACGCAAAGGTTCTTGCTGACCGTCTGATGGACCATGGGTTGCAATTGGTTTCAGGCGGTACCGATAACCATATGATGATTATCAATTTAAGGAATCTTAACATAACCGGGAAAGATGCCGAAGACGTACTGGGCCGTGCCGGAATTACCGTCAATAAGAACGCCATACCCTTTGAAAAGCTCAGCCCATCCGTAACCAGCGGTATTCGTATTGGAACACCTGCCATTACCACAAGAGGTATGAAAACACCGGAGATGCAAATCATTGCGGAGCTTATTGTTGATGTACTTCAAAACACCGACAATAAAGCTCTTATTAAGGCTACAAAGACAAAAGTTAGCGAGCTTTGTGAAGCTTTTCCTCTTTATGGTAACGGATCTGGCGCAGCAGGATAAAACGTGTCTCAGAAAAAAAATCGACCTTCATGGCAAACCTATTTTATGGATATTACGTTTCTTGTGTCCAAACGTTCTACATGTATCCGGCGGGCGGTAGGCGCTATAATTGTAAAGGATAAAAGAATTCTGTCCACCGGCTACAACGGTGCCCCGACCGGCATTAAACACTGTAGTGAAATCGGATGTTTGCGTGATAAATTAAACGTACCTTCAGGGGAAAAACATGAACTGTGCCGGGGCATACATGCTGAGCAAAATGCGATTATTCAGGCCGCCTATCATGGGGTTTCCATAAAGGACGCAACCCTTTTCTGTACAAACATGCCGTGTTCCATATGTGCTAAAATGATCATTAACGCCGGAATAAAGAAGATTTACTACCATTCCGGATATGCAGACGTCATGTCTGAAGAAATGTTTACTGAAGCAGGTATTGAATTAATTCAATTTAATGACAGATAGGGCCTCAGAAAAAAATAAATCCCCAAGATTACGCCAGATTTTGGTTCGAATTTGAGGCGCACAACGGGTGCATACCTTACGGCTTCACGGATGGATGCAATAAAAAATTCGAGCAAAAAAACAAGTAAGATAGAGTAATTTATTTTTTCCGAAGCCCTTAGCAGGGAGGAATTCATGAAATGTCCATTTTGTGGAGAAATTAACAACAAAGTTATCGACTCTAGATTGAGCAAGGATGGGAACGTCATTCGCAGGCGCAGGGAATGCCTGGTATGCACCAGACGATTTACAACCTACGAGCATATCGAAGAAATCCCTGTCATGATTATTAAAAAAGATGGGCGTCGTGAAGTTTTTTCCAGAGAAAAATTACGTTCAGGCATCCAAAAAGCCTGTCAGAAACGAAATATAAGCGTTAATATTATTGAAGAATTTCTTGATGAGCTGGAACGAGATCTTAGAGAAACCGGGGAAAAAGAGATACCTTCCCACAAAATTGGCGAAAAAGTCATGGCCAAACTTCATGAAATAGACGATGTTGCATACGTAAGATTTGCATCCGTGTATAGAGAATTCAAAGATGTAAACGATTTTGTTTCTGAGCTCAAAAGCCTTTTGAGCGAACATTAAGTCGATAGCCGGGAGATAATGGACGACGAATATTTCATGCGACTGGCACTTGGCCTTGCAAAAAAGGGAGAGGGCTTTACTTCTCCCAACCCCATGGTCGGTGCCGTTGTTGTTAAAAACGGGAAAGTCGTCGGAAAAGGATACCATCATGCTGCGGGGAAATCGCATGCCGAAGTCAATGCCATAAATGATGCCGGAGCGTTGGCAAAAGGAGCAACCCTTTATGTAACCCTTGAGCCTTGCAATCATACGGGACGAACACCTCCCTGCACCGAAAAGATTCTTACATCCGGCATCAAACGGGTCGTTGTTGCGATGCATGACCCCAATCCGGGAGTTAAGGGAGGGGGCATAGATTATTTAAAAAACCGGGGAATTGATATCAAAACGGGAGTTTATGAGGACCGGGCCAAAAGACTTAATGAAATTTTTATTAAATACGTTCAGACAAATCGTCCATTTACCATCATCAAATGTGCTGCCACTTTGGACGGGAGAATTGCAACAAGAACAGGGGATTCCCGGTGGGTTACCGGTGAAGAAGCGAGAAAATTTGTCCACCGGCTTCGGCATGCCGTGGACGCTATTATGGTGGGCATTCATACGGTAGAAAAAGATGACCCCAGTCTAACAACTCGTTTGGAAAAGCGTCTTGGAGGCCTAAAGGGCCTGGATCCCGTAAGGATTGTTCTCGATACCCATCTTAAAATTGTTGAAAAAGCCAGACTGTTGAGGCTTGATTCTGATTCTGATACCATTATTATAACCGGTCATTCGGTTTCAGTAGATAAAAAAGCTCGAATAGAACAACGGGGTGCAAAGATTATTGAGTCACCCGTCAAGGACGGTTTGATCGATCTTGATATCCTTATGGACCGCTTGGGGGCATTGGGTATAACCAGTCTCCTCATAGAAGGCGGCAGCCGGGTTATTGCATCAGCCCTGTCGGTCGGAATTGTTGAAAAAATTTTCTTTTTTTTCGCCCCCAAAATTCTTGGCGGAGATGATGGTGTGCCGATCTGTAAAGGACAGGGTGCGGATTTAATGAAAAATTGCATACCGGTGAAAGATATTTCTGTCAGACAATTCGGCAAGGATGTCATGATCCAAGGGTATATTGATAAGTAATCACAACTAGTGTTCATCCATAAATGGCATCTTTCAGCCCCCGGCGGCGTTCTCGCTCGTTTTCAATCCTCGAAATAGCGCGCTATGCCTGTCGGAGATCCCGTGATGTTTTCGGGGAGGTTGAAAACTCGCTCGGGCCTTGCCGGAAACCAAAATCTACTATTTCTGGATGGACATAAACTAAAGACAGGCTTTACTATTTTAGAAAAAGATAATCGGGGATGTTTACAATGAGGTATTGAGACCTTATTATCAATATCAGTATGCCAATAACAGACGAATAAAAGCATAAGATTCTGATTAGATTTCAAAAAAAGTAAACCTTCAAAAACTTCGTCTAGGCCGAATTTGTTTGCATTATCAATCGATTGAATAAGTTAGATTTAACAAACATCGTCCATTTTATTATTTATGTTTACAGGAATCATAGAAGGTCTGGGAACTATTATTGAAATACGGTCCGAAGGCCAGGGAAAACGGTTTGCTTTTAACGCGGATTTTGTTCTTGAGCAAACCAAAATCGGAGACAGTATTTCAATTAGCGGTGTTTGTTTGACGGTAGTTAAGATCCATGGCCAACGTTTTCAAGTTGATGCATCGCCTGAAACGCTGGAAAAAACAACTTTTGGCAGGGCAAAGATCGGAGATCGGGTGAACCTTGAACGTGCGCTTCGTTTTTCCGGACGCATAGACGGTCATCTTGTTTCAGGACATATCGATGGCATGGGAACCATAAAGCAAAAACAAAACAAAGGCAATGCCGTAATTGTTACGATCAGCGTTCCTGAGTCCTGTTCACGGTACTTGATAAAAAAAGGCTCGATTGCGGTGGACGGCATCAGCCTTACCATCAATAACTGTGATCGCACCAGTTTTGATGTCAGTATTATCCCGCATACTGCAAAATTGACAACCATAATACTCGGCAAGGTCGGGGATTTCGTCAATATTGAAACGGACATGATCGGAAAGTATGTCGAACGCTTTGTCACAGAAAACCAAAGCCATGATAAAAAAAATCAAACCGGGCGGTCCATAGATAAGCAATTTCTGGCCAAAACGGGTTTTATTTAAATCCATTGCCTAATTTTACGTCTCGGAAATTCTACAATTTATCGAAAATAAATGTATTTTTTAGACTTATATTTTTAACTCGGACATGGAATATTGGAATGATGGAATATTGGAATGATGATTTAAAGAAGATGACATTCCTCTATTTAATTCCTGTCAAGAGGAATTTTACAATAACCCAACTTTCCATTTTCCCAGAACCCAATATTCCAGTATTCCAGTATTCCAACATTCCAATTGTGAGCGAAGCGAACTAACTTATATTAAGGAGAAACTAATTTATAATGTCACTTATATCCATTGAAGATGCTATTAAAGAAATAAGGGCCGGACGTATGGTCATTCTCGTTGATGATAAAGATCGAGAAAATGAGGGCGACCTTACCATGGCTGCTGAAGCGGTTACACCTGAAGCCATTAATTTCATGGCGAAATACGGTCGGGGACTTATCTGCCTCTCCATGACCGGAGAAAAGATCGACTCCCTCGACCTCCCCCTGATGGTGGACAACAATACATCGCGGTTTCAGACCGGTTTTACCGTATCCATCGAGGCTCGATGCGGCGTAACCACGGGTATTTCCGCTGCGGACCGTGCCACCACAATCCTTACGGCCGTAACAGATAATGCCAAACCCAGCGATCTTGTCCGGCCCGGACATGTATTCCCTTTGAGGGGAAGAGAAGGCGGAGTGATGGTACGCGCCGGCCAGACGGAAGGCTCCATAGATCTGGCGCGTCTTGCCGGCTTAAAGCCTGCCGGTGTAATTTGTGAAATCATGGATGAGGACGGTACCATGGCCAGAATGCCGGCTTTGGAAAAATTTAGCAAAGAACACAATATTAAAATATGTACCATCGCCGATCTCATTGAATACCGGATGCGCACCGAATCATTTGTAAGAAGAGCAGCGGAAACGGTTGTCCCCACTTTCATTGCCGGAGATTTCAAAGCCATTGTTTATGAAAATGATGTGGATGAGTTGCTTCATATCGCCATGGTGAAGGGTGAAATCGATTCCAGTAAGCCTGTACTTGTTCGGGTTCATTCGGAATGTCTGACAGGAGATATTTTCGGTTCACTCCGTTGCGACTGTGGAGAACAGCTACATAAGGCCATGAAAATGATTGAAAAGGAAGGATCCGGAGTATTGCTCTATATCCGCCAGGAGGGAAGAGGGATCGGCCTTGTGAATAAATTAAAAGCATATGCTCTCCAGGATAACGGCCTTGACACGGTTGAAGCCAATGAAGAACTGGGATTCAAGCCTGATTTGAGAAATTACGGCATCGGTGCACAGATTCTTGTTGATTTGGGAGTTAAAAAGATGAGACTCCTTACAAACAATCCCAAAAAAGTTGTCGGACTTGATGGATATGGACTCAGTATCGTTGAGCAGATAAAGATTGAAATTGAGCCCAATGAATATAACCGGTGTTATCTGGAATGCAAAAAGCTAAAAATGGGGCATCTGTTAAACATTGATACAATACCCTGACTCGTGTCCATCCATAAATGGTCTTTTTGCCTTAAGTTTGAAGTGAACTCAAGAGAGCTAAAGTTATTGTATGTACATTTATACTGCCAATTTAAATAAAAACTGACTTGCGCTAAAAGCGCTTTCCTTAACTTTAGGCACTTTAGACATTTTAGATCATTTTCACTTAATGTACCGTAATACTAATCCGTTCCAGGGAGCAACTAAAACCAGGTTCTTTGGGGCCAAGATTTTTACTTTGTAAACCGGGAGGAACATAAATGCCAAAAATTTTAGAAGCGAACCTGCTGGCAGAGGGCAAAAAATTTGCACTTGTGGTAAGCCGTTTTAATGATTTTATCACCGACAGACTAAAAGAGGGTGCCGTAGACGGACTATTGCGATCCGGTGCCCGAGACGAAGATATAGAAATTGTGAAGGTTCCCGGTGCATTTGAAATACCGTTGATGGCCAAAAAAATGGCGGCAACGGGTCGATATAGCGCCGTTGTCTGTCTGGGTGCCGTGATTCGGGGGGCAACGCCACATTTTGATTATGTTAGTGCTGAAGTGTCCAAAGGGATCGCTATGGTCAGTCTTGATTCTGAAATTCCGGTGATCTTCGGCATTGTGACAACCGACACCATCGAACAGGCCATCGAACGTGCCGGAACAAAAGCCGGAAATAAAGGATGGAATGCTGCAATAGCTGCCGTTGAGATGGCAAATTTGATTGAGGTTGTCGACCGGGCATAACCATGGGAAACCGTCGCAAGTCACGAGAACTCGCCATGCAGGCCCTCTTTTATATGGATATGAGCCAGAATGACTCAAATGAGATTTTGAAAAACTTCTGCAGCAATTTTACTCCTCCAAGAAAAATGCTTCCCTTTTTTCTTAAGCTTGTAAACGGTGTTATTCAGGGCAAAGGTGAAATCGATTCGATCCTTGAACGATTTTCCGACAACTGGAAGCTCAGCCGCATGTCCTGCGTTGACAGAAACACCATGAGAGTTGCCGTATATGAACTGCTTTACTGCCATGATATTCCATATAAAGTGTCTATCAACGAGGCGATTGACGTGGGAAAGAAATTCGGCACCAAGGAATCAGGTGCTTTTATCAATGGAATTCTCGACAGCATTCGCATGGCACTTGAAAACAAAGAAATTATTGTAAAAAATCATATTCAAAACAACCAAACCGGGGAAAAAAACGGGCACAACATGCCCGATTTTGATGACGCCCGCAAGTAATAGCCGGGTCTATCCGTTATACTTATAATGATAAAGAACAACCAATTGAATTTACTCATCAAATTGCTAAGGAGGCTGTGTTGATTATTAAAGAACTTGTTGTTGGACCGCTTATGGCAAACTGCTTTATTTTCGGATGTGCAGAAACAAAGGAAGGTGTTGTCATCGATCCCGGGGGAGATGCCGACAGAATTCTGCGTTCTCTTGCAGATTCCGAGTTAAAAGTAAAATATATCATCAATACACATGGCCATTTTGACCATGTCAGTGCAAACGGAAAAATAAAAGATGCCACCGGTGCAGACATCCTGATCCATCCCCTTGATGCCCCCATGCTGGGTTCGCTTTCATCCAATGCCGCTGTTTTTGGAATTTCAGTAGAAAATTCACCGCCATGTGATCAAACCATTGAAGAAGGAGATACCGTCTCTTTTGGAAATATTTCGTTAAAGGTTCTTCATACGCCGGGGCATACGCCGGGAGGTATTTCACTGTATACAGACAAAATCGTTTTCGTGGGAGATACGCTTTTTGCCGGTTCCATCGGACGCACCGATTTTCCCGGCGGAGATTTTAATACCCTTATATCAAGCATTCGAACAAAACTTTTCAACATGGAAGATGATGTAAGAGTTCTTTCAGGACATGGCCCGGAAACAAGCATCGGCAGTGAAAAGCGCTTCAATCCATTTGTGGGCCTATTTTAAAATATATCGGAAATTTTCAATTGCTTGATTTGATAAAATAGCGGTAAGGAAAAACCGAACTTGATTTTTTAGAAATATACCGTTCGCAGGTTCGGGGTTCAGAAATTGTGAGTTCACCTTACAAATCTAAACCCTGAACACTTAGAATTAAAGGGTTTTGTTCTGAAAGCAACTGGAAAACTTTAATCAATCAAGTCGTGAAACAGCAAGGATTAAACCCCTACATTTACCTAAATCAATATTTGCACGATGAGCAAATAGAGGTTTTTTTTCAAACCCTTATCGCTCAAAATCATTTACGCCGCTTTCCTGATCTGGGTGTTCGTTTGATTCTCTGTATCCCTGGATAGCCTATTTGACAACCACCGGTTATGATATCCGTAATTCAGCCATTTTATTAATATTTCAATTAAAACGTAACAAAATGATAATTGACCTTTAAATGGTTAAAGAGGAAAATAAATGGAAAAAGTTTATGTAGGCCGTACCAATCAGGTAAAGATAATCTGCCCCAAATGCGAATTAGAAAAAAATATAAATGTATTTAAATTTAAGGATACTCATAAGCGACTAAAGGTTAAATGTAAATGTGGCGAAGAATTTCGGCTCACCTTGGATTTTCGAAAGTATTACCGTAAGAAGGTTCAGCTGGCTGGTGAATGCTTCATCCATGAAAAAAATGAAAGGGATGATATTCTAATCATAGACATTTCAATGACTGGAATCAATTTAACAACTTTTAAGCCGCATAATTTTTCCGAAGATGATTTAGTCGAATTGAAATTTAATTTAGATAATCCAATGAAAACAGAAATCCAGACGACTGTCAAAATAAAATGGATCAACGACCGGAATGTCGGTGCACAGTTCAATAATCCAAAAGTACTTGAAAAAGATTTGGGGTTTTATCTGAGGAAATAATTTGTCCTATACAGAGACGTTTCGACGATTTTCAACTATAGGATCTATTTAACTTGACACCAGAAAAATATGATATCTGCATAAAAATTGTCGTTGTGAATGATGTCGATACCGGCAAGCTATAATCACGTTCATCTCTTCCAAATATAGAAAGACTCCATCCAATACCGCCAAAATGTAGTATGTAGCCCTTCGGGTCCTTCGCAATTTTATTGAAAAAATGTTATAAATTTTATGTGATTTACTTCACAATTAAATTATTATTCCCCGTTAGTTTAAACATCTCAATCTATCACTTTGTTTTCATAACTTATTGAAAACAATATTTAAATTTAATATCATCTAAAATTGGCATGATTATTGCCAGGGTTAAGTCACTAAAAATAATAATGATTTCTTTTTCAACTTAAAATCACTTTATTAAATGTTGAATAAGTTTTGGTTAACATAGGTGATAAAGAGGATAAGTTAATGGAAAAAGTTTATGTAGGCCGTACCAATCAGGTAAAGATAATCTGCCCCAAATGCGAATTAGAAAAAAATATAAATGTATTTAAATTTAAGGATACTCATAAGAGGCTAAAGGCTAAATGTAAATGTGGCGAAAAATTTCGGCTCGCCTTGGATTTTCGAAAGTATTTCCGTAAGAATGCCCGGCTTACTGGTGAATACTATATCCGAGGGAAAGATGAAGAGGAAGAAATACTCATCAAAGACATTTCAAAGACCGGAATCAAATTTGCAACTCTTAACCCACATAATTTTTCCAAATATGATTTAGTCGAATTGAAATTTACTTTAGATAATACAATGAGGACGGTAGTTCGCACACGCGCTAAAATAGCATGGATAAACGATCGCACTGTCGGTGCACATTTCAATGATCCACAATTACTTGAAAAGGATTTGGTATTATATATGATAAAATAATTTGTCCCATACAGGGCCGTTTCGGCAATTTTCAACATTAGGATCTACTTAACCTGAGGCCAGAAAACATATGATATCTGTATGCCAATTGTTGTTGTGAATAGTGTACAGACTGGCAAGAGATCTGCCAATCAACTACATCACTTATTTCTATTGATTCCTTTCAACAATTAATACCACAAAGTAACATTTAACTATATGATGTATTATACAAATTACCATTTGACATAAAATCAGCTTTATAATATTTTAT
>Ga0180432_10006713_pt1 | contig 14869 bp, 11 predicted proteins | sample SS_ome_10_FD_132414 | JGI IMG/M metagenome (GOLD analysis project Ga0180432, IMG submission 132414) | Hypersaline lake sediment archaeal communities from the Salton Sea, California, USA - SS_1_MS_2 metaG | ecosystem: Environmental > Aquatic > Non-marine Saline and Alkaline > Hypersaline >... | reverse complement strand
GATTTTGCATAATAGGATATTTCAATTTGTTAGCAATTCAGTGTATTCAAGCCGTTGTTCCTTGACATTCTGCTATGAAAATACATAACTTATGACATTAATAAAATTTGATCGTTATGAAAACCAAATCCACCATGAAATCATTGATGATGACCATCGCTTTGATCATTATTGCAACCTGTGCAAACGGACAAGACGAAAAAGGAATCCATTACCAGGCTGTGGCCAGGAACGAGGAGGGAAGAGTAATTGCAGGCCAGGAACTGACCGTCAGGATCGGGATCGTTCGCCAGGAACCATACAACGAACTGGTCTGGCTTGAGGAACATCTGGTTAAAACCAATAATTTCGGAATTTTCAACCTGACCATCGGGAACGATCCCCAAAAGCGGATCGAAGGTTCGGTGGAGGTTTTTGATCTGATCGAGTGGCATGCAGGATCCTATGCACTGAACATCCAGATCATGGAACCCGGGGGTATTTTTGTGGACCTGGGTACCTCACCCATCATGGCCGTTCCCTATGCGCTGGTATCTGATCAGATTTCACAGCCTGTCCCCCGTTTATCCATCCGGAACACCGGCAAGCTTCCCGTGGAAGAAGCACTTTTCGAGGTAAAAAGAGCAGACGGCCTGCCTGTGTTCGCGGTGTATGAAGATGGGGTCTGGGTTTACACGGATACAGCCGGGACCAAGGGTGTAAAAGGCGGTTTTGCAGTGGGGGGATACCGGCAAAGAAGCAAAGGGGAGGTTGTTGAGGAGTATATGCGGGTGACACCAGACAGCGTGAGGATTTACATCAACGAAGAGCCTGTAAAGGGTGTGAAGGGCGGCTTTGCGGTTGGAGGTTACCGGCGCAGCAACAAGGCATCGCAGACCGATTACATGGGTATATACAATGACAGCATCCGGTTTTATGTGGGTTATGAACCCGGTAAAGGCACTCAGGGAGGATTCGCAATCAGCGGGGTGGATGCCGTTACCGGAGAACAGGTCACCTATATGTTCCTGGCCCCGGATAATTATTTTATCGGGGAAAAGAGCGGCACAAACACCACCACCGGGAGATACAATACCATTGTCGGATACAGGGCAGGAGAACAAAATACGGGAGGTTCAGAAAATGTTATGCTGGGATACCTGGCAGGAAATCAGAATACCATGGGAAACAGGAATGTCTTTATTGGAGAAGGTGCGGGGGAACTCAGTTTGGAAGCCTCAGAGAATGTGTGTATCGGGGTTGGTGCCGGAGCCAATAACAACGGAAGCGGCAACCTGTTCCTGGGGGGATGGTCCGGTACCAATAATGGTGGTTCGGGAAATATTTTTATCGGGAACTGGAGCGGTCACAACATCCAGGGGTCCAATATTCTGATGATCGATAATACAGACATGGATGAGACACAGAGTATGATCTATGGCAGATTTGATGAAAATACGATCAGGATCAATGCGAATATGGGGATTAATATAGAACCGGATTCCGCATTTTCCCTTAAAACTCCAGGTAACATTGAAGCCAACGATGTAACCACCACGTCAGATGCCCGATTCAAAAAAGCGATCCAGTCCATCCCGGAAGCCCTGAAGATGGTACTGTCCATGGAAGGGGTGCGTTACCGCTGGAAAAGGGATGTTTATCCCGACAGAAATTTCGATGAGAAGGTACATCTGGGTTTTGTGGCACAGGAGCTGGAAAAGGTGGCCCCTGAACTGGTGATCACCGGCAGTGACGGATATAAATCGGTCAATTACCAGAAAGTGAGCACCATCCTGGTGGAGGCAATGAAACAGCAGCAGCAAATGCTGGAAGAAAGGGATCAGAAAATCAGGACGCTGGAAAAAAGACTGGAGCGCATTGAATCGATCGTGCTGGATGGATCCTGATCAGCTTCGCTTGAGTTTCATGATCTCATTGTGGTGGGAAACCACCAGCTTTTCATATTTTTCCCGGGCGGTTTTCCGGTAGGATTCGTATTCCTCCCTGGTCTCTTCAAGCTCCCTGCGGGTCTGAAGGGTTACCGCCCTCGTGCGCTTGAAAAGCAGGAATAGCATTGTTGCCAGCACTGCCAGTCCCGCTACAATGATCCACATAATCGTGTTGTATATGATCTTGTTCATCTGGATACCCAGGAAAGAAAGGCTGTCTTTTGTCCTGATGGCCTGATCGCGCTGCTCTTTTGCCTTTTGCAGATCGGTATTCAGTGCTTCAATCTCCCGGCTGGACTCCTCCAGCTCTTCATTCAGGCCGGCGATCACAGTTCTGGCCTGACTGATCGAGTCAATGGCATTGCTCTTCATTTTCTGGAAGATATCCTCACGGATAGCCCTGTAATCATTATAGATACGGGTGTGCTCCTGGATATAATCCAGTTGTTCCCTCACGCTGGCTGTATCCATTACCTCCGGCATGGAGGTTTGTCCGGCGGAAGGCTGGAGCCCGCTTAAACAAAGAGTCCATATCAGGATAAAAACCGCGGAGGATGGAATGAAAGCTTTCATAATGCTGGCATGATTAACTACAGGTATTTTCGGTATTCTGTGGGAAGATCAATGTATTTCCTGTACTTATCCGCATCCGGGCCGTAAGCTTCGGCTTTCTTATCCTTTATTTTGTAAGTACAGTGTTCGCCGATGATGTTTGAAATATTGATCTCATATTCCTTTTCAGTTTCATCGGTCATGAGCAGTTTCACCAGGTGCGGATTCTCCTGCTTGTTCAGCTTGGCATGACAAACAGGACAGTAGAACTTGTATTCGACACCCTTGTGCAGCTTGAAATCGGGATGGGTTGTTTTGGTATAGTTGCCGAGTTCCGTGTCAAGAAAGATAAGCCCTTTCTCATTGTCCGGAGATTTGGCAGATAAGACCAGCGCATTCCCGATGTTCATGTTGCTTTTGCAGATTGGACAAAAATAGTTGTTGGTCATGGTTGTGGATTATTTATGTTGATAATAATTTTTTTTTCAGCATTAAATGGGTTCTCTGACGGTAAACGCTATCCTTGGATTGTGTTTCAGCAACAGATCGATTTCCTTATCGGTAAATTCCTGTTCTTTCAGTGCGGGAACAAGCAGGTCAAAAATGGCAGTGAACCCCCTGAAATCCCCTCCGTTCTCCCGGCCGGGCGAGTACCATCCGGCATCATGTGATACCAGGACCTTTCCCAGCAATCCTTCCTGTTTCATGGAAACAATCCTGTCAGCATACCAGGTTATGCTGAACCTTTCCCCTGGTTTAAGATCCCTCTCCCCGTTAATGTTGTCAAGGGAGATCCAGGCGCCTTCGCGGGCGGCATTGATGTTCCCTTCCAGGGTGCCGCGCTGGGCATGCACCCAGATGAATGAAGAAGGATCGATCCCGTAGGTCTTAAGGATCCGGATCTGTTCAAAGGCCGGTGCGTCTGGACCGGTATGGGAGGCGATCACCAGGCCGGTCCGGTTGTGGGTAAGCGCTGCAGCAGATACGATCTTCCGGTGTTCTTCTGAAAGGGTGTCCCCCGGACCCACAGCAATTTTGATAAACCCGGGCCTTACATCACTGCTATCGATTCCGTTCTTAAATTCATCGGTCCAGATGGAGGAGAGTTCCCTGGCAGAAAGGTCATAAAAGGATGATGGAAGAAATTTGTTGTCTTGTGCCCCGTAGTAGCCGGTATTGGTCACCAGGTTCAAACCGGTTTTTTCAGACAGTGATTTGAGCAGGAAAGGATCTCGTCCCAGGTAAGCAGGGGTACACTCAATCAGTGTTTTGACACCCAGTTCTTTGATTTCATTTAAAAACGGGGTAACCTTTTCCACCACTTCATCCTGGTCCCACCTGTGACGGCCGGTGTTATCGGCACCTATGAAATCAACCAGAAGATGTTCATGGACCAGGGTTGTCCCCATCCTGGATGCAGGGATCGGTCCGGTTACGGTGATCACGATCTGATCGGGAGTAGACCGGCAGCCGTGCATCAGAACAAGGGCCAGGGGCAATATGAACCGGAACCATTTTGCTCTATCCATATATTCGTAAATATAATATTTAACTCAAAACATAGGATGAAACTCGGATAAAAACTCCGCTTAAAGGAATATGGCTTAACGGTCTGTACCGGGAAGGTCCTGGACGCCTGAACCTAGAAATCCTCCGGTGATCCGTGTCAGCCCGGTCCTTGAATCGATCAGGTTGTAGATGGCCTGCAGGCGCTGGAAGGCCGCATTCAGATAGATTAGCTGAATATCCCTGTAATTGAATGAATTAATCACCCCGGACCTGTATTTTTCTTCAGAAATTGAGAGATTCAGAAGGGCTGCTTCCAGGCTTTCATTGGCCACATTGAGCAGTGCCACCCGAACCTCGTAATAATCATACAGGTTGAAGAGTTCATTGGTAAGAGCATGTTCCATCTGCCGGGTCTCCACCCGGGCAGCTTCTTCATTGATCCGGGCCACCTCCAGTGCCCTTTTTCGTACACCGGCCTGATAGATATCATAGGAAAGCCTGATATTTCCATAGGGAACGATGGCATTGGTTGTGATGGAGGAACCTCCCGCACGGGAAAGGGAATGGGTGTAATCCATTCCCGTTCCCAGGGACAGGGCAGGATAAAAGGCAGACTCCTGCAGGGAGGTCTCGTTCTGCTGAAGCAGAAGGTTTGTATACTGGTTCTTAAGGGTCTGGTTGTCGGATTTCATTTTGGAAACCAGGTCACCCAGCTGATAGCTGGAAGTGTCAGCCGTAAAAGGTTCCTCGAAGGTCCAGTTTTTCGCCGGTTCCTCTGCCATCATGAAGTTGAGGTTTCGTATGGCGTTGCGCACCACCACTTCCTGGTTCATGTAACTGGCCTTATCAGACAGGTAAAGGTTCTGCGCCTGAAGCACATTGTAGGTAACCGAGCCGCCCAGGGACTGTCTTTTCAGCTCATACTGGTAACGGTCACTGGAAAGATCCATCACTTTTTTCAGCACAACCAGTCTTTCCTGCTGAAGCAGTACATTGTAATAACCCAGAATAATATCTTCAATGGTATTCTCAATGATCACAGCCAGCCTGCCAGAAGAAAGCTCCTCCAGGTTCTCCAGCCTGGATTTGGTAATTCGTACCCTGAATCCGTCAAACAGGATCCAGTCCAGGCCGATCCCGGCTGACAGCCTGTTGGTGTATGCCGGATCGATCATTTCATAGCTGTTGTTATCCGCGGCATCAAACCCGATGGTGGGATAGCGTCCTGCATTTCCCCAGTTGTTTTTGATCTCTGCTGTCTCCAGGTCTGCCCGGGAGATGATCAGTCCGTAATTATTCTGCAGGGCTTTGTCCAGGGCCAGGGAAAGTGACAACACTTCCTGCTGTGCACTGGATATGGCACATATGAAAACAACGGGAACAACGAAAAAGAAATACTTTATTCCGATCATGATTCAGCTGTTTTTTCGGCCAATCCGTTATGTTCATATTTGTATTTCCTCTGATGGTGAATAATGGCCGTCTCCACCTCTTCCCGGGTGGGTTTTGTGCCTGTCCACAGGTAGCGGACGTATACCCTGATATCACTCAGCAGCATGATGATGACCGGAAAGAAAATAAGAATGAATATGGTGCCGATAAAAACACCATAGGCGAGGCTGATGGCCATGGGGATGAGGAACTGGGCCTGAACGCTTGTTTCAAATAACATGGGGAAAAGACTGATGGTGGTGGTAATGGAGGTAAGGATGATGGGACGCAGCCTGATCTTTCCTGCCTCCTTGACCGCATCCTCCACCTTCAGGCCTTCGATCAGGTATCCGTCAAACTTGGCGAAAAATACAATGGCATCGTTGATGATCACCCCGGTCAGGGCCACCATTCCCCACAGGCTCATCATGGATAATGGCTGCCCGTGCAGTCCGTGTCCCCATACCACACCGAGGATGGAAACAGGGATCATCAGAATAATGGCAAGCGCTTTCTGAAGGCTCCTGAAATGGATGATCAGCAGGAGAATGATCACGGCAAATGCGATGGTGAAATACCTGGTGATCTGGTCCAGGGCTTCGCGGCTGTATTTCTGCTGGCCCTGGTACAGATAACGGATCCCCGTAAATCTTGAGCGGAGCTCAGGCATGATCTCCCTTTCAATCTGATCCAGGATCTCCGGAACAGGGGCAAATGGGTCTACCGTTTCCGCTTCCACCCTGATCTCACGTGAACCATTGAAACGGTTGATGGCCACCGGACCCCTTTCCATGTGGTAATCGGCCAGTTCCGACAGGGGGTATTCACCACGTGAGGTCTTGATCTTCATCTTCTCCATCTGTCCGAGCGTCAGCCGGCCCGACTTGGGATACCGCACCCAGATCCTCAGTTCGTCACGGCCCACCTGCAGCCGCTGGGCCTGTCCCCCATAGAACCCCTGTCTTACCTGCCGGGCAATGGTGGTTTCATCCAGTCCAAGGAAATAAGCATTTGGTTTCAAATTAAGCCTGATCTCCTGTTTGCCCAGGGCGACGTTCTCATTCACATCCTTCAGTTGGGGCATCTCATTGAGCCGGGCCATCAGGTATTCCTTTGCCTCTTCCAGTTCCTGCAGGTTCCTGGACATCAGTCCCACCGATACCGGATAACCCCAGCGGTTTCGACCTGCCACGGTAAACTTACGTGCCTCGGGTACCCTCCCGATCTTCCGGTTGACCCTTGTGGATATATCCCTTCCGGAGAGGGGATAGCCTTCCAGGTCAACAGGGTAGACATTGATACTCCCGGCATGGGCTCCTGATTCCTGCCTGTCGAAGCCACTTCCCAGCCTTTTGCTGGTCCTTTCAATGATGTCATGGTCCAGTCCCAGCTCCTCCACGATCTCATCATTCACTTCCCAGACGGCCAGCTCGAACCTGTCCAGGTACTCCAGGGTCTGTTTCTCTCCGTCTCCGGGGGTAAAAGCAACGTTCACTTCGAAATTGTCGAAATCCACCATGGGGAAATAGGTATTCTTGATATGTCCCCCGAGGATAAGCCCCAGGGTGATCAGCACCAGGGCCACCGGGAAGGTTGCGGCCACATGGCGCCATTTAACCAGCCAGTTGAGCATATAATGATAGACACGGTCACGCAGCCAGATGATGAAACCTTCAAAGAATTTCCTGATCCCTTTCTTTTTGGCCTCCAGGCTCTTCCTGCTCAATATGCTCTCTTTTCCCAGGTGTGCCGGAAGCACCAGGAGCGCTTCAAAGAGCGAAAAAGCAAGGGAGGCAATCACCACAATGGCCACATGGATCATCATTTCCATCCGGGTTCCAGCCAGGAAGAGCAGGGGAGAAAAGGCCACGATGGTGGTGGTGATGGAGGTAACCACAGCGGGCATCACCTCCATGGTACCGTCCACGGCGGCGTGCATGGGTTTTTTCCCGCGTTCGAAATGCAGGTAAATATTCTCGGCGATCACAATGCCGTCATCCACCAGGATCCCGATCACCAGGATCATGCCGAAAAGCGAATTCAGGTTGATGGTCACCCCGAGCATGTTGGCTGCGATGAACATGGCCAGGAAACTGAACGGAATGCCAAAGGAAACCCACAGGGAAAGGCGGAAACTGAGGAACAAGGTAAGGGAGAGGATCACCAGGAACAATCCAAGCAGGCCGTTGCGGGTCAGCAGATTCAGCCGGCTTTGCAGGATATCCAGGAAAGCCCTGGAAATAAGGATCTCCACACCCTGGTTCCGTCCGTTGAATTCTTCAATGTAATTCCTGGCATACCTGGTAATCTCTGCCAGGTCCTCTTCCGGCAGTTTCTCCACGCTGATCGATACGGAAGGTTTTCCATTGGTCCATCTTTTGTTCGGGGAATCGGCAAATTTCATTTTCACCTCGGCCACATCCCTGATCCGGATGTAACCGCCATCTGTCTCCCCCCTTAATATGATATTCCCGATCTTATTGGGGTCGGCGCTCCTGGAACGGAGCCTGATCAGGTATTCTTCAATATCCGATTTGATCTCTCCACCGGAAACATCCTGGTTGTTGTTCTGGATGGCCCTGACGATATCATCAAAAAGGATCTGGTAACGTAAAAGTTCCTCCTCTTTGATCTCCACGGAGATCTCAGGCTGTGGATAACCGGAGAGGGAGATCTGGCTCATCACCCCGGAGTTGTAAAAGTCCTCCTCGATCCGCTGGGCATGCTCCTTGAGGGTCATCAGGTCCATGTCATGGCCATCCACCGGGACCAGCTCCAGCCTGAGCGCTCCCGCCCGTGACCGCCTTTTGGCAACGATGGGCCTTTCCGCTGCAGAGGGAAGGGACGAGATCCCGTCCACCGCATTCTTCACCTCCTGGAGCACCTCATTGATGGGGTATTCCCCGGTGGTTTCAATCAGGACACTGCTTCGGTTCTCCACCGATGTGGAAGTGATCTCCTTGATCCCGATCAATCCCCTCACCGCTTCTTCAACCCTGCTGGTTACTCCCTCTTCCATTTCAACGGGGGATGCTCCGGGGTAAAAAACAGATACCGAGATAAACCTGCTTTCAGTTTCAGGGAAGAAGGATTTTTTCATGTTCGCCAGGCTCAGGCCGCCTGCAAACAAAACCACTGCAATGATGATATTTGCATAAACAGGGAACTCGACGAACCGTTCAATGATCTTCCTCATCTGCCTACCCTGGATTTTCCCTGCTTTTTGTCTTCAGGTTGTGCCTCACCGGCCAGTTCCATTTCTTCGCTCATGAGGCGGTTGCCTGCCTGTTCTTCTGTATCCGTCTGGACAAGCGTACCCTCGGACACATTGATCAGCTGCTGCACAACCAGTGAGTCCCCTTCACGGAGACCGTTGAAGATCAGTGTTCTCTGGTTCACTTTCACAATGTTGATCTCCTTTTTAACCAGGCGGCCTTCCTGGACCAGGAATACTTCATTGGAGTTGAAAACGGTGTTACGGGGGATCTCCATCACGTTGTCGATGGGTCTTACAGGGAATGAAGCCTGAAAGTATTCACCGGCCAGCAAAGGTTGAGCGGTATGATTCTGGATATGCACAAAGATCTCCTGGGACTGGGTATTTTCATCCACGAACTGGCTTTTGCGTATGACCCTCCCGTTCCAGCTGAGGGACCTTTTGTCGGAGTGAATGGATACGGGATCACCGATCTTCACCCAGGAAGCATCTGCACGTTCGAGGGGGACTTCCAGTTCAAGTTCGTCGGTCCTGATGACCCTTGCCACCCTTCCCCCCATGTTGGTATAGGCTCCCAGTTCCATATACACCTCTTTGTAGGTTCCGTCGAAAGGTGCGACCATGGTGCGGCGATCAAGCTGCAGTTCATCCTTCTGGATTTGATAGTATTCGCTGATCACATACCTGCTGGCCAGGAAGATCTTCAATTTGTCATCTTTTACGTCGGGAAAGGGAGGAAGGGGGTCTTCAATGGAAATGGATGAAAAGAACCGGGTAAACCGCAGCTCGTCCTCCGGGAAATCGACAGCCAGGTCGGGAAGAATACCAGCCAGTGCATTGAGATACTGGCTTTTTCTTGCTTTGAGCGAAAGGATGGCTTCATCCGGATAGATCACAAATAAGATGTCTCCTTTCAAGAACCTGGCCCCTTTTTTAAGGGATACATTTCCGGCTTCAATCTTTCCTGAGGCCTCGGCAACCAGGTCAATTTCCGCCACGGAGGACAACCTGCCCTTACCGGTCACCAGTGAACGGATGGTGGTGTATTGCACCGGTTCCACCCTGACGTATCTTCTTGCTTCAACGGGCCTCCTTACAGGAGGGGGTTCTCTCTGGAGAATGAGGAACCTCATCAATCCATAGGCCAGCCCCAGGGTGAATATCACACTGATGATGATGACAATTCTCCGGTCAATTTTTCTCATGGGGTAATCAGAGGATCAAAAAAAATAAGATGTAAAGATAGGTATTTGACTTGAACTTTGATGAAAGGTTTAATGGAGGATCGGTCAGTACCAGGTGGACAATCTCTATTACGGATTGAGACTCTGAATGAAGCCCGGAAACGATCAGAGTGTGGAAGCCAGGATAACCGGGGTGCCGGAACGGTTTTCGGTATGGTCGAGAACAACATGTTCAAACCGGTTCCGGGCCGGATCTGCAGTGGGATACCTCAACGGGAGGTAATGTTCCCCGTAGCCATGGGCCATGCCCCCGGGATCCACTTTTTCAACCAGTATCCGCTGCGTTTTCTTCAGCATGGAATCCATATAAGCCAGCCTGTTGGATTCGGAGATCTTCCTGATCAGTTCGCTTCTTTCTGTTTTGACCTTTTCCTCGACCTGGTTTTCCATCCTGTCTGCCCTTGTTCCCTTGCGCCTGGAATACCTGAAGGTGTGGATGTGGCTGAATCCGACCTGTCTGACCAGCCTGACCGTCTGCATGAAGTCTTCATCAGTTTCGCCCGGAAATCCGACGATCACATCGGTGGTAAAGTTGAAATCGGGGATCAGGCTCCTGAACCGTTCCACGATTTCCATAAAGGACCTGACCGTATACATCCTTCTCATCTCTGACAGGATGGAATCCGATCCGCTCTGCACGCAGAGGTGAAGATGGGGGGTCATGCGGGGATGCCGGAACAGGTGATGAAAAGCGGGACCAAATCCGTCGGGTTCCATGGATGAGATCCTTACCCGGAAATCTCCGGGCAATTCAATGATCTTTTCGATCATCTTTTCGAAGGAGGTTCCCTCGTATTGATACCGGCCAATATTCACACCCGTGATGACAATCTCCCTGAAACCGTTGTCCACTACCCGTTTCACGTTCTCAAGGATATCATTCACCGGCCTGCTCACCGCCCTTCCCCGGACCGAAGGGACAATGCAGTAGGTACAGTAATTGTCACAGCCATCCTGGATCTTGATGGAAGTGCGGGTATGAAGACTTTTGTCCACGGTTTCGAAACCGAAAAGGTCCCCCCTGAAGGAATCCGGGTGAACCATATCTCCCTTCAGGTGGGCATCCACCATGGGGACGATCTGGCTTTTTCTCTCATTATCCACCACATAGGTGATTTGTGGTCTGGATTCCAGCGCTTCCCTGTGATTGTTGGCCATACACCCGGTAACCACCATCACGGCATCCCTGTTCATCCTGGATGCATGGTTGATGATATTTCTTGATTTCTGGTCGCTCTGGTTGGTCACGGTACAGGTATTGATCACCACGACGTCCGCATGATCTGAAAAATCAACCACCTGGTAACCAGCCCTGTGGAACTGCGTCACGAGTGCGTCGGTTTCATACTGGTTTAACCGGCAGCCCAGTGTCCTGAACGATACCCTGTACATGCCTGCAAAGTTAATGATTCATTGCTTAAAATAAACCAGCGCATTGACTCCGTCAAACCGGTTCAAACTGAACAATCCGAAGAGAAAATTGTGCAGCCGGGGAGAGAGAAGATATTTATTACCTTTAAACGATCAATACGTGATGGTCATGTACAGAAATATATTTAAGAGAGTATTCCTGCTTGCCCTGCTCCTGCCATGGGGATGCGGACAACGGGAGGGCACCAGCAGCCGGGAAGAAGGACTTCCCAATATCATTTTTATACTTGCCGATGACCTGGGTTACGGGGATCCGGGATGCTATGGTCAGGAAAAGATCCTCACCCCGAATATCGACAGGCTTGCTTCAGAAGGGATCAGGTTCACACGCCATTATGCGGGCAGCACTGTTTGTGCCCCTTCCCGGTCGGTGCTGATGACCGGGCTTCATACCGGGCATACCTTCATTCGCGGGAACCGGGAGGTACAGCCCGAAGGCCAGGTCCCGTTGCCCGATTCAATCCTCACCCTTCCTGAAATACTCAAACAGGCAGGTTACGTGACCGGGGCATTCGGGAAATGGGGACTGGGATACCCGGGTTCGGAAGGGGATCCGCAGAACCAGGGTTTTGACCATTTTTTTGGTTACAACTGTCAGCGCTATGCACACCGCTATTACCCCGCATACCTCTGGGAAGATGGCCGGAAGGTGGATCTTGAAGGAAATGACTGGACCCGAAAGGTCACCTATGCACCGGATCTGATCCAGGAAAAAACCCTTGATTTTATCAGGCAGTACAGCGATACCACCTTCTTTGCCTTCGTTCCGGTAACCATCCCCCATGCGGAGCTTGTGGTTCCCGAGGACTCCATATTTCATCATTACAGGGGGAAATTCCCGGAAACACCCTATGAAGGCAGACCGGGGGCGGATTATGGGCCGGATATGGTGATAGGGATGTACTGCAGCCAGGAATACCCGCATGCTACTTTTGCTGCCATGGTGAGCCGGCTGGACCTTTATGTGGGCCAGATTATGGAGACCCTGGCAGAACTCGGGATCGCAGACAATACCATGATCATGTTCTCCAGTGACAACGGTCCCCATCACGAGGGGGGTGCTGATCCTGGATTTTTCAACAGCAACGGGGGATTGAGGGGGATCAAGCGGGATTTGTATGAAGGAGGGATCAGGGTTCCTTTCATTGTATCCTGGCCCGGGAAAATCAGCAACGGCAGGGTTTCAGCGCATATGTCGGCATTCTGGGACCTGATGCCCACCCTGGCGGACCTGACCGGAGCAGAGGTTGAGGAAACGGACGGGATCTCCTTTCTGCCCGAACTCATGGGAGAGGAACAGCCAGCACATCCCTACCTTTACTGGGAATTTCATGAACAGGGAGGCAAGCAGGCAGTGCTTCAGGGTGACTGGAAGGCGGTCCGGCTGAATGTGGCAGAAGATCCGCAGGGAGAACCCGAACTATACAACCTGGCAGAAAGTTCTTCTGAACAGCATAATGTGGCAGCCGGTCACCCGGAGGTGGTAAAACAGATGAAAAGGCTGATGGAAGAAGCAAGGACTCCTTCTGATCTGTTTAATTTTGGCTCCTCCACCTATTCGGGGGAGTGATCATAAAGGCTTGTATCCCTGGTAATTAACCCTGCGGAAAGCACAGTCCTTTCTTGCACAGAAGCTGCAGCTATCGGCACTGAATTCAACCTCCCTGCCGATCGCGATCACCCCGCTGACGGATTTTCTGGGGATCATCAGGGATGTTTCTGAAAGGGTGATGCCGCAGCACTGTTCCGGCAGCATTCTGAAAAGTTTTTTTTGTTCGCTGACATCCCAGGTGCAATCACCCGGGCCATAACGGTTGGTTGTTTTCAGTCCCCTTCCGGTTGCGATCTTCCGGATATGTTCCTTTACCTGGTCGAATGCCGACTCGACAACCACCGAACCGATCAGATCCACAATCACCCCGTCCAGGTATTCCCCGTGTTCCATGTGCAAGGCCGATTTGTTTTCTATTTCCGGTCCCGCTGTGGCCACAAGAAAGGCATAGGCTTCCGCTTTTTGAAACAGGTTCCTGATGATTTTTCCCGTGTGGAACCAGATTCCCTCGATTTCCATCCCGTCCGTCCTGCCACCGGTTTTTGCCTCGACCCAGGAATATCCTCCCTTTGGGGTCATGAGCTGAAGGCATGCTGAGATGTGTTTTTCGATCAGCTCCATGGTGAGCGTATCCGGGGCATTCTCCGGAACTCCCATCAGGGAGAGAATGTGGGCGGGTTCGATTTTGATCTTTGCCCTGTCAATCTCTATCAGCTCGATTTCCAGCATCATCCTCCTCCAATGAAAAATGCAAAGTAAACCAGATTGTTAAAAAAATCACAAATGACGACAGATTTTCTGTTTCGGATTTCTGGCAAAAGGATTGGGTTCCGTTCTGACTCATTGATCCAGCTGGTTCAGCGCAAAGGCATAGGCACCCAGGGAGATGGCTCGGCTGGTTCCCAGACGGCTGGTACCGATGCCCACGCGGGGTTCCTGGTCATAGTAAACCTGCTGGTCTGTTCCGGGTATCCCGATGTATTTTCCGGAGATCTCTGAAAGTTCCTTCCTTCCTGCTTCTTCATTCAGGTTATACACTTTCTGGATCAGCCGGGGGATGGGATCGTGCCTGCGGAAGTCGAACTCCCTGTTCAACTCCTTCATCAGGGCGGGCATAAAGAACCGGTCGGCACCGGCGATCCCGCCCCCCATGACCACCAGACCATCCATCAGCGAGATCAGGTTGGCGATGACATCCCCCAGGTGCCGGCCCATGGATTCAAAGGCAAACAGGGCTGCTTCCCGGTTGCCTTCCCTGGTACCGGAAGCAATTTCATAGATATCTTTTGGGGTCAGTGTTTCCTCTTCCCCTATACCGGCATGAGCCCGGTAATTCCGGATTACCGCCCTGATGCTCACCTCCTCTTCTGCATTCCTGGAAGGGGTGATGCTGTTTGAGATGATCCAGACTTCTGCAGCAATGGAGTTATCTCCGGTGATCAGCATTCCATCGGTTACAAATCCGCCCCCGAAACCAGTTCCCAGGGTAAGACCGATCAGGTTCTTAAAGCGTTTTGGATTGTTTGCTGCAGCCATCATCCTGTTCACTTCGGGCAGAAAACCACCCAGTGCTTCCCCATAGGCATAGAGATCCCCGTCATTGTTCATGTAGACCGGAAGCTGATACTGGTTCTCAAGGATTTTTCCCAGGGGTACCCCGCCCCGGAACCCGGGTAAATTCTTCAGATCGCCTACCACTCCGTGTAGATAATCGGTGGGTCCCGGAATGGCAAAGCTGATGGCAACGGCCGGCTGGTCCAGCCTGGAAAGCATATGGTCAAAACCTTTCCTGATGGTATCCAGGCACCGTTCAAGGTGATCGGCATGGGAGGGGAAAGTTACCGGGTCAAGGATCTCCTCTCCTCCCTGGATGGCGGAGAAAACAAAGTTGGTGCCTCCTGCATCGAAAGTCAGCACCACCCGTTTATCCTCGTAAATATTTAAACTCATCGTTTTAAAAGTATGGTTTTGTTCAAATGGGATCTAAAGATAAGGGACTTTTGGT
>Ga0180432_10006712_pt1 | contig 14869 bp, 5 predicted proteins | sample SS_ome_10_FD_132414 | JGI IMG/M metagenome (GOLD analysis project Ga0180432, IMG submission 132414) | Hypersaline lake sediment archaeal communities from the Salton Sea, California, USA - SS_1_MS_2 metaG | ecosystem: Environmental > Aquatic > Non-marine Saline and Alkaline > Hypersaline >... | reverse complement strand
GGCCCAGCGATTCATCGCTGGGTCGACTGCCCGAAAGAAAACCAAAGTCCCGGAGGGACGGATGAGGCCGGCCGCGGGCAGGCCGGCCAATGCCGTCCTTGGTCGCCCCAGCCTTGAAAGGCCGGGCTACCCCCGAAGCGCCCGTCCGGGGCAGAGACCCGGTCCGTTCAGGGGTTTCCAGCGCTGCATCAGGGGCCGGACCGCAGCCATCTGGAGATTCACGTCCGCCCTTTCAGGGCTCGGGTCTGTTCGGCCCCGCGGGTCACCCCGGGCTGCGCCCTGGGCCATGATAACGCGCCCCTTCGGGTCGCGTGGGCGTGGCGACGTGGCGTACCCGGTGCGGCGTGTGGTCAGAGCAGCCCCGGCCCGCCGGGACAAGCCTGGCGACCGGGCCTTCCGACAACGGCGCCACCGGCGCCGACGGGCCACCCCAGACCGCCACACCAGCCCCGGTCCGCGGGCTTGCGCCGCGCGGCTCTGATTGCCGGCCGATCCGGGCGTGCCGTGCGGACCCCCGGTCTGCATCAGGGTCTGGACCGGAGCCAACTGGAGATTCAGGTCCTGTCTTTCATCGCCGTTGTGAAGGCATGCCTGTAGCGGCACAGGAAGTGGTGCTTGTGCCGTGAGCACTCGCCCACTTCGGGGGCGGTGAGGCCGTCGTCTTCAGGTGGCCGAAGCAGTGACATGGGCGTGGTCCGTGGGCGGGCTGGGCACCTGGCCCCAGGTTCGACCGTCCAGAATCCGTCCTGTGCGTTTCTTGTTCACGCCGCCCCACTGCTTGAAGAAGAAGGGCACGCCAGCGGCAACGCACTGATCACGAATCTCTTTGACCCACTCTTCGTTCATGGGGCGGGCCCGCGGGCCGGATTCCCCACCGCCGATCACCCAATCCACGTCGGCAAGGGGCAACTCGGAGATCGGGCCAAGCAGAGGTTCGAGCGACAGGAAGCGCAGGCGGGCTGGGACGGCCCTGAGAATGCGGATTCGTTCGAGGTAATCGGCGTTCTCCACACTGGTGCCGATCCAGACGTTCGGCGGCCAGGGCGGCGCGCCTGCGCGGGCGACTGCCACCTCCGGTCGTTTGGTGAGCACCTGGAACAGATGCCACGAGGCTCGCTGCATGACGTCAAAGGTCCTTTGCACGAACTCCAGGGGGATGGCCTCGTGAAACAGGTCGCTCATGGAGTTGACGAAAACGGTCCGCGGTTTGCGCCAGCGCAGCGGCGCGTCGAGGATCTCCTGGTGCGTGGTCACCTGGAAGCCGTTGTGGTACTGGCGGACCCCCATGGCCTGGAGTCGCTTGGCCATCCGCGCAGCGTAGCAGTGTTTGCACCCGGGGCTGACCCTGGTGCAGCCCGTGACCGGGTTCCAGGTTGCGTCGGTCCATTCGATGGTGGACCTCTGGGCCAAATGCGCCCCCTAACAGAAGCCGATCTTTGCATCCTGAGGCAGCGAGGGGCGCATGTCCACAAGAGAACTCGGGTCCGGGGCCGGCGACTCGCCGCGGGGGCCCGGGGAGGGAGTGTGGAAGGGACCCCTGAGGTGCTTGGCGGGCCGGCCGGCGAAGCCCCTCAGCGGGCCAGGAGCATGCCGGAGTGGGCCTTGACGCGGGCGGCGTTTCCGAGCTCCGCCAGGGGCTGGGGGCCGGCCCGGTAATCGTCGGCCAGCACCTGCCAGGTGCCCGCCGGCAGCGGGAAGTCGTGGTCCCGGTGATCGCCGTTGAGCAGGAGCAGCAGGGCGGCGTGGGGTTCGTCCGGCAGGCCGGCGGCGTCGAGGGTGCAGGCCAGGCAGCGGGGGCTCGGCGTGTCGTCTGCGAAGGTGAGGCGCTCGCGGATCTCGGCGGTGCTGCGGAGCCGCAGGGCCGGGTGGGCCCGGCGCAGGGCGATCAGGCCCCGGTAGTAGGCGAAGACGTCGCGGCTGCGCCGCTTGAGCAGCCAGTCGAGCTGGTTGACGGCGTCGGGCAGGTTGTAGCTGTTGCGGTTGCCCCACTTGGTGCGGCAGAACTCCTGGCCGGCGTGCAGGTAGGGGATGCCCTGGGCGGTGAGGACCAGGAAGCCGGCGAAGCGCTGCATGCGCTTCTTGAGGTGGTAGGTGGACCCCGGCGCCGACTGGATGAGCTTGTCCCAGGTGGTGAGGTTGTCGTGGCACTCGCAGTAGGTGACGACGTCGGCGGGCTCGGTGGCCCAGCCGTTGGTGGCGGCCAGGATGCCCTGGCGGATGCGGTCGATCCGCTCGCCGGTTTGGACGAAGCCGGGCGGGCCGCCGTCGCGGTCGCCCTTGATGGCGTCGCGGAAACAGTCGTTGAAGGCGGCGATGCCGGTGCCGGCCACGTGCTCCTTCTGCGTGACGGCATCGAGTCCCGAGGGGGCGGCCACCCAGGGCTCGCCGTAGATCAGGGCGGAGGGATTGATGGCCCGCAGCGCATCGCGGATCTCCAGCAGCGTGGTGCGGTCGATGAGGCCCATGAGGTCGAAGCGGAAGCCGTCGATGCCGTATTCGGTCGCCCAGTAGCGCACGGAGTCGAGGATGAACTTGCGGGCCATGGGCAGTTCGCTGGCGAACTCGTTGCCGCAGCCGGAGCCGTTGAAGTACGAGCCGTCTGCACGGCGGCGGAAGTAGTAGCCGGGGGCCAGGGCGTCGAAGGCGGCGGTGGGGTCGGCGTGGTTGTAGACCACGTCGAGGATGACGCCGATGCCGCGGTCGTGCAGGGCCTGGACGAGTTGCCTGAACTCGCGGATGCGCTGGGGCCCGTCGGCGGCGGAGGCGTACCAGCCGTCGGGCGAGTTGTGGAACACGGGCATGTAGCCCCAGTTGTAGGGGTCGGCGCTGGTCTCTCCGTTGGCGAAGTCCTGAACCGGCATGAGCTGGACGTGGGTGATGCCGAGTTCGCAGAGGTGGTCGAGCCCGGTGGGGACGGAGGGATCGTCCGGCAGGTGGGTGCCGGCCTCGGCGAAGCCGCGGTACTGGCCGGCGGCCTGCGCGCCGCAGGTGGGGGCGATGGTGAAGTCGCGCACGTGGGCCTCGTAGACGACGGCGTCAAGGGGTGAGCCCAGTTGCACGAAGGCGGTGGGATCGAAGCCCGGCGGCCGGGTCTCGGCCGGGTCGACGATCAGGGTCCGGGGTCCCGGGCCGGCGGCGCAGGTGGCGTAGATGTCGCCGGCCTCTCGCTTGGGGTCCAGACCGGGGCCGGCCAGGCGGTAGGCGTAGTACTTGCCCTTGTGGTCGCCGGTCACCGCGGCGGTCCAGATGCCCCGGCCCGCGGTACGCAGCGGGCGGGTGGCCACCCGCCCGCCGGTGTGCCGCCGGGCGAGGATCACCTCGACCGATTCGGCGGTCGGGGCGAAGACGCGGAAGGTGGTGGCCGCCGGTGTGTAGCGGGCGCCCAGCTCGGCGTCAGGGTCGTGGCATTCGGCGGCGTCGATCTCGACGCCGCCGACGTTGACCACCCGCGGCGGGTGGGCGGGGCGGGCCCGTTTGGGGCCGCCGCCCGCGGAGCGGGCGTGGGGAGGCGGCGGGTCGTCGATGGGGTCCGTCGGTTTGGCCTGATCGCGATGCACTGCGGTCCTTTCCAGCACGGGGATGGGCGACCCCGGAGATTGTGGGGGGACGGGCCGGAAAATCAAACCGGACGCCCGGAGGCCGGTCACCCGGGGGGGGCGGGTTGGTCGGGCGAGCCCGGATAGCTGCCCGGGCGATGCCCTGGCGGCGGTGTCGGGCCTTGCGAAGCGGGAGGCCGAATCGTTATGCTGGAATCGAGCGTTTACACTCCAACTACAGGAGGGGTAGCCATGATCAGACCGGCAATGGCCCTTGGCGTTCTGGGTGCTGTCGCAGCCGTGGCCAGCGGGCAGGCCATCTTCCACAGCTCTCCGGACTGGATCTCCGCGGACAAGCAGGTGAGCACCGGCGCCGCCCTGGCGGACCTCGACCGGGACGGCTGGCCGGACCTGGTGGTGGCCAACGGCAACGACATCTACCAGCAGCGCCTCGTCGTGTACTACAACAACGGCGACGGGACCTTCCCGTCCACGCCGAACTGGCAGTCGACCGACATCGCCTACAACGGGCACCTCGACGTGGCCGACGTGAACGGCGACGGCTGGCCGGACGTGGCCGTCTCCCACCTGGGCGAGTTCTCGACGGTGGCCCCCATCGCCCGGCTGTACCTCAACAACCTGGGCACGCTCTCGTCCAGCCCGGACTGGGTGTCGGACATCGACGGCAACGCCTTCGGCGTGGACTTCGGCGACGTGAACAACGACGGCCGGCCGGACCTGGCGGTCGCCACCGGCTGGGCCTACAGCCCGCAGCACTTCTATCCCACCTACGTGTATCTGAACGTGGGCGGTGCCCTGGAGGCGACGGCCAGTTGGGAGTCCGACGACACCTACCACTACCAGGGCGCCCTCTGGGTGGACGGCGACAACGACGGCTGGCTCGACCTGGTCGGCGTGGCCAGCCACGACGACTCGCGGATCTACCGCAACCTGGGCGGGGTGCTGGAGACGACGGCGAGCTGGCAGACCACCGACGCCAGCGATCAGGACGCCATCATGGCCGCCTGCGGCGATGTCAACGGCGACGGGCACCGCGACCTCTTCCTGACCGACAACGTCCAGATCGCCGGGGGCAGCGGGCGGTTCCGCCAGTACGACGGCGTGTCCGGCGGGCTGTTCTCGACGACCTACGGCTGGAGCTATTACGAGGGCTACGGATCGGCGATCGCCCTGGTGGACGCCAACGCCGACGGCCTGCTGGACCTGGCCACCGGCGCCTGGTGGGACTACAGCCGGATCTTCCTCAACCAGGGCACCGGCTTCGGCAGCTCGCCGGACTGGTCTTCCAGCGTGACCAGTGTGATCGAGAAGATTGTCTTCGCCGATTTCGACCGCAGCGCCCTGCGCCGCGACGTGGATACCTTCGCCCCGCTCCCGGGCCAGCACCTGTTCTACCTGGACCGCCAGCAGATCGAGAGCGTCCTGTCGGTGCGGGCGGACGGCGAGGAACTCGATCCGGACGAGTACACCTTCAGCCGCGAGGACGGCTGGCTGACGGTTGGCGAGACCCCGGCTGCCATGCTGGAGGTGGACTACCTCTTCTCGCTGAGCCCGGACATGGCCATCACCAACTGGGACAGCAGCAAGGGCAACTACGCCTACTACAACCAGCGGGTGGCCAACGGCAACTGCGACGGCGATGGGGACGTCGACCTGGACGACTACGACTGCTTCTTCGACTGCCTGACCGGGCCCGGTGTGGTGGTGGACGACGGGTGCCTGGTTTTCGACACCGACCTGGACCGGGACGTGGACCTGGCCGACATGGCGGCCTTCGCCGCCTGGTTCACCGGGTCGTAGCCGGAAGGCAGAGGCTGCCAACCGGCGGATGAGCAGGTGGCCCGCCCTGAAGACAAATCACGCCAGCGGCCTGCCCCGGTGAACCGGAGCAGGCCGCTCTGCTTGGGTCCTGCTGTGGGTGCCGGCCTGCCGGCCGGCGCCTTTCCCCTGACCGGAGAGCACCTCGGGACTTCCGCCGCCGAGCAGGCTCGGATGATCCGCGGGGCCGCCCGGCCCCGGTGGGATCAGTCAGCCGAACCGGTGAAGTACCGCTCGAACAGCCCGAAGTCGTACAGGTCCGCGTCGGTATCGAGATCCAGGTCCGCCTCCTCGCACCCCGTGGGGCAGGCGACGCCCGGCCCGGTATAGCAGTCGAACAGCAGGGCGTGGTCGTCGGCGTCGACGTCGCCGTCGGCGTCGGCGTCGCCCAGGCTGTAGCCCGTGGAGAAGGTCCAGACCGGCCCGCTGATCGAGGTCACCCCGTCGGTCACCTCGACGTACCACTCGAAGTCCGCCAGCGGGTCGAGCGGGCTCCACTGGAAGGTCACCTCGCTGTCGCTGGGCACGGCGCTGACGGTGCCCAGCTCGCTGAAGTCCACGCCGGACAGGTCGTAGCTGATCACAAAGTCGCTGTCCGCGCTGGTGTCCCAGGCATCGAGCCAGGGCGAGTAGGTCATGACGTGGATCTCGTTGTTGGCGGGCGTGAACTCCATGATCCGCAGCCAGCCGTTGCCGCCGCTGGGGTAGGCCTGGTAGTCGGACAGCAGGGTGTGGACCACGCTGTCGCCGTAGGTGTCGATGCGCCGCCCCTCGCCGTGGATGTGGCCGCAGAGCATCAGGAAGAGGTTGGGGTTGTCCTTGACCTCGTTGTAGATGGCCTGCCCCTGTGCGCTCCACGACCCCGGGAAGCCCGTGCCGATCATGTAGTGGCTCGACAGGATGGCCCGGCGGTCGGCGTAGGTCTTGAGCAGGCCGTCGGTCCAGGCCAGCACGTCAGGATCGGCGTCCTGATCCAGCTCCAGGTGGATTCCGACAAAGTCCATCCCCGCGGCCGAGAAGAGGATGAAGTGGTTGTCGTTGTCGCTGCCGTAGTGACCGCCGTACCAGGGCGAAATGCCCTCGTAGCGGGTGTAGGGGAACCAGGTGTTGAACTGGGCGGTGCCTTCGGGGTCATACAGCGGCCACTGGTCGTGGTTGCCCACGCACAGCCCGTAGGGCAGGGCCGGCTGGGTGTCCAGCACGCTGATGGCGTCGTCGGCGTTCTGCCACTGGTAGGTCTTGTCCGCCTCGTCCACGATGTCGCCCAGGTGGGCGACGTAGGCGATGCTCAGTGCCTCGCTGTTGTCCACGATCCACTGGGTCTGGGCGGTGAAGATCTCCGGGTAGGTCTCCGAGTAGTACTGCGTGTCCGGCAGGGCGATGATGGTGAAGGGCGGGGGAGCGTCGGCGGCGAGCTGCCGCCCGTGGAAGGTGACCTCCAGGTCGTTGGCGTCGTAGTCCATGACGTGCGCGGTCAGCGGAACCACCGGCCCGCGGACCGTGGCCCCGTACTCCGGCTCGACCAGCTCAGGCGTGGCCGGCGGCAGGTTCAGATCGAACGGCGCCCCGAGCATCCAGTCACCGCCGGTCAGCGAGCCGTCGTGGCCGTTGCCCGACGAGTCGTACACGGTCATGCCGCCGCCCTCGTTCATACCCCAGCGGCCCAGCAGGCCCGTGCCGGTCTCCACCTCGGCGTTGACGCTGGCCAGGATCTGCTCCTGCGTGCGGGCGTAGTTCCACACCCGGACTTCGTCGATGACGCCGTCCAGCCGCCCCTCGGGCGTGCCCGCCGAGTTCATGGCCGTCCCGATCGAGAAGTGCTGGATGCTGTCATACCGCGGCGTCGCCCCCGGCGAACTCTCGCCGTCCAGCCGGCCGTCCAGGTACAGGCGCCAGGTGGTGCCGTCGTAGGTCACCGCCCCGTGGTGCCAGCCGTTGTCCTCGATCGGCGTGGTCCCGAACACCGGGTGGTTCAGGCCCGAGGCCATGTCCTCGAAGTCGCCGCCCAGCACGCCGTCCGACGAGCGGATGGCGAAGAAGTAGTTGCAGTCGACATGGTCGCCGTCGTACTCGCCGCGGCCCTTGCAGACCAGCGGCACGCCGACGAAGCCGCCGGCTCCGGAGGAGGACGTTTGTCCCGCACCGGTGCGGCGGAACCAGCACTCCAGGGTGAAGGTGTCGGCGCCCAGCCCGGGGGCCTGGCCCATGGTGGCGTAGTCGCCGACGCCGTCGAGCCGCAGGGCGTAGTTGTCGGTGTACACGAACGGCACCACCTCGCCCAGATCGCTCTGGGTGGCACCGTAGGCCTCGGCCTGGCAGTAGTACTGCGTCTCGGGCGTCAGGCCGGTGATGGCGGCACTGAATTCCGCCGGGTCCGTCAGGGTGACCTCGCCGGTCGCCTGGTCGAGGCTCTCGGGATCGGTTCCCCAGAGGAACCGCACCTGGGCGCTGTCCTCGATGCCCAGGTCGGCGAGTTCCCCGTTCAGCACGGCGCTGCCGGGCGTCAGATCGCTGGCAGCCAGCGTCCTGACCACCAGGGGCTTGACGAAGTCAAAGGGCGCCCCCGCGGCCCAGGCGGCGCCGATGAGGGTGCCGTCGTTGTGGTTGTCGGTGGAGTCGTAGGCCACGCTGCCGCCGGCCTCGTTGAGCCCCCAGCGTCCGACCAGGCCGTCGGCGGTCTCGATCTCGGCGTTGATGTTGTCCTTGATCTGCTGCTCGCTGCGGGCGTGGTCCCAGACGCGGACCTCGTCCAGCCGGCCGGCCAGGTAGCCGTTGGGCGAGCCGGAGGAGTTCATGGCCGTCCCCAGCCCGAAGTGCTGGATGCTGTCGTACCGCGGCGTGGCGCTGACGGTGAGCTCGGCGTCGAGGGTTCCGTCCAGATAGAGCCGCCAGGTTGCCCCGTCGTAGGTCACCGCGGCGTGGTACCAGGTGTCGTCTTCGAGGGGCGTGGTGCCGACGACCGGGTGGTTGAGCCCGGAGGCCAGGTCCTCGAAGTCAGCCGCCAGCACGTTGCTGCCGCTCTGAATGCCGAAGAAGTAGTTGCAGTCGACGACCGAGCCGTCGCTCTCACCCACGCCCTTGCAGATCAGCGGCACGGCCGTTACGCCACCGGAGCCCGACCCGGCCGTCTTGCCCGCCCCCGTGCGGATGAACCAGCCCTCCAGTGTGAAGGTGGCCAGGCCCAGCGTCGGCGCCACGCCCATGGTGACGTAGTCGTTCTGGCCGTCCAAGCTCAGCCCCACGTTGTCGGCCGCGAAGAAGGACCGCACGGCGCCCTCCGCCGTGGCCGAGCTCCCTTCCGCCACCGCCTGGTAGTAGTAGGTCACCTCCGGCGTGGGCAGCGCGAGGCTCGCGGAGAACTCGCCCGCCGCCGTCAGTGTTTCGGCGGTTGTCTCCTGGTCGAGGGCATCCGGGGCGAGACCCCAGCGGAAGTACACGTCGGCGGAGGCCTCGTCGCCCAGGTTCAGCAGCTCGCCGTTGAGCGTGGCTTGGCTGCTGCTGATGCCGGTGGCGTCGCCGGTCAGCACGGACAAGGTGTCGGCGAACTCGAGTCCCGCCACCCAGGTGGCGTTCACCACCGCGCCGTCGTTGGCCCCGACGGCGTCGGCGGCCACCGAGCCGGCGCCCTCGTTCAGGCCCCAGCGGCCCAGCAGGCCGGGCTCGACGCCCACCTCGCGGCCCAGGCTCCCGCGGATCTCGGACTCGCTGCGGGCGTAGTCCCAGATACGCACCTCTTCCAGGATCCCGGCGAAATAGCCCGCCGCCGCGCCGCTGGAGGTCTGGGCCGTGGCCAGCGAGGAGTGCTGGATGCTGTCATAGCGGGGCGTGGCGTCCACGGTCAGTTGCACGTCGAGCTGGCCGTTGAGGTACAGGCGCCAGGTGGTGCCGTCGTAGGTGGCGGCGGCGTGGTACCAGGCGTCGTTCAGGATGACCGTGTTGCCGCTCACCGGATGGTTGAGCCCCGAGGCCAGGTCCTCGAAGTCCGCCGCCAGCACGTTGCTGCCGCTCTTGATCCCGAAGAAGTAGTTGCAGTCGCGGTTGTCGCCGTCCGCCTCGCCGCGGCCCTTGCAGATCAGGGGCACGGCGCTGACACCACCCGCACCCGACGAAGCGGTCGACCCGGCCCCGGTCCGCTTGAACCAGCCTTCCAGTGTGAAGGTCTCGGCCCCCAGGCCGGGGGCTGCCCCCATGGTGACGTAGCTGCTGCTGCCGCTGAATTCCAGGGCGAATCCGTCACCGGTTCCGGGGAGCGGGGCCCACAGCCCACCGACGAGCGTGCCGTCGTGGCCGCCGCCCGAGGTGTCGGCGATCGCCGTCCCGTCTCCGGCGGTCAGCGCCCAGCGGCCGATCAGGCCGGTCTCCGAGACGATCTCGACGTCCATGTTGTCCTGGATCTGCGTCTGCGTGCGGGCGTAGTCCCACACGCGGCCCTCCCGCAGCATGCCGGCGAACGAGCCCTGGGCCGAGCCCGACGAGTTCAGGGCGCTGCCCAGCGCGAAGTGCTGGATGCTGTCGTAGCGCGGCGTGGCGTCGACCGTCAGCGTGGCGTCCAGTTCGCCGTCCAGGTACAGGTTCCACGTGGCGCCGTCGTACGTGACCGCCGCGTGTTGCCACACCCCCGACTGCACCGGCGTCGTGCCGGAGATGGGATGGTTCAGGCCCGAGGCCAGGTCCTCGAAGTCCGCCGCCAGCACGTTGCTCCCGCTCCTGATGCCGAAGAAGTAGTTGCAGTCGCGGTTGTCGCCGTCGGCCTCACCGCGACCCTTGCAGATCAGGGGGACCGCGGTTACGCCGCCCGCGCCGGAGGAACTGGTGGTTCCGGTGCCCAGGCGTTTGAACCAGACCTCGAGGGTGAAGGTTTCGGCGCCCAACCCGGGCGCCTGGCCCATGGTCGTGTAGTCACCGCTGCCGTCCAACAGCAGCACGTAGTCCAGGCCGCCGTCGGCCTGAACGGGCGCCGGTGGGCACAGCATCGCCAACGCCGCCAGTGCGATCGTCCACCTTCCTGCCATCCTGCTCATCGGGGGCCTCCTTACTGCCGTTGTTTCGCGGCGTGATCTGCAACCCGCAGCGGCGATCGGTCTCGGCCGGGAGATGCCGCAGCTTGACCGGAGGGCATGCTACGCCTCGTCCGTGTCGGCGGCGCAAACGGAGCGCTACGGGTCGGTTAAGAGTTCGCGAATGCTGCCGGCCGGTCCCGGTGCCGGTGCGGTGAACGGCCGGCGGGTGCCCCCGCGCGAGGATACCCCTGTGCAACGGATGCCCTCCGGCAGGGGCCCCGCGAGTTCGGGGAGGCACGCCGCGGGGTGACAGCTTTGGCCGCCGCGTGTTCCGGCCGGTCGAGGGGGGCGGGCCGACGGCGGAGAACGGACGCCCGCCGCAGGCAGGGGGATACACTCGGGCACCCCTCACTCCCTCCTGCGCATTCCTGCCTGCCACGCCCGGACCCGGGGGACAGCACCACGAGCCGGTGCGGACCCGGGTCTGCGGTCGGCCTGGCCCGGGGCTTCAGGCCGGTCCCTCGGCGGGCGGCGCGAACTGCCACGCTTCACCCCCGCACGGGGGACGGGCGACTCGTTTTTCCACTGTGTCCCTACAGCGAGCCACAACTCTCCGCCGGGGCGAAGATTCGGCCTGCCGAGGGTGGCGGGCGCGGCAAGTGACTCTGTGATTCATGTCCGGAAGGGACACGGGGCTGACATTCTAATGCCATAATGCTGGCACGAATGCGGTGTTGCTGTCTGGTTACCGCCGTCTTTCTCCGGCGCGGGACGGCCTGGCCGGGTCCGGGTGGGCCGGGATCCGGCGCCGGGGGCGCTGACCCGTGAATGCGGAGTCGGGTGACCGCCGGCCTTCGGGGCAAGCGGTGCCCTGGCGGTCTGCCGGCAGGTCCACCGGGAGGCCGGGGTCCTCGAATTGCAGGAAGGCAGGAGGTTGTGGGTGGCCGGGGATGACGGCGGGAACGCGTGGTGCGTGCCGGGGAGCTCGACGGTGAGCGCCGCCGGGCTTCACCATGACCCTGTCTGTTCGACGGGGCTGTCAACTGTCGGCGGGCGGGGTAGCTTTTTAACAGTCCCTTGATGTGCCCGGTGTCGGGCGACGGAGTTAACAGCCCGTTGAGAAAGGGGACTGGCTCCGAGCGGAGGGCCCCTCACGGCATCGCAACCGCCGCATTGCGAGGTGCCCGTCCCCTTCTTCAACAGACAGTTAACAGTGGACTCCCCGGCAATGCGGATCAGGAAGTCGGGTGCCCGGATTCGTGGAGAGCGTCTCCGGGCACACCGGAGTGGGAGGGGGCGGTGCCGGGTGCGACGGTCGGGTGCTGCGCAGAGGGGCTCTATGACGATTCTCCTTGCTGTGCTTGAGACTGCTCCGCTCTGTTGGAGAGTAACTGTCAACGACTGAGAAGTTGCTGAACTAAACGGTTGCACACTCTGTCCGCAATGTCCTATAATCAGACTCGATCGGCATGGCAGGAACCACCCGCCGGGTGGATGAGCAACGGCTTCCTGCCGCAGCAAGCAGCTACATTGATTGGGTGTGTCGCCGCCCGGCACGCGGCCGGCCGGGGATCATGCCTGGAAGGGAGCGGGGCAGCGTGTGGGGAAACCCGAGGGCTTGTGTTGCGCGCTTGGTTTGCGGGCTCATGCTTGTGGGCTGGCTTCCGGCCCGGGCGATGGGTTACGTCGAGCCGATGATGGTGGCCGTGAATGAGTGTTTCGAGGACGGCGGCACGGTCCGGGTGGTCACCACCGGAGCGGTGTTTGTGGTCTGCGAGGAGGGGATGGAAGTCTGGCGGCGCATCGACCCACTCTACAACGACTACCAGCACCCGCGGCTTGTGGCTACGCTGGAATTCCTGGACAGCCCGGGCACGCTGGCCATCGAATCGCTCAGCCGGGCGGAGTGCGTGGTTCGGGGAACGGGTCCGGAGGGAGACGTGGTGAGGTTCGTTTTCCAGGGCGATTCGGTGGTGCGGCTGGAGGGCCTGGCGGAGTCGGCCTTCGCGTATGCCTATGAGTCGCTGGTGACCGGCGAGGCGGTCTGGGCCCAGGGCTGGGGCACGCAGCGCTTCTGGACGGACGGTTACGGCGGGAGCAGCCACGCCGCGGATCCCACCGAGGGGAAGACCGGCGCGAAGTTGCTCTCCATGTGGGCTACGGGCATGGAGATCGAGCTGGAGAGCGGCGAGGGCACGGTGATGTCGGTGTTCCCGCCGAAGCGCTTTGATTACCAGGCGTTGTACGACGAGGCTGGCCGGCCTCACGTGTTCATCTGTTTCCAGGGGGGGCAGATGGCATGGGTGGAGCAACACCTGGAGGAACTGGCGGAGCAGCGCTTCGGCGTCATTGTGCTGTGGCACAGCACCGACGGGAGCCTGTACCCGTTCGGATCGTGGCCGGTGGACCTGCAACCCGTCTGGGGCGTCCAGCACGATTACTGGGGTTATCATTACACCGACGAGCAGGCGGTGCTGGACTTCGTCACCGCGGCCAAGACCCACGAGAGGCCGTTCAAGGTGGTGGCGTATCTCCATGGGCCGAAGCTGCGGCAGCCCGATGATCAGGTCTGCCAGGAGGTCGAGGACACCCTGGACTTCATGGATGCCTTCCGGAGGAGGTACCACGTGGACGGGTTCCTGCTGGACAACGCCAAGGCGGGCGCGAACTGGCTGGAGAGCTACGAGTTCGTCCGTTCGGCCCGGGCCCGGCTGGGCAACGAGGGGCTGCTGCTGCACCACGACACGGTGAACGTGTGGGGGGGGTACACCGGGCGCGACTTCCCGGCTCTCAACGCCTACATGTACGCCGTGCGGCGCGGGGAGACGGGCCCCTACGCGGACGGCATCACCGGGCCGAACGATCCGTATATTCGTTATTACATCTGCCAGGTCGGGCTGTCGAACTCACAGTGGTTCCCGCTGAAACCCACCAGCGGGTCGGCGGATATTACCAACGAGGAGCTGTTCCAGTTGGGGCCGCATCTGCACAGTGTGGCCCGCTTCTCGAAGTGGATGTGGGACTACGCTGTGGAGGGAGACTACGTGCTGCGTTCGGCGTACTGGGAGGGACATCCGGAGGGGCTGGGGCACGACCTGCGCCGCCTGCAGTGGGCGGCGGGCACGATGGAACTCGACGTGGACTACCCCATCGGCTGGGCGGAGGAGTAGGAGGGAGCCGGCCCGGAGAGCGGTGGCTGCGGCGGGTTGTCGGCGCTGGGGGGGCCGGTCACCGGGCTGGCGCCTGGTGCTCGGATGAGGGGCGGGCTGGATCAGCGGCGTTTGCGTTTCTTGCGGCGGTCTTTCTTGGAGACCTGCCGCTTGCGGGCGGTGGTGGAGGCCTTGATGCGGGGCAGGGCACCGCCGGCGGCCATCTGGGACATGCGGCTGGAGAACTTCATCCTCTGGACCATGTTCATGCCGGACATGGCCTTCATGGCGTCGCGGACCTGGGTGAAGGTCTTGACCAGGCCGCTGACGTCCAGGGGCTCGCAGCCGGCGCCGCGGGCGATGCGGCGGCGGCGGGAGGCGTCGATGAGGTTGGGGTTGGCGCGTTCCCTGGTGGTCATGGAGTGGACGATGCCCTGCATGCGGACCAGCTCGCCCTCGTCGATGTCCATGTCACCCATTTCGCTGCTCATGCCGGGGATCTTGTTGATGATGCTCTTCATGGAGCCCATCTTGCGGACCTTCCTCATCTGATCGAGGAAGTCGTCGAGGGTGATGGCCCCCTTGGCCATCTTGGCTTCGAGCTTCTGGGCCTCCTGGGCGTCGAACTGCTGCTGGGCCTGCTCGACGAGGGTGAGCATGTCGCCCATGCCCAGGATGCGTCCGGCGATGCGGTCGGGATGGAAGGCCTCGAGGTTTTCCATCTTTTCGCCGACGCCGATGAACTTGATGGGCTTGCCGGTGATCCTCTTGGCGGAGAGGGCGGCACCGCCGCGGGTGTCGGAGTCGAACTTGGTGAGGATGAGTCCGTCCAGCTCGAGGCGTTCGTTGAAAGCCTTGGCGGTGGCGACGGCGTCCTGGCCGGTCATGGCGTCGAGGACCAGGTAGATCTGGTGGGGGCCGGTGACCTGAGCGATCTTGGCGACCTCGGCCATCATCTCCTCGTCGATGGCCAGGCGACCGGCGGTGTCCAGGATGACCACGTCGCGGTCGGTCTTGCGGGCCTGGTTGATGCCGTTGCGACAGACCTTGACGGCGTTGAGGTGTCCGCGCTCGGTGTAGACGGCGGCTCCGACCTGCTCGGCGACGATCTCGAGCTGGTCGATGGCCGCGGGACGCTTGAGGTCGGCCGCCACGAGCAGGGGGCGCTTGGCCTTGGCCATGACGTGCACGGCCAGCTTGCCGCAGGTGGTGGTCTTGCCGCTACCCTGCAGGCCGGCCATCAGCAGAACGGTCGGGCCGGGGGTCACGAAGGGAATGCGGGGATCCACCGGGCCCATCAGTTGCACCAGCTCGTCGTGCACGATCTTGATCATGAGCTGGTCGG
>Ga0180432_10006711_pt1 | contig 14872 bp, 17 predicted proteins | sample SS_ome_10_FD_132414 | JGI IMG/M metagenome (GOLD analysis project Ga0180432, IMG submission 132414) | Hypersaline lake sediment archaeal communities from the Salton Sea, California, USA - SS_1_MS_2 metaG | ecosystem: Environmental > Aquatic > Non-marine Saline and Alkaline > Hypersaline >... | reverse complement strand
TTTCTGACGAACGACGTGTGCTGGGGCATCATGACATCGCAGTTGTTGACCGACTGCCCTAGTATGACGCCGCATTTACCGGGGTCCAGCCCTTCGGTTCTATAGACCATGGGACCCGGTTCACCGTCGCATGAGACCTCTTGCGGGGTGAAGCCCGCGTCCTCGAGCGCGAGGAACGCGCCGAGCAGGGCGTACTGCGTCGCCTTTGCGGCCCGTCTCAGCTTCTTCGGAAAGCCGAGCGTTTCCGCGGGGTTGAAATTATCGATGGAGGAGCATATGCGGCACCTGAACTGTTCCCCGTCCCATTCACCGAAATCCATCTCGTGGAAAGAGCCCCTCCCGGCGCAGGCGCTTTCCCAGAAAGCCTCTTTTCCTATTCCTATGGGTGATACGGGACCAAGCCCTGTAATAACGACCCTGCGTTTCATGAAAAACCGTCTCCGCTTCGTTTATTTCCGCGTGTTTACAGATCTGGACGTGCTCGTCACGGAAGTGTAATAGAGAAGATAGCGAACGACCATTTTCAGGTCAAGTCAGTTAAGCGAGAAGAGATGTCCCTCCCGCCTGAGCCGATCACGGAGCGCGCGGTAGTCCGGGAGGATGGACTCGACTTTTTTCCAGTACCGGGACGAGTGGTTCTGCTCCTTCAGGTGAACGAGCTCGTGGACCACCACGTACTCGATAATATCGGGAGGCGCCATGACAAGGCGCCAGGAGAAATTCAGGCTCCCTTTCGAGCTGCAGGAGCCCCAGCGGGTTCGGGCGGACGTTATGCGGACCCGGGCATAGGACATGCCGAGCTTTCCTGCGATGGAGGGTAAAGTGTCGCCTATGTAGCGCCGGGCCCGGGCCCGGTACCACGCCGTAAAGAGGTCCCGTGCGTTTTCCCGCGCATCCGCACTGAGGAGGAATTTTCCGTCTCTGAAGCAAAGCTTTGCGCCGTCATGTCCGTTCACGAGAGAGAGCGGATAGGTTTTCCCCAGGTAGAAGAATTCCTCACCCTCGACGAAGCGGCGAGTCCCGGCGCTCGTCTTTTTGCGGGCTTCGTTTCGCTTTCTTTCGATCCAGCTCTTCCTGCTGCTGATGAGCGCGTCGATCTCCCTCCGTGAGGCCCTTAAGGGGGCACGGACGACGACAAGCCCCTCGCGCGTGATTTCGATTGCTATGGTTTTTCGCTTCGATCGAACGAAACGGTCGATAGTCATGTCTTCCTGCTCCTTCATATTTTTGTCCGTTCAGGATCATAAACTGTAGTATACGATAGAGAAAGGGGTCAAGTCTTTGCTTGACTCATTTAAAGGGGTCAATCCCCTCAATCAGCGGCAAGCCCATTCCATTTGTCATCACCCGGTCCTCTCACTCGGAGGTAGGCACATTCCATTTGTCATCACCCGGTTTAACCGGGTGATCCATGAAATTAAAGGGGACCTTCAACCTCAATCGAGGGTAAATTTAACCGGGTGATCCAGGCATAAAGACGCGGACGCCCCGGCGCGGATAATTTTCATTGTCGGGACAGGGCGCACGGCTTAGATTTATGACGGCGGAAAGGAGAGGAAAAATCAGGCTCAAGATTATTTCGTGCAACGTCATGCAGCGCGAGCTGTGCCATTGCGTCTCCCGCTCGCCGAACCGCATCGATATCGAGTTCCTTCACCAGGGACTGCACGAGTTCCCCGAACGGCTGAACAGGACCGTTCAGGATGCGCTGGACCGCGTTGAGGCGGGCTCGTGCGATTACATACTCCTGAATTACGGGCACTGCGGAAACGGCATCATGAACATCGGCCATCCCGATCTGCCTGTCGTTATCCACAACGTGCCCGACTGCGTACCCCTTCTCATCGGGGACCGGCTGAAACATGAAGCATACATGAAAAAGCGGCCCGGGACCTTTTGGTTTTCTCCGGGCTGGATCGACGGGTTTCCCCTCCCCGGAAGCCCCGACTACGCGGAGAAGTACGACGAGTTCTACGGCATTTCCGTGACCGAGCGCCAGCGCGACGGTATAGAGCGCGTTCTCATGACCAACTACACCCACCTTACCTATATAACGTGGAAGGTCCTCGGGGAGCGGGTGGCAAGCCGGGGGCGTGAATACACGAAGAAATGCGTGGATTCGCTGAACAACAGGCTCGGAATGGGAATGTCTTACGACGAGGTGGAGGGGGACCCCGGTCTTCTGCAGCGTTTCGTTGACGGCACATGGGAGAGCGGGGATTACCTTGTACTGCAGCCGGGCGAGCGCGCAAAGCTCGATCCCGTTAAATGCAGGCTTTACGCCGAACGGGATTGAGCGGGCCCATAAACGCCCGCATCATCGGAACGTCAGTTGCTCAGCTTGCGAAGCACGGGTTCCTTTATTACGGGCCGCCTTTCCCGCTCCATTTCGATGATCTTCCCTGAGAGCGCCTCGGGGTTGACGGGGTTTTCGGGAATGCCGCCGGTAAACAGGGCCACAGCCTCCTCCGCGGTCCTGCGCTGAAGCTCGGCCTGCGATTCCTCCGAGTACCATGAAGCGTGATCGGAGAGCACGACCGAGTCCATCCTCCTGAGCGGATTCGAGAGATCGAAGGGTTCCTTTTCGAATACATCGAGGCCCGCTCCGCCTATGTACCCCTCCCTGAGCGCCGTGTACAGCCCGCGCAGGTCCACGATCCCCCCGCGTGAGGTGTTGACAAGCACCGCGCTTCTCCTCATCCTTCTGAATATGGCAAGGTCGAAGAGCCTGTCGGTTTCGCTGTTCAGCGGAGCGTGAATCGAAACGTAATGCGAGACCGTTATGAGCTTTTCGAAATCGAGCCGAATGGTGTTCTCTCGCTTGAAGACCTCATCGTTCACGTAGGGGTCGAACGCCGCGAACCTGAACGGGAACCCTCCCAGCCGCCGCCTCACCTCCCGGGCCGTTTTGCCGTAGCCCACGAGGCCGAATATACGCCCCTCGGTTCTATGAACGGGTTTCCTGGAAGTTATGTCCCACCCGCCCTGCCGGACGAGCCTGTCCCTCAGCGGCGTCCTCCGGATTACGGACATGAGGAGCGCGATGGCGTGGTCGGCCACCTCTCCCACGCAGTAATCGGGAACGAAGGTGACGATGATTCCGGCGCGCGTCGCCGCAGACGTGTCCACATTGTCGTATCCCACCCCGTAGCGGGAAACAACGCGCAGATTGCGCAGGGCGCCGAAGGCCCGCTCCCCCACCGGCGTCTGCCTGAGCAGGAGGGCATGCGCGTCTGCGCACTGTTCGCAGATGTCCTCTTCCGTAGTGCACCGGGCGAAACGGAGCTCTCCACCCGCCTCACGGACGATGCGGTCCTCCTGGGAATAGTCGTCGTAGCTCTTTTCAGCAACGTATGCGATAAAATTTGTCATTGCCCCCTCCTCATGCGTCGTGCTATGATAATCGGGGTGATCAACACCTCTATACTTCTATTTTCGACCTTTTTTTAATGAGAATGAGAAAGCTCAGTACACACTTTGTCCTCTTTCTCTTCCTTTTTTGCGCGGTCGTCGCTGCTGAGAGCGGTACACAGACCCCGGACAAGCCTGTTCCGAAGAGGATGCGCAGGCTTTTTATAGAAGTGGAGGACGGCGATACCATTATTTACAGGGGAAGGTACATGCGCTTTCTCGGCGTGGATACGCCCGAGATACGCAATCCGGACGTGGGTTTTTATATCGACCAGCCCTTCGGAACGGAGGCGAAGAACTTCACCCGGAGGCAGATAAAAACGGCAAAAAAGGTGACCTACGTTTCTGACGGTCTCGACTATTACGACCGGCTGCTCGTCCATATTTTCGTGGACGGTTATCCGCTCTCGGTTCGGATTATCGAGGCCGGGTTCGGGTATGAAACGGTATCCGTGTACGGCGACAACGGCTTTCCCGAGGTAGCTCAGATGATACTGAACGCCGCGAAGCTGTATCCGGACCTTCCGTTCGAGAATCCCTACCTGTGGAGGAGAAAAAACAGGCACTAGGAGGCGCACGATGGAAAAACGGGTGCTCGGTCAAACGGGCCGTGTGGTTTCCGTGCTCGGGCTCGGAGGCTTTCATCTTCTGGAGCTTTCCGATAAAGACGCAGTCCGTCTCATGGAGACTTTCCTGGACGAGGGGGGGGATTACATGGAGACCGCGGCCCAGTACGGTGACGGGGAGGCGGAACGCAAGGTCGGGCTTGTGATGGAGCGAAGGAGAAACGAGTGCTTTCTCGCATCCAAGTGCCACTTCCGAACCGCGACTGAGGCTGCCGCGGGGATTGACGGGAGCCTGCGGAGGCTGAAAACCGACTACATAGACCTCCTGTTCCTTCACCACGTGCAGTCGAACGCGGACCTGGACCTCATACTCGGACCGGACGGCGCGCTCGAGGCTTTTACACGTGCCCGGGACGCGGGCAAGATCGGCCATATCGGCATTACGGGCCACGGAGTGCCCGACGTGCTGATTCGGGCGCTCATGGAGTACGAGTTCGACGCCGTCATGACGGGTTTTAATTTTCTCGACCGGTTCAACTTTCCGCGTACCGAGGACGAGCTCATCCCGCTCGCGCGCGAGCGCGGTACCGGTATCGTGGCCATGAAGGTGCTCGGGGACGGGCTCCTGTGGGAATACCCGGAGCAGGCCATCCGTTACGTGCTTTCGCTCCCGGTGGACGTGGCGGCCGTGGGATTCAATACGATCGAGATGATGATGAGGGACATCGGAACAGTCCGGGATTTCAGGCCCATGGATGAGGAGGAGAAGGAGGAGCTTTTCACGAACAATCCCGTGCTCGGAAACTACGTGTGCAGGCTCTGCGGTGCGTGCGTTCCCTGCCCCGAGAATATCGACATTCCCGAGATATTCAGGTACGAGGGGTGGTTCGACCGCCAGCTTCGGGACCGCGTAATCCGTTCGGCTCCCGATTTCGCTTTACGAGACCGGGTTCGGTTCTGGTTCGAAAACATGGACCGGGCGCGGGAGGCGTATGCCCGGCTGGAAATAAAGGCCGATAAATGCACGCGGTGCGGCGAATGCGTGCCGCGCTGTCCCTACGGTATCGACATCATTGCGAAGCTCGAGCACGCGCACTACAAGCTGACGCGCGAGAACGTGGTGACCATTCCCATATCGGGATGACAGGTATTTTGGGGACAGTTAATTTGGGGACAGCCACTTTGGGGACACCTAATTTGGTGACAGCCACCCGGGTGCCTGTCACCTTTTGATACTCATTCGGCCCCGGAGCAGGGGTGCAAAGGAAAGACGGTGCATTTATGAAAAAAGCCGATTTTACCGTGGTACCGGTACGCTCCTCCCTTCACGACGAGGCTGCGGTCCTGGGCGTTTTGGATTCATACCGGCCCCTGCTGGCGGACATGGGAATCTCGATCGAAGAAAGACCGATCCCGGAGGACGGTCCGCTCATCGTATTCGTCCTTACCGGGGGCACGGAGAAGAGGATCATCGAGCTTGCTCTTTCCGGGGACAGGGAAAAGTATGCGGCCCCGGTCCTACTTATAGCACACCCCGATTCGAATTCGCTCCCAGCCGCGCTCGAGGCACTTGCCCGGCTTGAGCAGGAGGACGTTCGCGGGAGGGTGTTTTTTATCAACCCGGAGGACAAGGCCGGGCTTGCATCGTTGAAAGAGGCGCTTCATTTTTACCGCGTACGGAAGAAATTGCAGAATGCGCACATCGGGTTCGTGGGAGGGCCTTCGGACTGGCTCGTTGCATCCAGCCCCGATTCCTCACTTGTAAGCCGGGTGTGGGGACCCGCTGTCGAGTGGGTCGGCCTGGATGAGTTGTACCGGGAAATGGACGCTCGAGAGGGGGAGGCGGACGCTTCTTCAGCACCGGGGATGTTCAGGGAGATCGTGCAGGGTGCCGGTTCGATCGTTGAGCCGTCCGACCGTGATATAAAGGATGCGGACGGGGTGTATGAAGCGCTACGCCGTATCGTGAAAAAGCGGGGTTTCAACGCTGTCACGCTCAAGTGCTTTGACCTGGTGGTCGAACGGAGCACGACCGGATGCATGGCCCTATCCCTCCTGAGCGGTTCCGGTATACCGGCAGGGTGCGAGGGGGACCTTCCCAGCCTCGTGGGCCTCTTGTGGGGGTTCTACCTGACCGGGGAAACGGGATGGATGGCAAATCCCGCAAGGATAAACGAGGAATCCGGAGCGCTCACGCTCGCGCACTGTACCGTGCCCCTGAACCTCGTGCGGAAATATAAGCTCCGTTCCCACTTCGAATCAGGCCTGGGCGTGGGGATCGAGGGCGATATCGTGGATGGACCCGTGACACTCTTCAGGATCGGAGGCCGGGGACTCGATCAGGTCTGGATTACCGAGGGCGCGAAAGAAGGCTCAGGCCGCGAGCCATCCCTGTGCAGAACACAGGTGCATGTGAAGGTGGAGTCCGAAGCCCTTCGCGAGCTCCTGAAACACCCCCTCGGAAACCACCTCGTACTCCTCCCCGGCCGTTACAGCCATACTCTCAACGCCTACCACCGCCAGTACATCGCCCCCCGATAATCTTGGGGACACGTGAATTTATGACGGACACATGTGTGCCTGCCATCCTCAATCTACATAATTCATGGCATGAAATTAAAAGATGAAACTTTAATGTACATTTATACTTGAGTATTGTACCCAGAATGGGTACAAACGGTATTAATGAGAAGCTCAGTTCCGTCCTTTTCGGAAAAACACGCCGGGCGGTACTGGCCCTGTTTTACGGGAACCTCGGCAAGTCATTTTATCTGAGACAGGTAGTTCGTGCCGTCTGTATTGGTCAGGGAGCCGTGCAGTGTGAGTTAAAACAGCTTACGGAAGCGGGGATTATTGTTAAGACCAGGAACGGCCGTCAGGTACATTATCGCGCCAACGAATACTGTCCGATATTTTCCGATTTGCGTATTCTGATAATGAAAACAGCCGGGCTGACGGATGTATTGAGGGATGCTATGGAAGACATTTAAGATATATAAAGATAGCATTTGTATACGGCAGTTTTGCGGCCGGTTCTGAGGACAGCAAGAGCGATGTCGATGTGATGGTCATAGGTTCCTGCAGTTTCGGACAAGTGGTGGAGGTTCTGTCAAAGGCGCAGGATAAACTGGGAAGAGAGATCAATCCCTCAGTATATCCTGTAAGTGAATTAAAAAGCAAAATGATAGACGTTAATCATTTTATTCGCACTGTACTGCGAGAGCCGAAAATCTTCCTGATCGGAGACGAGCATGAGCTTGAAGATCTGGCTTGAAAACGGCTGGGTTACCGAGTGCAAAGTTGTTCAGGAAATATTAATACAGCTGACTTTCGTTATTGGTAATGGAAATATTACTTTGACGAGAGGAAGCCGCCGATAATTCCCAGAATCGGCTTGAGCTTCTTCGAGACGGGGTCGACGTCCACGCCGAAATTTTCCAGGGCCGTCGCCCCGAGCAGGTAGAGTGAGTTTTCCGGTGCAAAGATAACCGGGCAGGTCACGGATTCACCCAATTCGTTTATCGAGAATACCGCCTCGCCGAACCGGCGTTTTTCTTGCCGACCGTCTGCAAATACAATCTTACGGCTGCTTATGGGAGCCAATCCTATTTCTTCGAGCCGCTTTTCCGGGATGAAGCTGTACAGGGCGCCGGTGTCCACCCAGAAATTATCCTTGAAGGATTTTGTTCTATCCAACGGGTTGGTTACCCTGACTGGAACCTGAATCATTCCCATTTTATACCTGCTGGTGCTTTTAAAAATATTCTACGACTATACTCAATTAAGAGCTGTATAAATCTGACTTAGTACCTTCCTTCACTATTCTCAGCATATGGACAGTTAGGAGAAATAGCAACAGATATTTAAATAATTCCTTCCGGTGACAGCTCCTTTAGGAACTGTCACCGGCTCTTATCCTTAAAAAATTGTTGACAAACCTTTAAATACATGGTCGAATTTCATATAAGGAATCAAATTCCATATATGAAACAAAAATACATGAAAAACAACTATATCGTACCGAGTCTGAAGAACAGCTTTTCCATTCTCGAAATCCTGGCCGACAACAGCGAACTGACGCTCCATGAAATAAGTCAAAAAACATCGATACCAAAGACAACGATATTCAGGATTCTCTATACCCTGGAACATGAAGGTGTGATTGAAAAAGAAAGTGATAAATACAAGATCGGGTTCAGGATTATCAAATTAGGCATGGCCGCCCTCTCGAAGATGGAATTGAGAAACCTCGTAATCCCGTATCTCTATGATCTCAGCATCAAACTGGGCGAAACCTCGCATTTAGCGGTTCTATCGGACAAAAGAAGCCTGATTCTTGAAGTGTGTGACAGCCCGCATCCCGTCAAGATATCATCCCGCCCGGGAACGGCGGTCTCGCTGCATTGTTCCGCGACCGGAAAGGTCCTGCTGGCATTCATGATCGGCAGTGAAAATATCGGCGAATACCTGCGGGGTATCAGCCTAGAAAAAAGAACGGAAAATACCATCTCCACAATCGGCCAACTGAAAGACGAATTGAATAAAATCCATGAACAGGGGTATGCGGTCGATGATGAAGAGTTTTTTGAAAACGTTCGTTGTCTCGCAGCCCCAGTCAAGGACGCATTCGGTGAAACGGTCGCCGCAATTGGGATTACGGCAACGACCATCCGGTTCAAACAGAACATGATTCCATCCACTGCAAAGGAGGTGATAAAGGCGGCAAGCGGTGTTTCAAAAAAGTTGGGAGCATAATAAAGATTTATCACAACAGCGTAGTCCAGGCAGAATAAGATATGCAATTTTTAATAAGGAGGAGTGCTATGAAAAGAGTAGGGTTACTGTTATTGATCGTTTTTCTGGGAGCCGGCTTGACGTTTTCAGCAGCGGGAAAGGCAGCCGCCGAGAAAACGGAGATAGAAGGCGAGGAAGAGGTTTATCTGTTCAAGTATGCAAACACCCAGTCTCCGAACCATCCCCGCAGCAAGTCGATGGAGCTCTTCAAGGAACAGCTGGAGAAGGCGAGCAACGGTCGTATCAAGGTCGAGCTGTATTTCTCCGGCGTCTTGGGCAAGGAGGCGGAGGTCCTCGATATGGTGGTCACGGGTTCGGTTCAGGGATGCCGGGGCGGCCTGTTCGAAAGGGCCAATAAGAAGTACCTGCTCTACACCCTGCCGTTCATGTTCGAGAACACCGACCAGGTCATTAAGCTGATGAGAAGCGAGTTCGGAGACAGGATCAACCAGGAGTCGCTGAAAAACGGTATCTACATACCGGCCTGCGGTGTGGCCGGGGGTTTCCGCAATATCACGTCAAACGTGAAACCGATAAAGAATCCAGCGGACCTCAAAGGTTTAAAGATGCGGACACCGCCGATCGATATGACCATCAAGACATTCAAGGCCCTGGGAGCCAATCCTCAGCAGGTTGCGTACACGGAAACGTACATGGCCCTGAAGAGCGGTGTGGTCGAAGCCCAGGAAAACCCCTTTTCCAACACGGTGGATATGAAATTCTATGAGGTACAGAAGTACCTCTCAGTGGTCAACTGGCAGCTTCACCCTGACCCCTTCTACGTCAATCCCGGCTGGTACAACAGCCTGCCCAATGATTTGAAGGCGGTCTTCGACTCGGTGGCGGAGTCCACCATGATCTACAGCGATACGATCTGGCTGAACTCGGAGAAGGACTACTTCTACATCCTGAAGGACAACCTGCAGGTCAACGAGCTTACGCCGGCCACAACGGAGGAATTCCGCAAGGCGGTCAAGTCGGTCTGGCAGTCCTACGTGGACGACGGCTTCTTCACCTGGGAGGATATCAACGAGGCTCTTCGGATATCCAAAGGCTGATCCGGACGTTCGGTCGTGAATGCAAGGGTGCCGAACCGGAAGGGTTTAACAGACTTTTCAAGTCGGCACCCTTTCCTTAATATAATTGAGGCACGTGTATCAAACGGGTATTAAAATGATGAAAGCAATTACTGCGGCGTTCGAGGTGCTGTCGAAATTTCTGGAAGCTGCGATTACCGTCTTCTTTTTCGTCATCCTGATGCTGACGATCGTCCTGGTCATACTCCGCTACGGGTTCAACGAGGCCATCATCGGCGGAAACGAGGTCATGGAGTACCTGTTCATTTATACCACCGCAATCGGCGCCGCAGTGGCCCTGGGCAGAAGAGAGCACATCAAGATATCCTGGTTCGTAGACAAGCTTTCCATGAGCACCAGACGGATTGTCGATATAGCCGGGTTTCTTTTAATCGGGTTCATCAATGCGGTGATGATCTACTACAGCATGAACTGGATCCGGACGGTCGGGAGCTTCCAGTCGCCCGTTCTGCGATTGCCGAATCGAATGATACAGATCATCGTACCGATCGGCTGCGGGCTCGTCATCCTCTACTGCCTGTACCACATCCTGAATAAGATCATCCCCACCGGCGGGTCTTCGAAGGAGGATTCGGCATGATCATCCTGCTCATCAGCCTTGTCGTGTTCCTTATTCTGGGTATACCCATAGCCTATTCTCTCGGGCTCTCCGGTTTCTGCTATTTTCTGATCGTCCATCCTGAGCTGCTGCCCGTTCTTCCGCAGCGTCTTTTCGCCGGAATGAACTCCTATGCCATGATTGCGCTGCCCCTTTTCATTACCATGGGGCTTCTGATGAACGCCAGCGGCATTACTACCCGGCTGATCGATTTCAGCCTCCTCTTGGTCGGCAGGCTGAGAGGCGGCCTGGGAGCGGTAAACGTACTGGCCAGCATGATCTTCGGGGGGATCTCCGGTTCCTCGGTCTCTGATACCGCTTCGATCGGCGCCGTGCTGATCCCGGAGATGAAGAATAGGGGCTACTCGGTGGAATTCTCAAGCGGGATCACCGTGGCCTCCTCGACTATGGGGATGATCATTCCACCGAGCGTACCCATGGTGATATACGCCCTGGTGGCCGAGGAATCGGTGGGAAAGCTGTTCCTGGGAAGCGCCATCCCGGGGATCATGATCGGGCTGTTCATGCTGGTGATCACCATCGGTATCTCCTACAAAAAGAAATATCCCAAAGAGGAAATCCAGCTCAGCAGGAAGGAACAGTTCGCCAGGGTACGTAAATCGATCCTGGCCATTATCATGCCGATTTTCGTCGTCGGTTCGGTGGTTCTCGGAATCGCCACCGCCACGGAGTCGGCGGGAATCGGCGTTCTGTACGCCCTGATCATCGGGATCATCGTCATCCGCGGTTTGAAGCTGAAGGAAATCCCCCTGATCCTGAAGTCGGCGATCATGACGAGCGCCACGGTCATGATTATCATCGCGCTCTCCCAGCTCTACGTCTGGATCCTCGCGATCGAGAAGATTCCGCAGCTGGTGGCCGCCTTTGTGACCGGGCTGAATGTTCCGGGCGTCGTCATCCTGCTCTGTATCGACGTCATAATTCTTCTTACCGGCACCTTTGTAGACGTGAGCCCGGCGATCCTGCTCCTCACTCCCGTCTTCCTTCCGGCCGTGCAGGCCCTGGGCATGTCCGGCGTGCAGTTCGGCGTCATCCTTATCTGCGGTCTCGCCGTCGGACTGGTCACACCGCCCGTGGGTATGTGCCTGAACGTGGCCTCCGCCATATCCAAACTGGGTATAGGAAAAATCTTCAGGGGCGCGCTCCCCTTCCTCGTGGCCAACGCCATAACACTGGTTTTAATCACCCTGCTGCCCACCTTGAGCATGTGGCTGCCGGGCTTGTTGATGAAATAAAGTTCGTATCCAAGGAAGGTAACCATTATGGAAATGAGACATTCGATCAATCCGGAAGATGCCGGGAAGTACGATACCGAAAAGCTTAGAAAAGCATTTCTGATTCAATCGCTTTTCAAGCCTGGCGAGATCAAAATGATTTATATGCATTTTGATCGGATTATCGCAGGCGGTATCGTTCCCCTGCAGGAGCCTGTTCCCCTCGCAACCGATACAAATATCGGGACGGATTATTTTCTCGAAAGAAGAGAAGCGGGAATAATCAATATAGGCGGAAAAGGGAAAATACTCGTTAACGGCAAAGAATTTACACTTGATACAAAGGATTGTCTTTATACCGGGGCGGGTACGAAAGAGGTGGTTTTTTCAAGTGAAGACAAGGCGCATCCGGCAAAGTTTTACATGAACTGTGCACCGGCTCATAAAAATTATCCGACGACAAAGATCGGGATTAAACAGGCCGAACCGATCCATCTCGGTTCGCAGGAAGAATCAAACAAGAGAACGATTTACAAGTATATACATCCGGAAGGAGTACGGAGCTGTCAACTTGTCATGGGCCTCACCGAGCTCGAGCCGAATAATATATGGAACACGATGCCCTGCCATACGCACGTGAGACGTATGGAAGTGTATTTATATTTCAATATAGCCGAAGACGCCGTTGTTTTTCACCTGATCGGGCAGCCCGAAGAGACAAGGCATATCGTCGTAAGAAACGAGGAGGCCGTTATTTCTCCCTACTGGTCGATTCATTCGGGGGTCGGTACCAACAATTACAGTTTCATCTGGGGAATGGTCGGGGAAAACCAGACCTTCACCGACATGGATTCCGTTCCCATGGATATCTTGAAGTAATCAAATGACGAGCCTCTACTCAGGAGAAAACCATGATACTGGATAAATTCAGACTGGATGGAAAGGTAGCCATAGTCACCGGGTGCGCGAGGGGTTTGGGAAGAGGCCTTGCCGAAGGCCTCGCTGAAGCCGGCGCGGATATAGTGGGGGTGTACAATCAAACCGATCCCGAAGGCGGCACTCAAAAGGAAGTCGAAAAACTGGGCAGGAAGTTTATAGGAATATCCGCGGACCTGAGACGTCAGGAACCGATAAAGGGCATCGTTGAGAAAGCGGTGCAGAAGTTCGGCAAGGTAGATATCCTGGTAAACAATGCAGGGACGATACGCCGGGGAGCGTCGATCGATTTTACCGAAAAAGACTGGGATGACGTGATGAATTTGAACTTGAAGTCGCTCTTCGTTCTCTGCCAGGCTTTTGCAAAGAGGGTGGCTCAGCAGGGTGAAGGGGGGAAGATCGTTAATATCGCGTCCATGCTCTCATTTCAGGGCGGAATACTTGTTCCCTCGTATACAGCGAGCAAGAGCGCTGTTATGGGCCTCACGAAACTGCTGGCGAATGAATGGGCGCAGTACAGGATCAATGTCAATGCCATAGCGCCGGGATACATGGCAACCGACAATACCGAGCCCCTGAGAAAGGATCCCGTGAGAAGCGCGGCACTGTTGGACAGGATACCCATGGGCACGTGGGGAATGCCCGAAGATTTAAAGGGCGCCGTGGTATTCTTGGCTTCCGAAGCATCCGCGTATGTGACCGGTTACACGCTGGCCGTGGACGGCGGGTGGCTGGCACGATGATGAAACCCCCGGTTACAGGCACCCGGGTGCCTGTAACCGGGGTGTCAACACGTAAGTGTCCCCAAAGGAACTGTCACAAAAGGAACTGTCACCATTTAGATCAGGGGTTTTCGGCCTTGAATGTTTCGAGGATCTCGACGGTCCACCGGGCAGCGTCCCTGCACACGTGCGCGCACCAGGTGAAATCTTCTTTGTCCTTGTTCGCCTGGATCAGATCCTTGAGTTTCTGATGCTCCCCGTCATCGTAGAGGTAATAGGGCCTGCCGAAGAGCCGTCTGTGTATGCCCTGGCAGATCACGCTCCCGTAGGTCTCGGTGAACCGGTCGTGCAGCTGCTTGACCAGGTCCATGATGTCGTCGCCCCGGTTCTTGAGTGGGGGATTGTCCGTACCGATGTCCTCGAGGTTCAGCCCGTAGTGCATGCCCATGAAGTACGACCCGGCCGTATAGGCGCCGCATCCCGCGTCCGCCTCACACCCGCATCCGCCCGCGAACGCGCACATGGCGCGGAACAGGTCGTTGTCGACCTGGTCGTACGCGTCCATCAGCCCCCTGATGGTGCTCTGGGAACAATGTCCCCCCTGATACGAATAGTTATACGCCTGTTCCGCCGCTTTCTCGGCAATGGTCTTCCAGTCGCTTGCCATATCGATGCTCCTTTATCTGAAAGAATTGAGTATGCTCTATCCACGGGTCTGAGTATACACGATTATGAATAAACGGTCAAACCTGCCATGACATCTTGTTCTCAAGCAAATGTCAAGGTGACAGTCACCAGAACTATTTACAGCAGTGGGGGAGGGAGCCGGGGCGTACCGCGTGGGCGTGTACGCGGTCGTCGAGGCCGGAAAATCCGTTTAACTTTTTCTCGATTGATTTCTGCATGTTCGCTTGATCGTCCGAGATGAAAACCAGGCGGAAGCGGTTGAAGCCCTCCCGGTCGCGCAGGTCCCTTCCGGTTTCCAGAAGCCGCTGCAGCTGGTTCGCGGCTTCATCCGAACGCGATTCGGGCGTCACGCCGATCATGAGCCGACCGCCGATCTTCATTAAAAACTCCACGGGCGGGCCCGCGAAAGAAGCGGGGTCCTTCTCAACGCTGATGTCCAGGAACACATCGTCCGGGCACCCGCACCCCAGTACCTCGCGCGCGAATATTTCGATCTCACCGAAATCTTCCGGTTCGAGTTCGATAAGCAATCGGTTCTCCTGCGCATTGTTCTTACTGTCCCGGTGACAATCAGCGGGGCCACAAACAGAAATCCTGGGGACAGTCAACAGGGTGACAGTCCCCAGGGTTATGTGTTCTAATAATGAAAGCCGCTGCCGCCTATGAACTCCCGCAGTATCGACGTATAGGGCACCCACTCGGCCGAGATGTGCAGGAAGTTCGAGGTGAAGTGCAGGAGCAACCGCGCGTTCGTGTAAACGGGGTCGTCCTCGTCGATGTCCAGGAGTATGGGCTCCACGTAGCCCTTGAGCACGGACATCTCGTA
>Ga0180432_10006709_pt1 | contig 14877 bp, 9 predicted proteins | sample SS_ome_10_FD_132414 | JGI IMG/M metagenome (GOLD analysis project Ga0180432, IMG submission 132414) | Hypersaline lake sediment archaeal communities from the Salton Sea, California, USA - SS_1_MS_2 metaG | ecosystem: Environmental > Aquatic > Non-marine Saline and Alkaline > Hypersaline >... | reverse complement strand
GGCAACGAGGCCGACTACGGCGGAGGGGTGGTGATCGACTACTGCGGGGCCACCCTCCTGAACAACCTCATCTGCCGCAACATCGGCGGTCAGGACTACGGTGGCGGCGGCATCTGGACGATCGGTCACGGCTCGTCATCCATCATCCTCGACAACAACACCATCGTGGACAACGAGTCGCCCACGACCGGCGGCGGCCTCTTCGTCTGGAGCAGCACGCTGATCGGGCGGAACAACATCATCTGGGGCAATCGGCAGGAGGACGGCGGACCGATCGCGGAGGCAGGTTCCGCCGACATCCGGCTCACCTACACCGATGTCGAGGGCAGCTACCCCGGGCGGAACAACATCGACGCCGATCCCCAGTTCGCCGACACGACCCACTACTACCTGACGGCCGGGTCACCCTGCGTCGACGCCGGCGACACCGATCCCGCCTGCCAGGATCCGGAGGATCCCGAGAACCCCGGCTTCGCGCTCTGGCCGGCCTTGGGCGGGGTGCGCAACGACATGGGCGCCTACGGTGGACCCGGCTCGGCGATCTTGGCGCCGGCTTTCTCCGCGGTTCGTGAGGACGAGACCCTCCGCGGCCGCCGGCTCGTGCCCGAGGGCCCCAATCCCTTTCGTTCGGTGACCCACCTCGGATTCGATCTGCCCCGGGAGGCACCGGTCGCGCTCCAGATCTGCGATGCCGCGGGAAGGGTCGTCCGGACGCTGATCGATCGCCCGTGCGGGGCGGGCCGGCACGAGACTGCCTGGGACGGCCGCACCGACGCCGGAGCGCTCGCCCCCGCCGGGTGCTACTTCTGCCGGCTGGCGATCGGCCCGGAGACCGACACGCGGAGAATCACACGACTGCATTGAGCACGAGGGCGATACTCAGGGTGATCAAGATCACGGCGCCGAGGAGCACGACCGTGAGCCGGCGGCCCATGAACCGAAACAGCATGGCGATCGAGGACAGACAGATGGCGGTTGAGGTGAGCGACACCGCGATGGCCGTTCCCATCGGGAAACCGTGGGACATCAGCGGCCGCAGGAAGAGCACCTCGGCACCGTTGCAGAAGTAGATGGGAATGCCGACGCCGATCATGAGGAGGATGCCCAGGGGCCCTCGGACATGCGTGTAACCGAGGAGGAACCTGCGAGGACCAACCCACTCCAGGAGCACGCCGAGGGCCCCGGCGGCAATCAGGAAGGGAAGGACGCGCTTGAAGAGGTCATAGGCGGCGAGATAGGGATCGGGCGATGCGGCCTGACAACTCCGATCGCATCCGGCAACCGCCGCCGGTGTGAGCGTCTCGCTCTGTCGGCGAAGCGCACCCAACAGAAAGGCGGTGATCATCACCAGCACGAAGGAGGAGGCGATACGGAGCAGCGCATAGCGGGGTCCGAGAACCGAGAACGAAAGCACGAGGATCTGCGGACTCAGGAGTGGGGCGGCGAGCACGAAAGACATCGTCGTCCGGAACTTGAGCTTCCCTTCCATCGAGGAAATGAGAGGGATGGCGGCGCACGAGCAGACCGGGACCAGCGAGCCGAAGAAAAACGCGGCGATCGGGTTGCGGGGGAAGAAGCGGGCGAAGCGTGAGAACCACCGACCCAACATCACCGCGACAAAGACGCTCAAGAACACGATCACGATCGTCTCGAACAGGTACTCATAGGCGATGAACCCCATCCGCGGCAGCACGCGGAAGAGGACGCACTGTTCCCGGTTGGCGTACGAGATGTCTTCGATCAACCGGTAGGCGAGATCGGCGGCCCAGAGGAGGGCACCGAGGGCCAAGGCGGTTTGGATCACTCGTCTTTTGATGCCGGGAACCATCCGACAGAGTATAGGGCGGATGCCGTCTCGCGACCGTCTCTCCCCCGAAAGGGGGGGGCCAAGGGGGTCATGGGGCCCTTTGGCCCCCCCCTTTGAACCGGGCCAGTTGATCCTTGAGGTAGTCGCTGTCCGGTGACAGCTCGAGCGCCCGCGTCCCGGCCTCGATCGCCTGCTTCGTCCTGCCCAGCCGGAAGTAGACCTCCGCCAACGTATCGATGATGTTCGAATCCTCCGGCTCGAGCGCTACCGCCCTCTCGGCCGCCTCCAAGGCCTGCGGCAGGTAGATGTCGTGGGTGGCCGTGAACCACGCCAGCCCGTTCAGCGTCCCCGCGTCCGCGTTCCGGTTCGCGAGCGCCCGAACGAGCGCCCGTCCCACCCGGTCCCGCTCCCTGGCCGCGCTCGCCGAATCCCCCTGCGCCGCGAAACGCATGTGTGCCTGGACGAGGCCCTGGGCCTCATACATCGCGTAGAGCCGCTCGAGCTCATCGATCGGCCGGGCGTGGTCATCGACGCGGATATCGACGTACCGGTAGGTGTATTCGGGGTAGTCGGGGTGGACGCGACCGACCAGGATCGCCGCTGACTGCTGCCCGCGGCTATCCCCGCCGGCTGCCTGCCCGGCCTGCAGGGCCGCGATCAGACGCGCCGCGAGCTCTTCTCCCTCGGTCTCCAGGAAAGCATCGACCATCGCCGGGACCACCTCGTCACTGGCGAGGATGTTGCCCTGGCAGGTGAAACCGACGCCACCGCTGTGCCCCGCCCAATCGAGACATCCCGATCCGGTCCAGTTCGCGACCACGCCATGGGCGTCCACCACGCCGACCTGGCGATTGTCGCGCCCGGGATCGTGGGCGAGCAGCCAGTCGAGGGTCTCTTGGGCCGAGAGCCCGCTCTCCATCAGGCGGAGCCCTTGGGGGCCAAAGGACTCGTTCGATTGCGACTGGGTCGCGATCGCGCCGACTCCTCCCTTCACCCACGCCACGCGCGGGCCGACCCCGAAAACCCGAGACTGAACGGCGACCCCCACCTCGCCCGTCAGAGAGTCGTAGGCCACGATCGAGAACGTGCCGGCGGGGGGATCGGCCCCGGCGGTCGTGGCAGCGAAGGCAAGCAACAGAAAGAGAAGACGTTTGTGCATGTGTGCCTCCTTGTCCCGACGATCATCCCGCATCCCGGGCGGGGAAACCACAAAAACGAAATAATTAGTTGACAAGCCATCGCCCGGGCGCTACGCTACGACTAATTCCTTAGGAGGTGACCGGGCCATGGCGAGAAAACCGACCCCCACCCTCACCGAGGCCGAGCTCCGGATCATGGAGATCATCTGGAAGCTGGGCGAGGCGACCGTTCGCGACATCCACGAAGCCTTCCCCTTCAAGGGCCGGCTCGCCTACAACACGGTGCTCACGACGGTTCGCATTCTGGAACGGAAGGGTCACCTCTCCCATACCAAGGACGGGCGGGCGCACCTCTACCGCCCGCTCTCGACCCGCGAGGATGCCCGGCGGCAGGCGGTGCGCCACATCGTACGCAGCTTCTTTCGCGGATCCCCCCCCTTGCTACTCCGAAGCATGCTCACCGATGAAGACCTGACCGACGAAGAGATCGAGCAGCTCCGGCAGATGATCGACGAGTTCGAAACCGGGGAGTAAGTCGCCGTGGAATCCCTCTTCAATCTCGCGAGCCGTATGGCACACGAAAGCGTGGGGTACGTGCTGAGCGGCGCCGCGTCCGGGATCCTGATCACGGCGCTCGTGGGGCTTCTGCTCCGGGCGCTGACGAGCATCGGGGCCCGGACGCGGTTTGCGATTTGGTGGATCACGCTGATCGTGGTGATGGCGATGCCCGTCCTGATCGCCGCCGGCCTTCCGGATGTCACCCCGAACGACGAACCTGTGCTTGGCGAGCCGGTCGCCGGGCCCGCCCCGCCTCTCTCCTCGACGACGCGGGCCGAGGTGTTGCCGGCCCCCCCGAGCGAACGCCCACCCGCACCGACCGGTGGGCTCGTCGCCCTCCTTCCGCTCGCCGTCGGCGGCGCCTGGACCCTCGGAGCGATCGCTTTGATCACCCGCCTGCTCCTGGCCGCGGGCGGGGTGCACCGCATCTCCCGGCGCAGCCAACCCGCCGGTGAGAAGGCAGACGAGACGCTCCGGCGCCTGGCGCGGGACCTGCAGCTTCGCCGGCCGACCCGTCTGCGTCTCTCCCCCGACATCCATCTCCCCATGGTGACGGGCGGCAGGAGACCGACCATCCTGCTTCCGTTCGGCTTGGCGACCCAACTGACCGAGGAAGAGACCGAAGCGATCCTCCTGCACGAGTTATCGCACGTGCGGCGGGGTGACGACGGGTGGAAGATGCTGCAGAAAATCTGCTCCGCTGTCTGCTTCCTCCACCCGGCGGTCCACTGGATCGGACGCCGGCTCGACCTCGAATGCGAGATCGCCTGTGATGACGAGGTGATCTCCCGCACCGGCGAGCCCGCCCGCTACGCCCGCTGCCTGCACCGCCTGGCGGTCTTGGCCACCGGACCCTATCCCGCCCCCGCCCTCGGTATGGCGGCGCCCCGCAAGCACATCTTCCGCCGCTTTCGAGCGATTCTCGGACCACGCGCGGATCACGGAACGCGCGGGGCTCGCCTGCAATTGGCCGTGGCGGGGCTGACCGGGGCGATCGGCCTGGTCGCGCTTCTGCGCGTCATGCCGGTCATCGCCCTCCCCTTCGATGCGGTCACCCTCGAGGATCTCCGTGCACCCGAGGAGGGCATGATCTTCACCGGTGGGCCCGCCGAATCGGGACGCCTGGTCGACTGGTCCCTCGAGCACAACAACTTCCGCCTCTCCTTCACCCTCCACTCCGAGGACGGCAGCCGTCGGCTCTACACGTTGTGGTACCTGGGGGAGGACGATCTCCGCGTCGCGACCCGAGGCAATTTGCGCTTCAGTCTCGACGGGCGCGCCGTCACGGCGATCTCACCCGACGGGTTCGTCTCGTTGATCGACCGCCGGCACTCCCCCGTGCGCGAGTGGGAGCTCACGCCCGGGCCCGACGGTGCGCTTGCCTGCGCCTACTACGAGGATGGCGCCCCAAGCGAGATGGGTGACGAGGACCGATCGAGGCTGGGGGATGCGCTGCGCGTCGCCGTGGGCGGTATCGACTCGGGTGCCCGTGAACGGGCGGCGGCACTCCTGGAGCGCGAGGGCGCGAGCGGTCTACTGGAAGAGATTCCCCGCCTTCGCAGCGACCGTGTGAAGCGGCTCACCTTGAGCGTGTTCCTCGCCCAGCAGCGGATCGGCCGCGACGACCTCCGCCGAACGCTCCGTCTCGTGATGGAGGAGCTCAAGACGACCAGCCTGCAGACGGTTCACCTGCTCGAGCTGGCTCGTCACGTCCAGGTCGAGGAAGGCCTCTGGGACGAGTACCTCGACGCGCTCGCCCGCCTCGACGATGATTTCGAGCGCGGCCGCGTACTGAAGGCGATTGCCACCGGCCGCCGGGCGACGCGGCGGATCCGCCGGCTGGCGATCGAGCGGGCCGGGGATCTCCTCTCGCCCCGCGAGATCGAGCGCTTCCTCGGAGTCCTGGCTCCCCTGTGCGTCGAGGATCCCGAGCTGTGGGACGCCTGCCGCCGACTGGCGGATCGGATCCCCGATGCCTACTACCGCCGCAATGTTCGCATGGCACTCGACTACATCGAGGGTTGATTCCCCCCGAAGGGAGGTTGATTCATGGTCCTAAAAACTAATTTCTTAGTAATTGCCTGGATGCTCGTCACGCTGCCGGCCGCCGCAGCGCCGCTGGGGTTCGAGCAGTACGCCCTGCCCAACGGACTGAACGTGATCTTGCATGAGGATCACGCGCTTCCCTTGGTCTGTGTGAACCTCTGGTACCGTGCCGGGTCCGCGGACGAGCCTCCCGGCTGTTACGGCATGGCGCACCTCTGCGAACACCTCATGGGGAGCGGCACGGCCCATTGCGATTCGAACTACATGCACTACGTGAGCCAGCTCGGCGGAGACACGAACGCCTGGACCTGGGAGGATGCGACCTCCTACTGGCTCCACGTACCCCGCCAGCGTCTCCCCGCCGCGCTGTGGTTGTATTCGGACATGATGGGCTACCTGGTGCCGGCCTTGACCCAGGAGGATCTCGATCAGGAACGCGATGTGGTCTGCAACGAGAAGCTCGAGATCGACGGCGCCCCCTACGCCAAGCAGGATTCGATCCTGAAGACGCTCCTCTATCCGGCCGAGCACCCTTACGCCCGGACCATCGTCGGGCTGACCAAAGACCTGAGAACGCTCACGATGAAGGATGTCACGGACTACTACGCCCGCTACTACGTCCCGAACAACGCGTCGCTCTGCATCGCCGGGGATTTCGATCCCGAGGAGGCAAAATCGCTCATCCGTGACTACTTCGGCCCCATCCCTCCCGGTCCCCCGCTCGATCGCCCCCGGCGCTGGATTCCCACCGGGATCGGGACCCGCCGGGCGCTGGCGACCGACCGGGTGGAACTGCCTCGCCTCACCTGCGCCTGGCACACACCGCCGGAATACCATCCGGGGGATGCCGAGATCGAGCTCTTGGTCAAGATCCTGGGAGCCGGACGGTCCTCGCGCCTTCACCAAGCGCTCATCGAGGAGCAGGAGCTCGTGCACGAGCTGGAAGTGATCCGCGAGCCGCTGGCGCTCGGCAGCACGTTGCGCATCCAGGCCACCGCCCGAGCCGGACGGACCCTGGGGGAGGTGGAGCAAGCGATGGATGCCGAGCTGCGCCGCCTCCTCGAGAAGGGCATTACGCGCGAGGAGCTGGCGCGAGCCCAAGCGCTCTGGGAAACCGAGCGGCTGCGGGAACTCGAGCAGATCTGCGGGTTCGGCGGCCGCGCCGACCTTCTGAACGAAGCCTACATCTACCGTGGGGATCCGGCAGCGCTCGGGAACGGCTTCGAAGAACACCGTTCGCTGACGGTCGAAGATGTGATGGACTGCGCGCGTCGCTATCTCGACCTGGACCACCGGGCCATTGTATCCATTGTTCCCCAGCCCGATCTGAGCGCGACCGCCAGTGATGTCGATCGATCCCGGATCCCGCCCGACGGCGCCCATGGCCGGTTCACGCCGCCCGACATCCAGACGACGACGCTCGAGAATGGTCTCGCCGTCTACCTGGTGGCGCGCCCGGGACTACCGCTGGTGCAGGCCGTCCTCGTGGTCAAAAGCGGATGGGCGGCCGACCCGGCCGGCCGGCCGGGCGTCGCGAACCTGACCGGGCGCTTGCTCGGTCGAGGCTCCCGTTCGCGCTCGGCGCGCGAGATTGCCGACGGTTTCGATCGACTCGGCGCCCGCTGGGAGGCGCTCAGCACCTACGACTTCACGGCGTTCACGCTCAATCTGGCTCGACGACACCTGCGGGAGGGACTTCGCCGCCAGGCCGAGATGCTTCGGGATCCCACCTTCTCCGAAGCCGAGCTCGATCGCTTGCGCCACGTCTTTGCCGATCGCCTTCGGGAAGAAGACGCGTTGCCCCACGCCACTCCGATCAAGATGCTCCAGAAGCTCGTCTTCGGTGCGGACCACCCGTATGCCCAGCCCTACACCGGATCGGGCACGACCGCATCTCTCCGGGCGATCGAGCGGGACGACCTGGTCCGGTTTCACGAGACTCACTACGCTCCCAACAACTGCGCCCTCGTGTTGGTGGGAGATCTCGATCTCGAGGGCGCCCGCGACCTGGCCCGGTCCGCGTACGGCAAGTGGCGCGCCCGCGAACTGACCGCATCCATCCCTCCCCCCATCGAGCCCCAGACGCGCCCGCAGATTCACATCATCGACCGGCCGGACGCCGATCAGAGCTTCCTGGTCGTCGGGCATCCCGGGATGGCGCGCGCCCACCCCGACTACCTCGCCTTTCAAGTCTTGAACGACCTCCTGGGCGGCCAATACGAATCGCGGATCAACATGAACCTCCGTGAGGACAAGGGCTACACCTACGGCTATCGGAGCGTGCTCCTCTCGCTGCGACATGCGGGGATGTATATCGGCTTCTGCTCCGTGGACACCGATCACACCGACGAGGCACTGCACGAGTTGCTCGGCGAATTCCGAGACATCCGGGATCGCCGCCCGATCGAGGAGGCGGAACTGGAGGGACAACGGACCGAGCTGATCGAACTCTTCCCGGACCAGTTTGCCTCGGCGGCCGAGATCGCCCGTCAGGTCACACGCTTGGTCTGCCACGACCGATCCCTGGAAAGCTGGCAAGCCTACCGGGATCGAGTGGCCGCGCTGGATCTGGCTACGGTCCAGCGCGTGGCGCGAGAGCAGTTGCACCCCGAGAGTTTGCATATCCTCATCGCGGGGGATCGGTCGGTGATCGAAGACGATGTGCGGCGACTGGGGTTGGGTGAGATCCAGGGGGGGCTCTGAGTCCCCCACGGGGTCTAGAATCTCTCGAAACAGCCGATCGCCCCGCCGAGGTTGTCCTGCAGCACGGCAAAGCGGCCCATGCCCCCGATATCGGTCGGGGGCACCATCTCTCCGCCCCCTAGCGCGACCGCCTTCTTGACCGTCTCGTCGACATCCTCCACCGCGACGTAGACCAGCCAGTGTGGTGGCGTGTCGACCGGCTGGATGCCGGCGACGAGCTTCTCACCCGCCTTGAACATCCAGTAAGGATCCCCCCCGTGGGAGTCGTCACTGGCGACCGACCAGCCGAAGATCTCCGGATAGAACTTCCTCGCCCCTTCGGGATCACGGGTCAAGAGCTCGTACCAGCAGAACGTGCCCGTGGTCGGCTGCGGAGGCACATGGGCATTGCTCTCCGCGTGCACACTCTTGAACGGTGAGATGTGCGCACCGGCGGGGTCGGCAATGATCGAGAACCGCCCCACCTCGGGTATGTCTTGACCCGGCACCACGGCCTGCCCTCCCAGCTCGACCGCCCTGTGGGTTCGCGCGTCGACGTCCTCCACCGACACATACGTCATCCAGTGCGTCGGCGACGGGCCCATCTCGGGGGTGATCTGCATCATGCCGCCGATCTGACGATCCCCGGCGTGAATCAGGCGGTAAGGGATGGAGCCGACTTGCTGCTCCTTGATCTTCCATTCGAGTAGCGCTTCGTAGAACCCGCGTGATTCGGCGAGGTCCTTCGACATGAGTTCCGTCCAGACGAATGCACCCACCATGCGCGCCTCCTTGTGGCTCGAGGACATGACTCTACGTGCTGGGTTCACACGGCCGAAGGAGGATAGTCCCGGGAGGTGTTGCATTCGGGGTGGGCCTTGCCGGAGAGCCCACCCCGAGCAATCGGCTTAGCGGAAGATGCTCATCAGCTCACCCCAGCTGACGACCCGAACCGGACTCGTATCACACGCGGCATCGCGGCAGCCCATCCGCCCCGTGCAGGCCACCGGTCCATTGCCGGCGGCGCAGGGCGATGCGGTGGTCAGGGTGAAGTCGCCACCCGGGGCGTCGCAGAACTCGGGGTTGGTGAAGATGTTGTCATCAAGGGCCGAGGGCTCCGAACAACCGCTGACGTTCCCGGACGTGTTTCCGTAGAAGTCGTTGCAGGCGACCGTCGGCACTCCCTGGCAGTGAATGGCGGCGGCATCGACCGAGTTGCAGAAGATGCTCTGCTTGATGTTGGGAGATCCGGAAAGAAGATAGATCGCCGATCCCTGGTTGTCCGCCTCGTTACGGTAGAAGGTGTTGCCCGTGAGGTTGCCGTTGCAGTTGGCCTCGTAGATGCCGGCGCCGTTCAGGGCGGTGTTGCTATCGAAGAGGCAGCCGCTGATCGTGCCCGTTCCCCCCAGCCCGTGGGCGGCGATGGCCCCGCCGAGTACCCCCGCGCTGTTGGTGGTGAAATTGCACGTGGAGATCGTATTGCCCCCCGACGAACTGTCCATTCGCATGCCGCCGCCGTCGGTCGTCGCCGTGCAGCTGGTGAACACGCAATCGGAGATCGTGCTGTTCGAGCTGTAGGAGTTGAGGCCCCCGCCGTAGTTGGCCTCGCAGGAGGTGAAGGTGCACTCGTCGATCGTCTCCCCCACGGAGACGGTGCAGATGCCGCCCCCCACCTGCTCGGCCGTGCAGGTGGCGAAGTCCACATCGACGATTCTCGAGCCGGCACTCTGGTGGTAGAGGTAGATGCCGCCCCCGTTGCCCGTGCCTCCCGTCACCGCGCAGTTGGTAAAGGTGCAGTCTTCGATGTCGAGCTGCGTGTTGTAGCAGTAGATGCCCGCCCCCGCGGCGGCTGTCGCCATGTCCTCGAACGTGCAGTCCCGCACCTTCGTCGTTCCGGTAAGGCCGAGCGTGTAGATCCCCTGCTCCGAATCGGAGAACCCGATTCCGTGAACGTTGACCGAGGTACCGGACGTCATCTCCAAGCAGATCGTCGAGGACGCCTTCCAGGTTACCTGACCCTGGGTCGCCGCAACGTAGGTCAACCCCGTGGTGGTGCTCACGCTCTCGGTGTAGGTGCCGTTGGCGATCGTCAGCGTATCACCGTCACTGGCCAGCGCGACCGCCCCCGCGATCGTCGTCGCGTCCCCGCCGCCGGCGGGATTGACGACCCAGGTGGTGGCCAGGATCCCGGGTGTGGCACAGAGCGCGAGCGCGACGAGCACTGCGGCATATCGGCTGATTTGGACCATCGAAATCGACTGGTGGAATCTCATCGGGTTCCTCCTCTCCTGAGGCCACGGGCCGCGTTCCGTCGCGGCGATCTTGGATCACACCGAATTCGTTCGGCTGAGAAGCGCATTTCCTTAGGATCTTGGAAGTTGGGGGATTGAGCTTGCCGCCCCCCGGTCAAGAAGGCCGAGCCGGGTGCGAGCCGGGAGAGAATCCGCACGGATACGGGCAACGGAGGACATCGCCGTGAAACGGCATAATTCTTTCTTTGGGTTCATATTAGCGCCTTTGGCAATCCGCTGGACGAGAGGTCCAACCCATTGACCGCGGAGGCGGGCTGCCGTCTCGGCCGCACCCTGACCTGGCGGATCTCCGTTGCCAGATGACCCGGCAATGGCTAGCATGGTGCCGTACCATGGTCCGTGAAATCGAACCCCCCGAAGCACGAAGTTCCAGCGGATGGTGTGGAGGGGTTCATGCTTCGCTCGCTGCGAATCCTAACAACACTGGTTGTTCTCGCCCTGATCGCGCTGCCGGCGCACGCCGCTCGTCGCACCTACATCACCGCTCGAGCCGAGACCCCGCCCCGAATCGACGGGCGGCTCGACGACGCGGCATGGGACCACGTCGAGTGGGCCGGGGACTTCGTCCAGCACAGCCCCACGCAGGGAGAGGCACCGACGGCGCAGACCGCCTTCAAGATCCTCTATGATGACGAGAACCTTTACGTCGCCTATCGAGCCGAGGATCCGGAACCGGAGAAGATCGCCGATATCCTGGCCCGCCGCGACCATTTCCCCGGCGATTGGGTAGAGATCAACATCGACAGCTTCCACGACTACCGCACGGCCTTCTCCTTCACCGCCAGCGTCTCCGGCACGCAAGGCGATGAGTTCATCTCCGACGACGGCAACAGCTGGGATCCAGACTGGAACCCGATCTGGGAACACAAGGCCTGCGTTCATGACGGCGGTTGGACCGCCGAGGCGCGGATCCCCCTGAGCCAGCTCCGCTATGCCGACTGCGACGATCATGTCTGGGGAATCCAGGTTCAGCGTCGCATCCACCGCTGCGAGGAACGGTCCACCTGGCAGCTGATCCCCCGGGACGAATCGGGATGGGTGAGCAAGTTCGGGGAGTTGAGAGGTATTCGCGGCATTCGGCCTCAACGGCAGATCGAGATCCTCCCCTATGTCGCCGGCCAAGCCGAGCGCTTCCAGGAGGTCCCGGGCGATCCGTTCCGCGACGGAGGCCGGCAGAGCATCTCCGGGGGGGTCGACGGCAAGTTCGGCGTGACCGGCGATATGACGCTCGACTTCACGGTCAATCCTGATTTCGGACAGGTGGAGGCCGATCCTTCCGTGGTCAACCTGACCGCCTTCGAGTCCTTCTTTGGGGAGAAGCGGCCCTTCTTCATCGAAGGCAGTAACATCCTCGACTTCCGCATCGCTCCCTCCACCGCCTACGGCACCCACACGACGGACCGCCTCTTCTACTCGCGCCGGATCGGCCGGGCTCCCCACTACCGGGCCGACTGGTATGAAGAGGGCTACGTCGATCAGCCCGACAACACGTCGATCCTCGGCGCCGGCAAGCTCTCCGGCAAAAGCGCCGGAGGCATCTCCCTCGCCCTCTTGGAGAGCGTCACCGCCGAGGAAACCGCCGAGATCGAATCCGCCGGCCGGCGCCGGGAGGTCGTGGTCGAACCGCTCACCAACTATTTCGTCGGTCGCGTGCAGAAGGACTACCGCGAGGGGCGGACACGTCTGGGGGGCATGTTGACCGCAGTCAACCGCCGGATCGAGAACGATCAGCTTGCGTTCCTTCCCGACGGGGCCTATGCGGGAGGTCTCGACTTCTTCCATTACCTGACGGGGAGAAGTTACTACGTCGCGCTCCGCATGACCGGCAGCCACCTGACGGGGAGTGAGGAAGCAATCCTAGCCGCTCAAACCGCTCCCGCCCGCTACTTCCAGCGTCCGGACAACGACGGGCGATCGGTCGACAGCACCCTCACCGCCCTATCCGGGCACGCGGGGTCGTTCCTCTTTGGGAAGCGCGGGGGCGCGATCGGCTTCCAGACCGGTGCCGCCTGGCGGTCGGCGGGGTTCGAGGTCAACGACCTGGGGTACGTGCGCAGCTGCGATGAGATCAACCAATTCTCCTGGGCCGGCTACAACATCCGCCACCCCGTCGGGATTCTCAACGAGGCGGGCTTCAACGTGAATCAGTGGCTCGATTTCGAGTACGGCAGCGGCGAGAACCTCTACCAAGCCATCAACCACAACGCCGATGCCTCCTTCCGGAACAATTGGTATGCGAACTACTCGATCTCTCGCCAGAACGAGCGCATCTCGAACTACGAGCTGCGGGGCGGGCCGTCCATGAAGCTGCCGGGTGACTGGTCAGCCAACTGCGGCGTCCACTCCGATGGGAGTAAGCCCCTGTCCATAGAGGTCGGGGGCAGCACAACGGTGGGCGACCACCGAAGCGGTGACTGCAGTGGTGTCTGGACGTCCCTGACCTGGCGTCCCACCAACGCGCTCCGGATCACCTTCAATCCTTCCTATGACCACGTCCAACCCGAGCTCCAATACGTCACCACGGTGACGGGCGAGGAGACGCGCTACATCTATGCCCGGATGCATCGCAAGACCTTCGACCTCGGCTTCCGCGTCGACTGGGCCCTCTCCCCCCATCTGACGATCCAGTACTACGGCTCGCCCTTCGTGGCCGCGGGCCGTTACGCGGACTTCAAGCGCATCACCGATCCGCGCGCCGCCGCGTATGAAGATCGCTTCGAGCGGCTGGGGCAAACGGTGCAGTATGACGAGGTCGCGGGCGAGTATCGCGTCGACGCTGACGGCGATTCGGTGACCGACTACAGCTTCGGCAATCCCGACTTCAACGTGCGCGAGTTCAATTCTAACTTGGTGATACGCTGGGAGTACTCCCCCGGATCGAGCCTCTATCTCGTCTGGCAGCAGGCACGATCGGGCTACGAGACGCGCGGCGACTTCGTCCTGCGGGATGACCTGGACGGGCTGTTCGAGAGACACCCGCACAATATCCTACTGCTCAAGGTGAGCCGGTGGTTCAATCTCTGATCACTCGATGCAGCCGAGCGAGCGGAGCTGTTGCTTGAGCCGGGCGTCCATCTCCACTCCCGAAAGCAGGGCCGCCGGCACATCGAAGCCGTCCCCCGCGGTGACGACGATGAAGAGGTCGTCGCCGAGCCCCGCCTCCCGCAACGACGTACTGATCGCAATAGGTGATCTCAGCGTGGAGAAACTCGATCGCATTCAGCAAGGCAGACGGACCGCGAGAATGCCGTCCACGAGAAGGACCGCCTGGACGGCCAGCAGCGGCAGGACCGCGGCTGCCCCGTGATCGGTTCGCCGAGTTGTGATGAGCCGGGCCAAGGCCCACGGCTCAGGCCGAGGAGGGCGCAGATGGCCGCGTAGACGAACCAGAGCTCGAACGCCACCACCAGGCGTGGGCAAGCCTCATGGGGAGCGAATCTAGAGCAGTAGCTCCCCGGTGACCAACCTAGGTCGGCATCAGCGGGGCATCGCGAGCGGTGCCGAGCACTGGTTGCCGCCATCGATGAGGAATCGCCACTGGCCATCGGCTTGACGCCGCCATACGGTCATGAAGTAGCCATGGAAGGCTCGAGCCGGGTGGTCGCCGGCTGGAATGTCGTACTCGTAGGGCCCGAAGTTGTATCCGAGGTCCCCCGACCGGGAGACGCAGGTAAAGATCGGCTCCCACGCCAAGGTGCCGGGAGCTTCCTCTCCGGCCCCCTCGCAAAAGACGGCCCGCCCTTGCGGGGGGCCGCTTCCGGCAAGTGCGAGTCCGCTGTCAGCCATGTACTCACAGAAGGCGGCGGCCATGCCGTGCGCCACCGAATGCCGGGCGAACGCGCGCTCGGTCGTGACCAGGGAATGCTCATCGGCGCTCAAGGGGCGGTGCAGGTTCACGTCCTCCGGGGACTCGCTATCCACCCGGCGATCAAGGAGTCCCCGGCTGAAGGCCAGCACCCAGTCGCCAGACGGCGCACGACGCCAAAGGGCCACGTAGTAACCCCACTCACCCTCGGAGGCGCTTCGGTCGAACCGGCCGTAGGTGTAGCCCAGGTCACCGGCGTCCGCGAGGCCGCCACCCAGTGGACTCCAGGCGGAGGGGCCGGCGGATTCGTTCGACGGGAGTTCGCGCAGGAGGGCTTTCAACGCCTCCCGGCCCACGATCGGGTGCCCGTCGGCCGGGAGCACGACACCGCCTGGACCGAGATGATCCACGAGCGCGGCCCCCAACCCGACGACCCCGGCCCGCCGAGACATTTCTCGGTCGGCTTCGAGCAACGAATCCATCTCCGAACGTACACCTCCTCCCCAGGCGGGAAGCGCGAGGATCACG
>Ga0180432_10006708_pt1 | contig 14879 bp, 11 predicted proteins | sample SS_ome_10_FD_132414 | JGI IMG/M metagenome (GOLD analysis project Ga0180432, IMG submission 132414) | Hypersaline lake sediment archaeal communities from the Salton Sea, California, USA - SS_1_MS_2 metaG | ecosystem: Environmental > Aquatic > Non-marine Saline and Alkaline > Hypersaline >... | reverse complement strand
TAGGCTGGAGTAAACATACACAAAATCGGTGGGGGTGGTGTAGACGTGTGCCTGCTTTTGGCGTTTGCGGGCAGAAACTCGGCGACAACGACGCTCGAATCAGTTGGTTTCTGCCATGAGGCTCGAGGTCACTGTCAAATCGGCATCAAATCCGGCAGATGAACCGTTCCAAAAAGATCGAAAACCGGTAAGAACCGGAAAAAGATGAAAATCAACCTCCGTCCCCGGATTAGATTACGGATTACCGCAATTACTTGCTGGACAGTTGTCAATTGGTGTAGATTTGCCCGGTTGACGAAGACGAAAAGCCGGGCCAAGGGGGGGGTGGGGTAAGTGGAGGAATCCATGACTGCCAGATACCCTGCCAAAGGGATGTTGATTGTTTTGCTGTGCTGCGGAGGATGTGGGGGAGACGACAACGGCGAGACCTACGACGATTGTCGCGATGGTGCCCTGAGCTGCTTCGCGCCCTTCGTGTGCCGGGAATCGCCGATCGATCCAGGCCAGCACGCATGTTTGTCTCCGGAAGGTGACGTGCCGGCGTGCCAGGGGATGCCCGCCGGGCAGGAGGTGCCGTTCGAGCTCGCCGACGAATCCGGCATTCCGCTCCACTGGACCTTGGCCCAGGGATGCATCCCAGTCAGCTACTCCGCCGAGATGGCTCCCCGGCTCGAGGACATCCAGTATGCACTCGACGCCTGGGCGGGGGTGGAGTGCAGCCGGATCTGCTTTGGGGTACCCAATGAGAACGAGGAGCCGCCGGTCATCAACCGCGCCGAGCGGCGATTGCACTTTCAGATGAACGACCTGGGCGCCGCCTCCTTTGCAACGACCAACACCACCTACGAGAACACCACCGGCCGCATGATCTCCGCCCTCGTCGACGTGAACCGCAGCTCGGCCACCACGGTGACCCGGGCCCACCTGGTGACCCTGGTAGGCATGGCCGTCGGTCTCGGCCTGGTCGACACCGGCGTCGAGAGCACAATTGTTACCGACAACCAGCTCGAATCCCCCAGCACGCTGGATGAAGAGGCCCTCTGCTCACTCTACGGAAATCCCTCCTACTGCGGCGAATGACCAGCACCCGGTTATTCGTCCAGTTTCCCGACATCGGGGCACAGGTTTTCGTCCACCACCACGGTATCGCCTTCCTTGGCGTAGACCTGCAGGATCTTCGGCTCCGGCGCGCAGGGGGCCACCAGGCCCAGGATGTGCGCGCCGGGGGTCACCTCCAGGCGGTAGACCGGGGTGGTCAGGCCGGTGTCGCGGTAGTCGAGCCACAGGCGCGCCCAGGGGCTGGTGTGAATGCGCAAGACCGCCGAAGCTTCGGCGGGCGTCTGCTCTTTCGCGGCCTTCTCCGGCGCCGGGGATCTGGCCAGGATCTTCAGCGCCCGCTCGTGCCGACGCCGGTGTTTCTTCCAGTCCTGGCGATCGTCGCCCCTTTCTGAAAGGAGCGTGGCGGTCCTGTGCGCCAGGCGGTGCACCCGGGGATCCAGGGGGGTGAGCCGCAGGTATTCGCGGAAGTGCAGCCAGGCTTGGTAGGGCCTTTTTTCGATCAGCAGGTGGCCCAGGCGCAGGTGAGCCTCCTGGTCGTTGGGGTTTATTTTCAACGAGGCCTCGAAGGCCTTTTGGGCCTGCTTTTCGAATCCCAGCGCCGACAAAGCGATCCCCAGCTTGTCGGACAGCAGCCACAGCGCCGCGTGTCGGGGCCCGGCGCGCTCGACCGCCTTTTGATACTCCACCACCGACGCCCGGGTGCGGCCCCTCGCGCGCAGCAATTGTCCCAGGTGAAACAAGTCGCGCAGGTCGGGATCCTTCTGCCGGTGCAGCTTGCGCTCCGAGGCAGCGGCCCGCTCGCGCCGGCCGCTGGGCTGGTCGAGCATCTCCTCGCCGGTGAGCACCCGGTAGTCCTGCCGGCGCAGCCAGGCCTGCCAGGCCAGCTCGAAGACCTCCCGGTTCAGGCCGTAGACCTTCTCGATGGCGCGCATGTCCGAGTCGCCGTCCCGCATGTTTTCGAGCAGCTCGCGGATCCCCGCATAGCCCTTCCTGCTCAGGAAGAACTGGGTGACGGTGAACACCTCGGAGAAAGCCAGGGCAGTGGCTTCCCGGCTGGGCAAGAGCGCCATGGAGGGGTGCATCTGCTCGAAGGTGATCAGGTTTCCTGAGCGCAGCGCCTTGGCCAGCCGGCTCTCCCGGTCGGGAGTCAGCCCCGGACGGTAAAAGGGCTCCCCCGACCGCCAGCGGCTGTCCTCGTACTTGGCCAACGCCTCGTGGATCCAGATGGGCACCTGGTTGCGGGTCTTCTCCGAGATGATCATGTGCACCAGCTCGTGGCTGGCGGTGTCCAGCCAGCCGAACCCGGTCAGAGTGGCCCGCGGGGAGGTGATCAGCAGCCGGCCGTACTTGCATACCGCAATCACCCCGCTGGTCTCGATCTCCTCCAGGGTAAGTCCGGTCATGTCGGCCAGGGAGGCGCGGTCGGGAACCAGCTCCACCAGGATGGGGTGATCGGGCTTGTACCCCAGGTCCTCTCCCACCACCTCGATGGTGCGCTCGACCGTCTCCTGGATGTAGGGCACCAGGATCTCGTCCGAGCCCCGGCGGTGGAACACCACCACTTGCCCGTCGGGGCTCGGCGAACTCACGAAGTCCTCGGCGATCCGCGCGGTGGCGCGGATCAGGCCCAGGCGCTGGTCCGACTCCGCGCGTTTGCCGAACACCCGGGCGGCGCGCTCGGCCAGCTCCCGGGCCGCCTGGTGATCGGCGAAATGGAATTTCACCCAGGCGGCGGCGAACTGAACCGCGGGGAGATCCGGGTGGGCGGAGAGCAGCCGCTCGGCCAGCTCTTTGGCCTCGACCCACTGCCAGTCCTGCAGCAAGCGCTCGATCCTCTCGACGCCCATTACCGCGTCGGAGACCGACACCTTCCCACTCGAAAGCAGAAAGATAGCCAGTATGAAGACCTTCACTTGACCAGCTCCTCGTAGTAGCGCCGCACCTGCTGGCGGTAGACCTCCGGCACCGGATCCTTCATGCCTTCCAGAAGCGCCTTGCGGAAGGCCTCGGGGGGCTCGTATTCGTCCGGGCCGGGGATCTCCACTTTTCTCCAGGTGTCCGCGCTCCCCGGCCCGCCCATGTCCATGCCTCCCATGCCCATGCCCATGGGCAGCGGCATGCCGCTTCACCCCCCGCCCTGCTTGCAGCTCTGCTGCATGGCCTTCTGCAGGGCCTCCAGTTCCGAAAGTGCGGACTGCTGGTGGGGATAGGCGCCCCGGGGCCGCTTGACCGCAAGGTCCCCCGCCGCGCGCTGCATGTGCGAGCTTCCCCGCTGCACCCGGCTCATGGCCCCCTGGCCGAAGACCGGTGCCTGGTCGTTGATGCTGCGCATCTGCAGACCCAGCTGTCGCAGCTTTTCTTTCAGCGACCTCTGCCGCCGGGCCAGCTTGTCGAGCTTCTTCAGATCGCTTCTAGAAAGCAGTTTGGAAGCCCCCGGCATGATCTTCTTCAGCTCTTCCAAAATCACTTGGGCCTCTTTGTCGGCCTCCTGCGAGCGCCGGTGGAAACCCTCCAGCTTCTTGCGCCTGGCGGGATCGAAGCGGCCCTCGTAGCGGGCGAAGCCCATCAGCGAGCGCTCCAGCCGCTCGGTCAGCCGGGCCAACTTGCGGGCGGTGTCCAGTGAGCCGGCCACGTCCAGGGCCTTGAGCAGCATGTCCAGCATCCTGGCGCTGCGCAGTATCCCGTCGATGTCCCGGCTCATGTAAGTGTCCATCTCCGCCTTGTCTATGCCCTCGGTCTTCTTGATGATCTTATTCACCCGCCGGCGCAGCTTCTTGAACAGGGCCTTGAGTTTGGCCTCGCCGGTTTTCTTCAACTTGTCGATCAGGCGCTGGCGGATCTGCTGGGTGGAGTCCATCAGCTTGCGCTGGGTCTCGGCGATCATGTTCAACTCGCCCTGCATTTTGGCCATGGCCTGGGCCAGCTCGGCGTACTTGCCCAGCCCGTACTCGGCCCGCGAGCGGTCGATGGCCGACTGCAGCGACTCGAGCTGCTCCTGCAGGCGGGCCAGCTCGGCCATGGCCTCCTCGATCTTGCCCTCCATCATCAGCTTCTGGATCTTGTCCAGAGTGCCCATCATGTCGCGCTGGGACATCATCTTCTTGAGGGCTTCCGGGTTGAGATACTCGTCGCGGATGGATTTCAAGACCTCGGCCTGGCGGGCCAGCAGCTTCTGGATCTTGTCCTTCAGCCGGGCGATCTCGGCCTCGATCTTGCGGCGGATCTCGTCGTTGGGGGCCTTGGCGTACTCCTCCATCAACTCGGCCAGCCGCCGGCGGGCCTGATCGAGCTCCTTGGCGATGCGCTCGAGATCCTCCAGGCGCATCAGGTCCAGCAGATCTTCGAGGTACAGCACGTCGCGCTCCATCCGCCGCACCCGGCGGGTGCGGTGACCCTGCAGCATAGTGCGGGTATACTCGGCGCCGCGCCTGTGCTTCTTCTCCTTCAGGCAATAGCCCAGCTCGCTGTGCAGCTGCCGGGCGGCTCCGCCGATGTTGACCAGTGCCGCCAGCAGCGGGCGCCAGGTGAGCCGATCCTTGTGCATGTCGCCGATCAGGCGGGAAAGATCGTCCTGGAAGGATTTCGTTTTTTTGTGCATGCCCCGGTAGCTTTTCAACTCGTCTTCGGTCCGGCTTTCCTTCTTCACCGAAGGATCCAGGGCCAGGGCGTCGCCCAGGAGAGCCAGCAGCTTCTCCCAAATCTGCTGGGCACGCTGGTTCAGCTTCTGGTGGTGCTCGCGGGCCGAGAAAACCTTCAGGCTGCGGGTGACCGAGCGCCCCGACTTGGGGCCCAGCACGGTGTCGGTGTCCAGCGCCTCGATGTAGTACTGGACCGTGTCGCCGGGCTCGAGCTGCAAGGCGGCCAGGTCCCAGCGGAAATCGCGGCGCTGAACCCGGCGCTTGCTCTTGGAAAACCGCGCCAGCACCCGGTGCTGCTCGCCCTCGGGCCGCGACGACACCCGGTAAACCAGGCGGATCTCCCGGAGGCCGAAATCGTCCCGGGCGTCGTAGAGCAGATCCACCCCGTCCTGCTCCCGCACCACCAGGTCGCTCTTGGGCTCGGTCAGGCGGACCACCGGGTGCTTGTCGGCCTCCAGGTTGATGGCGTGCGCCCGGGGCTCGCTCCACCTGCGGCCCGCCTTGTCCTGCAGCTCGAAGCGGTAGCTGCCCGCCTGCATCACCACCATCTCGCCTTCCAGCCGGCGGCCCGGGGCCACTTGCAGCTCCAGCGCCCCTTCGCCCAGCTTCAAAGAGGCCCGTTCGATCTCGCGATCGACCCTCGAGGAGATGGCCACCCGGGTTCCGGGCAGTGCCAGGATCGTCCCGTCGGTGCCTTCCACCGTGCGCCGCCTGCGGCCGGTGTAATCGGGATACTCGTATACCAGGCGGATGTCCCCCACCCAGGAATCCTCCGCCCCCCCGGCTCCCATGAGGGGAGCGTCCGGGGCGTGCAGCACCAGGCCCACCGCCCGGGCCAGATCCGAAGGAAAGATCAGACCCAGGAGCAATACCGCCAGGGCCAGAGACAGCGCAACGCCCAGGGGTCTCAAAATCCGGCGCAGTGGGGCGACTCTTCGGGGTTGAATTTCCCCGATGCGGCCGGCCACCGCCTCCAAGTGGGCCTCGACCAGATCGGGGCTCACCATCGGCTCTTTTATGAGCCCGGGCAGCGCCTGTTCCAGCTGGACCGCCGAGACCAGTTCCAGGCGCAGGGGCCGGCCGGGCAGGCGGCGCTCGACCTCCCGGGCCACCCGGGCGCCCGGCCGCAGGTGGAGGAAGGGCCTCAGCCCGAACAGCCAGGCCGAAAGCAGAATCCCGGCCCCCAAAAGCCCCAGAACCGCCTTGTGCACCCAAAAAAGCTCACCGGAGACGATCACCACCAGCAAAACCGCCAGGACCGCCAGAAGCACCCAGCTCACCGCCCAGAACAGGCCGGCGGCCGCCTCCAGGCCCAGGATCCGGCGCCGGCAGCGCTTGAGAAAAGCCAGTACTTGTGCGGAGGAAGATACCATCTGTTATTCAGGCTAAGTTGGCGCCGGTGGCCTGTCAAGCCAACTATCTATAAGACGTTTTCCTTGCCTCCCGGGCCCCGGGATGGTTAAGATATCTGCAAATCATGGCAGATTGGCGGTTATGGCCGTGAATATCAAGCTCTTTTCCCGCGTCCGAACCCTTAGGACAGGAGTCTTTGTACTTGGCCAAGGATGAGCGACAGCTGGTCCGGCGCGCCAAGCGCGGGGACGAGAAGGCCTTCAGGACGCTGATGGAACGGTATCGTCGAAAAGTCTACTCCATCGCCTACGGGATGGTTCACAATCCCGAGGCGGCCTATGACATCTCCCAGGAGGTGTTCATCAAGGTCTACCGCTATCTGGGCAGCTTCCAGGGATCTTCCTCGTTCTACACCTGGCTGTACCGCATCTCGGTTAACCTGTCCATCGACTGGCTGCGCAAGCAGGGGCGCCACGACCTGGTGGACTTCGACGACTCCCTGCTGCGCCGGGAGCCCGACGGAGCCGAGGCCCTGGTGGTGCCCAAGGTCCAGGACTCGGACCCCTACAAGGCACTGGGCCGCAAGGAGCTGCGCGAGCAGATCTCCAGGGCGTTCGATTCACTCAGCGAGAAACACCGGGCGGTGCTCTTGCTGCGGGAGGTGGAGGGGCTGAGCTACGACGAAATCGCGCGGGCGCTGAAGATACACAAGGGGACGGTGATGTCCAGGCTGCACCACGCCCGCAGGAACTTGCAGCGCGCTCTGCGCACTTATGCGCAGAGCGGCGGCAAAGAGAAGCGGATGGCTGAAAAATGAGTAAAAGCTGCAAGAAAATCGAGCATCTCATCGAGCCCTACCTGGACGACGAGCTTACCAAGTCCAAGAAGGAAAAAGTCGAGCAGCACCTGAGCGCTTGCGAGGACTGCCAGACGACCCTGGAGGTGCTCAAGCTGCAGGGCGGCCTGCTGCGCGAGGAGATCGAGGCCGAGGCCGACAAGGTCGATTTCGCCGGATTCGAAGACCGGGTGATGCAGCGCATCCGCGAGGAGCAGCCGCCCTCCTTCAGCGAACGGGCCGGAGCCTGGATCCGCGAGGTGGCCTACTACTACCGGGCGGTGTGGATCACCTCGCTGGCCACCGCGGTGCTGCTGCTGGCCATCCTGATACCGGTGCTCTCGCGCGACGCCGGTCCCGGCGCTGAAACCGACGTGCAGGTGGCCGAGGCGGACAACCAGGTGATCATCGATTCCATGGAGTACGCCGGCCAGCGTTCCATGATCTTCACGGTCTCCAAGAACAACACGACAGTCATTTGGCTGTACGATTTCGACCGGGCCGAAGGCCAAGACCAAGGGGACGACATATGACTCGTACCTGGCAATGCATCCTGATCGCTGTGATTATCCTGATCCCGGCGCTGGCGGCCGGCGCCGGGGAGAAGAACAGCCCCATAGCCGAGATCAACATCCGGGTAATCTACGCCGTAAAGAACAAGGTAAAATCGGTGGCCCCGGAGTTGGAGGACATAAAGGGCGAGTTGCAGGAGCTCCCCTTCTCGAAGTTCCGCCTGCTGGACAAGCTGGAGGCCCGGGTGGCGGAAAAGAGCACCGTGGAGCTGCAGTTCCCCGGCAAGCGCTCCATCGCGGTGACCTTCCGCGGTCTGCGCACTTCCATGGGCAAGAAGATGATCTCGCTGCAGCTATCCATCAAGCCCGCCTTGAAGATCCGCCTGCGGGTGGCCGACGGCGGTCGTACGCTGCTCTTGGGCCCCTCCCACCTGGAAGGCAACCTGATTCTCGACGTTTCGGCCAAGCTCGAGGAGAAAAAGAAATGAAGAAATGCCTGTTCTGGATTGCGATCGCCGCAATCCTCGCTCCCGGTGCATTCGCGCTGGCGCAGGATCCCGACTCGATCAAGGGGGCGGTGGGCGCCCCCAAGGACGAGACCAAGGGGATGCTGGGCGGCGACTTGAACTTCGGACAGATCGACGAGGACTGGTACACCACCATCCACCTGGGCTTCTCCATGGACCTGGGCAAGATCGGCTTCGGCATCCAGGTCCCCCTGCGCCTGCGGGTCTACGACGCCGATCCGGAGGATTCGTCCGACAGCGTCTTCCGCGAGGAGGACTGGGACGAGTGGACCGACTACTTGAAGATCATCCGCTTCTTCCGCTTCGGCCACAAGGGCGACTTCATCTACGTGGTGGTCGGCGACCTGCCCGGCGCCACCATCGGCCACGGCACCATCGTCAACCGCTACTACAACAACGTCGACCTGGATCACTACAAGATGGGCATAGTGGCCGACCTGAACACCGACTACGGCGGCGTGGAGACCCTGTTGAACGCCGGCTTCGTCACCAACATGTTCGCCCTGCGCGGTTACTTCCGCCCCTGGTCCCTGGTGGACAAGGAGTCGTACCTGAACAACTTCGCGCTGGGCTTCACCGTGGCCTCGGACGTAACCGCCCCTTACGAGCTGTACGAGGAAGGCGGCATACAGCAGGTCGAGGACGGCTTCCCCAAGGTGGCCAAAGAAGACACCGCCACGGTGATGGGCGGCGACATCGAGTTTAAAGTCCTGGACACCTCCATCCTGACCCTGACCCCCTACATGGATCTCAACGGCATCCCCGCCTCCGGCGGAGTGGGCTACCACGCGGGCGTCCTGAGCGTCTTCCACATCGGCGGCATCTCCATGGATCTTTCGGCCAGGCTCGAGTACCGCTACTTCACCGGCGACTACATCCCCGCCTACTTCAACTCCTACTACGAGATCCAGAAATTCGCCTACCCCTTCCAGGACGAAACCGGCCTGCACACCGGCACCGGCGAACGCGGCGAGGCCGTCCTCCCCAAGCGCCGCGTCCTCGAAGAGCTTCCCGACAAGGGCCTCAACGGCTACTACGCCGAGCTGGTCTTCAACTTCCTGGGCCTTTTCACCATCGGCGCCAGCTACGACGACTACGACGGCCTGTACAACTCCAACCTGCGCATCTACCTGGACGTCCCCGCCCTGGAGGTCTTCCAGTTCGGGGCCTACTACTACAAGCACAACTTCGAAGGCGCCGGCGAGGCCTTCACCTTCGACGAAAAGAGCCTGTTCTTAATAGAAGCCCGCTACCAGATCACCTCGTTTCTGTATGTAATCGGCCAGTACTGGCGCATCTGGCAGCTGGACAACAACCAGTACAAGGAAGACGGCTCCGACAACCTCCGTTACGGCGAATACGTTCCGGTCGACGACTGGTCCATCGGCCTGGGCGTCTCCTACACCTTCTAGGACATGGAAACCCCCCAGGCGGACACGCTTCCAAAGCTGTTGATGCAACAGGCCGCCAAGCTCGATGAGCGGGTTGCCTTGCGGCGGAAGAATTTCGGGATCTGGGACGAGATTACCTGGAAGCAGTACGCCGCAAGGGCCCGGTGGGTGGGGTGCGGGCTCTTGAAGTTGGGAATCGGGCGCGACGAGTGCGTGGCGCTGATCTCGGAGAACCGGCCCAAGTGGCTGTATGTCGATCTGGGGATCCAGGCCATCGGGGCGATCACCGCGGCCATCTACGTCACCTCGGCGCCGGAGCAAGTGGCCTACATCCTGGACCACTCGCAGTCGCGGGTGATCTTCTGCGAGGACGAGGAGCAGCTGGACAAGGTCCTCAAGACCCGCGACAAGCTGGAAAAGCTCGAGCGGATCGTCGTCTTCGACTGGAAGGGGCTGCGGGGGTTCGAGGACCCCATGGTGATGAGCTTCGACGACTTCCTCGAGATGAGCCGCGAGGCCGCCGCCGAAGCGGGCCCGGAGTTCGAGCAGCGCCTGGCGGCGGGGAAGCCGGAGGAGTGCGCGCTGTTGGTCTACACCTCGGGCACCACCGGGCCGCCCAAGGGGGCCATGCTTTCACACGACAACCTGATCTGGACCTCCGGCTCTTTGAGCCAGGCCAACCGCATCGAGGAGTCCGACCAGGTGCTGTCGTTTTTGCCGCTGTGCCACGTGGCCGAGCGGCTGATCACCGTGGTCAACCAGCTGGTGCACGGCTACACGGTCAACTTCGCCGAGAATTTGGACACCGTCCCCCAGAACCTGCGCGAGGTCTCACCGACGGTCTTCTTCGCGGTGCCGCGGATCTGGGAGAAGTTCTACTCGCGGATCCTGCTAACCATGGACAAGGCGCCGATCTCGAAAAAACTGGCTTACGCCGCGGCCATACGGGTGGGCGAGAGAGTGGCCCGGCTCAAGACCGAGGGCGAGAAGCCCGGGCCGGCGCTTTCGGCCCTCTACCGCCTGGCGCACTTTTCCGTGTTTCACCCGCTCAAGAAGCGCCTGGGCCTGGAACGCACCCGGCTGGCCATCTCCGGGGCGGCGCCGATCTCCCCCAAGCTGCTGACCTACTTCCACGCCCTGGGCCTCAACCTGCGCGAGGTCTACGGCCAGACCGAGGGCTCGGGCCCCACCACCATCCACCACGGGGCCGACATCAAGTTCGGCACGGTGGGCAAGCCGTTGCCCGGGGTGGAGGTCAAGATCGCGCCGGACGGCGAGATCCTGGTCCGGGGCCGCAACGTGTTTTTGGGCTACTACCGCAACCCCGAGGCCAGCAACGCCACTCTGATGGACGGCTATCTGCACAGCGGCGACGTGGGTGAACTCGACGACAGGGGGTATTTGCGCATCACCGATCGCAAGAAAGATTTGATCATCACCGCCGGCGGCAAGAACATCGCCCCGCAGAACATCGAGAACCAGCTGAAATTCTCCCCCTACATCAACGACGCGGTGGTCATCGGCGATCGCCGCCCCTTTTTAATAGCCATCATCTGCATCGACGAGGAGAACGTCTCCAACTGGGCCCAGGAGAACCGCATCCCCTTCACCACCTACGCCGACCTGGCCACCAACGAGGAGATCCACAAGCTGATCCAGGAGGAAGTCCGCAAGGTCAACAAGACCCTGGCCAAGGTCGAGCAGTTGAAGAACTTCGCCATCCTGGACAAGCGCCTGGAGGAAGAAGACGGCGACGTCACCCCCACCATGAAGGTCAAGCGCAAGAACATCGAGAAGACCTACTCGGACGTCATCGAGTCGATGTACTCACGCAGGCACCGCAAGAAATCCTGATCACTTCACCCGCAGCACCGCCAGTCGGATGGACGGGGGGTAGGAGTCATTGCCGTGGAATTCGGTGTAGTCGAGGCTCTCCAGCCGCCTCTCCTCCACCAGCGGGCGGCCCTCGATCTGGCTCTGGCAGCGGTCACCGCTCTGCTTGTTGCAATCCAGGCCGTAGTAGAACAGTACGCAGGCTCGATCGGGGGCGAACTCGGCCGCCGCCGCTTCGGGGGTTTCCCCCGGTTTCTCTTCGAAGAGATCCATTCGTACCTGCTTGCCGAACCAGCCCCAGTAGTAAGTCAGCTTGCCGTCTCCCGCGTACTTCATGTTGCGGGTCATGAACAGGCATTCCGGGTAGCGGTCCATCAGATCCAGCATATAGCGCACCTCGGTCTGCTGGTTGCGGCTCAGCAGCGCCCGGCTGCTGGGGATTCCCGGCAGCCGGTGGCCGCGGTCGAAGTAGACGCCCCACCCCAGCGGCCACCAGAGCAGGAAGGTCAGCCCGAACAGCGCGGCAAACAGCTTGGCACGCCTCTTGAGCCAGGAGATCCGCTCAAGCCAGTACTTCAACTCCTGCAGGCCGTAAACCGCCAGAAAGACGCAGATCGGACTGAGCAGCGTCAGGAAGCGGAAGCGCTCATAGAAGGGCCCGCCCCACCCGTGGGTGGCCGAGTAGATCACCCGCCACAGGATCAACAGCGACAGCGGCAGCAGGAAGAATTTGAACGGCCGCCTGAAGGAATGAACCACTCCGAGGATGAACAACAACACCAGGCCCAGCGGCAGATAAGCCATCAGGAACCACGGCGGAGTCAAAAAGGAGGGATTGAATGGGAACAGGCCGTCGATGGCCCAGCCCACCCGGGCCTCGCCGGCGTGATGGTAGTCCGCCCACCAGAAGGTGGAGGCGACCGCAACGACCAAGACTACCGGCAGCACCAACCGCCAGTGGCGCACCGCCAGGCGCCACCAGGACTTCAGCCAGCCCCAGACCAACGAATCCAGGGAGTAGAGGCGGATGAAGCCGGCCAGCACCGCGGGCAGCACCAGCACGATCATCTCCTGGCGGGTTGCGCACAGCAGAAATCCCACCATAAAGAGCTGCAGCGCGGCGATCCAGGACACCGTCCGGCCGAGCCGCTCCCGGGCGTTGATGGACGCCGCGGCCAGGGCGAACATGAAGAAATAACAGAGCACCAACTGAGCGGGGGTTTCCGAGACCAGAGAGTTGACATAGCAGACATTGCCGGCCATCAGGACGGACAACAGCAGACCCGCCAGCAGCTTGCGGGTCGAAAGGTAGGCGGCTACGAAAAAAGCCGTGACATTGACTACCCCCAGGCACAGATTGACGAACACCGTGGCGCGCAGGATCTCGGCGTCCACGGCCAGCGCGCCCCTCTCGACCCAGAACTCCTGCCAGACCAGGAAGTTGGGTCCGGAATGCACCCCCAGGCCGATCAACTGCATCAGGTTCTGGTAGCCGTATCCCTCGTGCAGAACGGTGATCCACCCGTTGGGAATCCGGGATGGATCCCCGGCGCAGATCAACACCGCCAGTGCACCCGCCGCCAGCCCGGCCGCCGAGAGAATCACCGCCCGGTCCCGGCGGAAGCGGAGCAGCCAGACGAACAGTAGCACCAGAAACAGGACCAGGGCCGACCCGTTCAGCAGCTGGTAGAAAGTGTTCGGATAGAAATCCCCGGGAAGATCCGGGCGGGACTCCCCCGGCTCCCCCTCCCTCGAAAAACGCGAGATCTTCCCTACGAACGGCGCGCGATCTTCGGCCCGCTCCCAGTCGCGCAGGCTCCCCAGCAACCGGCGAAGAAACGGCTCGTCGGCCGCCTGCCCGGGACAGGGCTGAATGCGGTACCGGCGGCTGGACCACTCTTCGGGATCTTCCTTCCGCCGGTAACGGATCTCCACGCAGGTGAACGCCTCGCCCTTCTTAAGGAAGTAGCGGACGAACTCCTGGTGCCGGACGACCTTGCCGACCACCCAGCCCTCGACCGGGGAATCGCCGGTCGAGAAAGGAAGGTCTTCCTCTCCGGCGCGCGCGGCATCCGCACCGAAAACCGCCAGTGATAAAACGGCGGCCAGCAGGCCCGGCGCGATGCGGATCAACGGGCTCTCCCGCCGGTGGGCACGCTGGAGAAACACATCCGCGACCATACGGCCACCAGGGCCGCCGACACCCCCAGCCCGGCGCCCATACCCACGAATACGAAAAACAGAGGACCGGCGCCGCCGGCGGTCAGCACCGCGGCGACCAGCAGGAACAAGCCGGACAAGACCGCCAGCAAACGGCCCAGCGCGCCGGAGACGAAAAACGAGCCCAGCGCCTCGCGGACCAGGCCCCAGGTCCCCACCCGGGACTTTTCGTCATAGCGGCCGCTCTTCTGATAGGGCACCACCGAGTGTCGGGCGGCCATCTTCTTCAGCACCCGGGCGGCCACCGCGGCGAGATTGGCGTTATTCAAATCCACCGCGGCCACGCTCGCTGCGATCTCGCACCTCATAAGGCAATAACTGCCCGCCCCCCGGGGCGGCGACACGCCACCCAGCAGCGACTGGACCAGGTGGAAGCCAAAAGGCCCCAGGCGCGCAAAGCCGGTCTCTGTCCGGGCGGTCTTCACTGCGAACACGCAGTCGCTTTCCCGGGCAGCTTTGAACAACTCAGGAATCAGCTCGGGCGGATCCTGCAAGTCGCCGTCGAGGACCGCGATCCACTCGCCCGCGGCCGCCTTGAGCCCAGCGCAAGTGGCGCGGTACTGGCCGGAATTGTGCTCGAGCCGCACAACCCGCAGGTGCGGACTGGACAGCTCCCGCAGCAACCCGGGCGTCCGGTCGTCGCTGGCGTCGTCCACCACCAGCAGTTCGAAAGAGCCATCCACTGCCTCGGCGGCCTGCAGGCAGCGCTCCACCAGTTCCTTGACGACCCCGGCTTCGTTGTAGACCGGCACCACCACGCTGAGCCGCACCGCGCTCATCCCGGCAGGCTCCGCGAGGTTTCCAAAAGGGCATGCTCGATGCGATCCAGGGTTTCTCCATCCATGCGGCTATAGAGCGGCAGGCACAGGATCGAATCGGCCACCCGGTCGGTGACCGGCAGATTTGGAGGATTGTCAACGAAGCGCAGCCGGTGCAGCGGCGGGTAGAAGTAGCGGCGGCTGCCCACCCCGCGGGCTTCGAGCCCTTTCTGGCACTCCGCCGCGCCGGTTTTGCACAAAACGCCCAGGTTCTGGTGGTTGGACTCCACCCCCGCGGGGATCTTCTGAACCGTAAACGCCTCGCCGCACAGGTTCTGGATGAAGACGCGCAGTCTTTCGGCATACTCCTTGCGGCGCGCCAGGGCGCCCTTGAGCGCACGCAGCGAGCACAGCCCCACGGCCGCGTGCAACTCGCTCATCTTTTCGTTGAAGCCCGGCCGGGAATCCAGGGGGTCTTCGGCCAGCCCGTGGTTGCGCAGCCGGCGGACTTCTGCGAGCAGCCCGGCGTCGCCGGAGGTCAACAGCCCCCCCTCCACCGCCGGCAGTATCTTGGTGGCGTGCAGGGAGTAAGCGCAGGCATGGACCGGTACATCCAAACCCCGGCTGCCAAAACCGTGGGCGTTGTCGACCACCACGGTCTTTTCCCGGGCGGCATCCCCGATGTCGGGCGGGACGCCGAAGACGTTCACCGGTATCACCACCTCTGCGTCCCGGCGCTCGTTCAAAACTTTC
>Ga0180432_10006707_pt1 | contig 14880 bp, 12 predicted proteins | sample SS_ome_10_FD_132414 | JGI IMG/M metagenome (GOLD analysis project Ga0180432, IMG submission 132414) | Hypersaline lake sediment archaeal communities from the Salton Sea, California, USA - SS_1_MS_2 metaG | ecosystem: Environmental > Aquatic > Non-marine Saline and Alkaline > Hypersaline >... | reverse complement strand
TCGGCGTCGGCGTTGGAGAGCACCACGTCGGTCTTGGCGCCCTTCAAGGCTTTCACCACCAGGGGATTGGCGCCCACGCGCTTGCACTTCTTGGCGGCGTCCATCGCCTTGAAGTAAGCAGCCACACCCCGCTCCTCCAGGCTGTCCTTGGCCAGAAACTCAGCGCTGTATATCACCTTTCCGGATTCGTCCAAAATCTTCGGAGCCAACGCCGGCATCATCTTCAGGCCCTTGGCGTTGATGATCAGCCCGGAGTGCTTGGCGTCGCCCTTCTGAGGTATGTCGGCGGCCTTGTCGCCGGACTCCACCAGGGTGCTGGCCAACTGGCCGTCCAGGGACATCTGGACGATCAGGTCCACGCCCCCGTCGGAGTAGTACTTGGTTTTCAGCACCTTGAAGCGCCGGGCCACTCCCTGAACCTTGGTGCGCATCTTGGAGTTGGTCACCATTTCGTTTTCGACGGTGATCTCGGCGTTGATTCGCACGCCTTTGAGGGTTTCCAGGATGTTCCGCAGGGCGTCCATTTTGGCCACGCGCTCGGCACCCAGGCGGGCCACCGCCACGTTGGGGGCTTTCAGATCGGGTGCGCCGCTTCCGGTGGCGGTGATGGTCTTGTCCGTCCAGTTGACCTGTCCGTGCTCGACTTTCAGGTCTCCTTCGGTCACCTCGCCGGCTTCCTGCGCAAACACCGCCCCGGCGAAGACCAGGACGGTAAGCGCCGCTAAAAAGCGCCAGCCCATTCTTTTCATCATCGGTTCCTCCTATGAAAAAGACGATTAAGTACCTTGAAAAGTCTTGTTTTCCTACCATGTAGTTCGAAGCAAAGTCAAGACGACCCTCGCTGCCAGACGGATCGCTTCTCTTGTCTCAGACGGATCTTCTGGAAGAATATTCAAGGGGTAAAGTTCTTCTACTCCCACTCTATGGTGGCCGGGGGCTTGGAGGAGACGTCGTACAGCACCCGGTTTACTCCCTTGACTTCGTTGATGATCCGGTTGGAAATCGAGGCCAGCACGTCGTCGGGCAGCCGGGCCCAGTCGGCGGTCATCCCGTCCAGGCTGGTAACCGCCCGGATCACGATGGTTCTTTCGTAGGTCCGCTCGTCGCCCATCACCCCCACCGACTTGACCGGCAATAACACCGCGAAGGTTTGCCAGGTTTGCCGCAGGCTGTCTGATTTCTGCATTTCTTCCTGGAGGATAGCGTCGGCCTCGCGCAGGGTTTCCAGCTTGGCGGCGGTAACCGGGCCGATTACCCGCACCCCCAGGCCCGGTCCGGGGAATGGCTGGCGCTGGATGATCGACCGGGGTAGCCCCAGGTTCTCTCCCACCCGGCGCACCTCGTCCTTGAACAGCTCGCGCAGCGGTTCGATCAGCTCCAGGTTCATGCGCTCGGGCAGTCCGCCGACGTTGTGGTGGCTCTTGATGGTGGCCGAAGGGCCGCGGACCGAAGTGGACTCGATCACGTCCGGGTAAAGCGTGCCCTGGGCCAGGTAGCGGGAGTTTGAAAAACGCTTGGCCTGCTCTTCGAAGACGCGGATGAAGACCTCTCCGATGATTTTGCGCTTCTGCTCGGGATCACCTACTCCATCCAGCTCCTTCAGGAAGCGGTCCGAGGCGTTCACCACGGTCAATTCCATGCCGAAATGGTGGCGGAAGACGCTCTCGACCGACTCGGCCTCGCCCTTTCTCAGCAGGCCGTTGTCGACGAAGATGCATTGCAGCTGCTTGCCGATGGCCCGGTAGAGCAGCGCGGCCACCACCGAGGAATCCACCCCGCCCGACAACCCGCAGATCACCTCGTCGCCCCCCACCCTCGCCCGGATCTCCTTGACCGATCGTTCCACGAAGGAAGCCATGGTCCAGTTGGGATCGCATTGGCAAATGGAGAACAGGAAGTTGGCCAGGATTTCTTCTCCGCGCGTGGTATGCACGACCTCGGGATGGAATTGAATGCCGTAGATCTTCTTCTCGGATTTCCGGACCGCCGCAAAGGGGGAGTTGGGACTGGTGGCCAAAACCTCGAAGCCCGGGGGAATCGCATCGACCCGGTCACCGTGGCTCATCCAGACGTCGACGGGTTCGTCTTTGGAAAAGCCTTCGAACAGATCCGAGTTGTCCGCGACTTCGAGTTTGGCCCTTCCATATTCCCGGTGAGAAGACGAAGACACCTTCCCGCCCAGCTCCTTGGAGATCAGCTGCAGGCCGTAGCAGATGCCCAGGATGGGCACGCCCAGCGAGAAGACCTCGGGTGCGCAGGTGGGTGCGTCTTGCCGATAGACGCTCATGGGGCCGCCGGACAGGATGATCCCGGCGGGCTGGAAGTCTGCTACGGCCCGGCCTTCGAGGTGACAGGGGTGGATCTCGCAGTAGACCCGTTGTTCGCGGACCCGGCGGGCGATCAGCTGGGTGTACTGGGATCCGAAGTCCAGAATCAGGATCTTGGAAAGACTGGCCGCACCCATTACTGATCCACGGGGTAGTTGGGTGCCTCCTGAGTGATGATCACGTTGTGCACGTGGCTCTCGCGCAGGCCCGCCGCGGTGATGCGCAGGAAGCGGGCGTTGGCGTGCAGGTCATCGATGGTGCGGCTGCCGGTGTAGCCCATGCCCGAGCGCAGGCCCCCTACCAGCTGGTAGAGCATGTTGGAGAGCTTGCCGCGGTAGGGCACCCGGCCTTCTATCCCCTCCGGCACCAGTTTTTCGGTCTGTTCGACGGATTCCTGGAAGTAGCGGTCCTTGCTGCCGGCCTTCATGGCGCCCAGGCTGCCCATGCCGCGGTAGACCTTGTAGGAACGCCCCTGGTAGAGCACCACTTCACCGGGGCTCTCCTCGGTGCCGGCGAACAGCGAGCCAATCATCACGCAAGATGCCCCCGAGGCGATGGCCTTGGTCACGTCGCCGGAGAACTTGACCCCGCCGTCGGCCACCAGGGGCACGTTGGCCTTGTCGGCCACCTTGCGGCAGTCCATGATGGCGGTGATCTGGGGAACCCCCACGCCGGCCACCACCCGGGTGGTGCAGATGGACCCGGGGCCGATGCCCACCTTGACACAGTTCACCCCGGCGTCGATCAGCGCCTGGCAGCCCTCGGTGGTGGCCACGTTGCCGCCCATCAGGTCGGCTTCGGGGTAGGCTTTTTTCAGGCGCTTGATGGTGTCTAGCACTCCCTGGGAGTGCCCGTGGGCGGTGTCGACCACCAGCAGATCGCAACCGGCTTCCAAGAGCGCCCCGGCCCGCTCCAGGGCGGAGTCGCCCACCCCGACCGCCGCGCCCACCAGCAGGCTGCCGTGGTCGTCCTTGGAGGAGTTGGGGAACAGCTCGGCCTTCTGCAGGTCCTTGATGGTGATCAAACCGCGCAGGTGGAAGTCGTTGTCCACCACCAGCAGTTTTTCAATTTTATGCTTGTGCAGCAGGTCCTTGGCCTGCTCGAAGGAGATGCCCTCCTTGGCGGTGACCAGCTTGCTGGTCATCACCCCGGCGACCTTCTGGCTCAGGTTGCGTTCGAAGCGCAGGTCGCGGTTGGTTAGAATGCCCACCAGCTTGTCGTCCTTGACCACCGGGATGCCGGAGATGGAGTTCTCCCGCATGATTCCCACGGCCTCGGAAAGCGACTGGTCGGGGTGGATGGTGATGGGGTTGCGGATGATCCCGCTCTCGAACTTCTTGACCCGGGCGACCTCGGTGGCTTGCTGGGTCACCGGCATGTTCTTGTGCAGGATGCCGATGCCGCCCTCCTGGGCCATGGTGATGGCGGTGCGGGCCTCGGTGACCGTGTCCATGGCCGCCGACACTATGGGGATCCTTATCTTGATCCGCCGGGTCAACCGAGTGGAGACGTCGGTCTCCGAAGGCAGGACGTCGCTGTAGGAGGGCAGAAGCAACACGTCGTCGAATGTGAGCCCCTCCACAATCTCTCGCTGTTCCATCAGGCCACCTCGCGAGTGTCAGTTTTTGCGCCGTTCGATGAAACGGACGGCGAAAGTCCTTGTAAAGCTAGGGACTTTAGCGCAAGTGACAGCGGGCGTCAAGCGTCTATTCAGTCGGGGCTAGTCTTTTTCGCAGCGTACGGCGTTGTCCGTCGAGAAGCAGTCACCGGGGCAGCTGTGGTTGCAGAATGTGCTGGCCACGTGGTAGCCGCTGGGGCAGGAGTAGCCGCAGGCGTTGAACGAGGAGCCGATGTTCGCCGCGCAGTTGACCGCGTTGTCCGTCGAGAAGCAGTCCCCGGGGCAGCTGTGGTTGCAGAAGGCGCTGGCGACGTGGTAGCCGTCGTTGCAGGAATACCCGCAGGCGGTGAAGTTGGTCCCGCAGTCGGGCTCGCAGTTGGCGGCGTTGTCCACCGAGAAACAATCCCCGGGGCAGCTGTGGTTGCAGTAGGTTCTGGCTACGTGGTAGTCGGACGGGCAGTTCAAGGTTCCGCAGACGTTCTGGCTGCTGCAGGTGCACTCGATACACTCACCCCACTCGCATGAGCTGTTGCAGACCCGCTTCTGACAGGAGTTGCCGCAGGAGGTGTCTTCTGCGCCTGCGGCGCAGACGCCCTCGCCGGTGCAGGTGCCCCAGGTGCAGTTGGCCTGGCAGGTCTGGGTGCCGCAGTTGCCGCAGTCCTGGGTGTCGCTGGGGTGGCAGCCTTCGCCGGTCAGGATCCCCAGGTGCAGTCGCCCAGGCAAGTCCGGGTGCCGCAGTCGCCGCAGCCCTGGGTGTCGTTGGGGGTGCAGACTCCCTGGTTCTGGCAGGATCCCCAGGTGCAGTCGGCCTGGCAGGTCTCGGTGCCGCAGTCGCCGCAGCTGCGGGTGTCGGTGGGAGTGCAGACTCCCTGGTTCTGGCAGGAGCCCCAGACGTCCCAGCTGCAATCGTTCAGGCAGGTGCGGTAGCGGGTGCCGCAATTGCCGCAGGGTTCATCCTGGGTGTCGGTGGGAGTGCAGACGCCTTCTCCGGTGCAGGTGCCCCAGTTGCAGTTGGACTGGCAGGTTTCGATGCCGCAGTTGCCGCAGGGGCGGGTGTCGTCGGGAGTGCATACTCCCCCTTCCTGGCAGGAGCCCCAGGTGCAGTCGGCCAGGCAGGTTTCGGTGCCGCAGTTGCCGCAGGGGCGGGTGTCGTTGGGGGTGCACACGCCTTCGTTGGTGCAGTTGCCCCAGTCGCCCCACTGGCCGGTGTTGTCGCAGGTGCGGGTCTGGGTTCCGCAGTTTCCGCAGGGCTGGTCCTGGGTGTCGTCGGGGGTGCACCCCCCGGTGTTGCCGCAGACGTTGGGGGTGCCGCCGCCGCCGCAGGTGTCCGGGGGGATGCAGGTTCCGCAGGGAATGGTGCCGCCGCAGCCGTCGTCGATGTCGCCGCAGTTCTTGCCCTCGGCCTCGCAGGTGGTGGGGGTGCAGCCGCAGACGTCGGGGACCCCGCCGCCGCCGCAGGTGTCCGGCGGGATGCAGTCGGAGTCGTCGTTGCAGGCGCCGCCCAGGCAGCGGCCGTTGGCGCAGCCGTTGGGACAGGGCACGTCCACGCTGGGGTACTCGCAGGTTCCGTCCACGCACTGTCCGGGGGCGGCGAAGGCCTCCACCGTGTTGGCGTCCTTGCAGACCGGGGGAGGCGCGGTGTCGCAGACCATGTCGGTGCCGGCGCAGGCCCCGCCGGCGCACTGGTCGTCTACCGTGCAGGCATCGCCGTCGTCGCAGCTGCGGTCGGTGGTGCTCCAGCCGCTTTGCAGGCAGACGTACACTTCGCCGCCGCATTCTTCCTCCAGGCATTCGACCGCCGGGGTGCACTCTCCCACCGGGCAGCATTGCCCCTCGACGCACTCCACCGCGACGCACACGTCGTCCTCGCAAACCTCGCCGGGGGCGCAGTCGACCTCGGGGCAGTCCCGCGGCCAGCAGCGGCCGTTGGCGCACTGCTGGCCGTCGGGGCATTCCACCGTGGCGCAGCTGGTTTCCACGCAGACGTTGTCCTCGCAAACGTAGCCGTCGGGGCAGTCAATCGCCGAGCAGGCGGTGGGGTAGCAGTAGCCGTTGGCGCAGACCTGCCCGTCCGGGCACTCCACTCCCACGCAGGAACGCTGCACGCACTCCCCGTCGACGCACACCTCGCCGTAACCGGTGCACTCGTGGGTTTCGCAGTTCTGCGGATAGCACAGCCCTCCGGCGCACACCGTGCCGGGTTCGCATTCGACCCCGATACAGTCCTCGGGGACGCATTCGTCCTCGATGCACACCTCGCCCATTCCCGGGCAGGGTCGGGTTTGGCAGTCTTTTGGATAGCAAACGCCGGCCACGCAGGCCTCGCCTTCCGGGCAGGGAATCTCGGGGCAGCTGTCGGCGATGACACACTCGCCGTCGACGCAGATCTTGGCGCCCGGGCAGTCCATGTCCACCTGGCAGACCAGATCCCCCGAGCAGGTACCCACGCCCAGAACCAGACAGACGCTGGCGGTCAGGACGATCCCGATGAGCAGCAACCGGTTCATTCAAGAGTATATTACCAGATTAGATGGTTTTTGTCTGCTTGAGGCCCTTGCAGGGGTTGCCGTAGTAGAGCTGCCAGGTGCCCGTGTTCAGGTCGAAGAGCGAGCTGGCCAGAGTAGTGCCTTGAACCTTGCCCTGCGGGTGCCGGCAGGGGGAATAGGGCGCGCCCGCATGCATGGAAAGCAGCTTTATCAAGGTGTCGCCGTCGACCTCGTCGAGGCGATCGAAGAGGCTTTGGGCCTCGGCGGTGAGGACGCGGTAGCGGGTCATCGACGAGGAGTTGACGTACTTTTCGTTCTGGGGGGTGTCCTTCATTTCGTCGAGGACCAGGTGGTTGGTGTGCACGTACAGGTCCCGGACTTCATAGACCTGGTGGTGGTCGACGGAGGTCTCCACCGAGAGAATCCTCTTCTCCTTGACCGAACCCAGGTTGAAATGGAGGGAAAAGGCCCTGTCCGGGTGGGTCACGACCTTGACCGCCTCGTCCAGGGTGCGGGCGTTGCGGGCCGCCCGGCAGATGAAGTAGCGCGGGATCCCCCCGGGGCGCACCGCCCGGCCGTCGATGAAGTTGGTGGTGATGGCGATGCCCGCATCGCTGAGACTGGGGGCGCTGCCCGAGTATATCCCCGGGTAGGTCAGCCGCAAGAACGCCGGCCGGCCGGGTACCGAGATCTTTACCAGAAACATCAGGCCGTCGTAGGCGACGTGTCCATCCTCGTTGTGGGCCAGCAGCAGCCGGTCCTTGTGGGCCAGCGCCAGGGTGGAGCATCCAGGGGTCTCCGGCTTGAGCTTGTGCTTCATGGCGCCGAGCTCGGACTTGAGGATCAAGACCATCAAGTCTTCGAAGGGTATACCGGCGCCGTCCGCCGATCCGCGGAGCTCCTCGACCGCCTCGGGGAAATGCTGCTTGCCGGCCTCCAGGAATGGCTCGTAACGCTGCGAGCGATCTTCGTCCATGAAGCTCTTCAATTCTTCGAACCACTTCCGCCTTCTCTTGATGCCTTCCTTGACCTGCCAGGCGAAATGCTTGCCGATGGCGTGGCCCACCTGGTAAGGCTCGCCGGAGACCTCCAGGTAGGGAAACGAAGTTTCACCGACGGCTGTCTTGCAGGGACAGGGTTTCTTGTGGCAGCCGCCGGGCAGCATCACGGCCAGCACTGCACTGGAAGTGCCGATGAGAAATTCGCGGCGGTTCATTGGTTCACCTTCTCTCGGGCGTGGTTTTGAATTACCTCACGCAGCTTCTTGGCCACCGGGCCGGGTTTGCCCACGCTGACCTTCGCGTCGCCGACCTGCACCACCGGCATGACCTCCTTGAGCGTGCTGGTGAGCATGACCTCGTGGGCGGTCCACAGCTGCTCGGGGAAGATGTCGCATTCCTCCACCTCGAAGCCGTGCTTGGCGGCCAGGTCGATCACCAGCCGCCGGGTCACCCCCTCGAGGATGCCGACCTGCAGGGCGGGGGTGTATAGCTTGCGCTGGTGATACATGAAAACGTTGGCGGAGGTGGCCTCGGTCACCCGGCCGAGGACGTCGAGCAGCAAGGCGTCGTCGAAACCGGCCCGGCGGGCCTCGCCCAGGGCCAGGATCGAGTTCAGGTAGTTGCCGCTCTTGATCGCCGGATCCACCGCCGAGGGCGGGGTGCGGCGGATCACCGGGATATGCACCTTGATACCCTTTTCGTACATCCAGTCGGGAAAGTGCTGGTACTCCTTGACCAGGATCACCGAAAGCGATCCGGTGGCCTTGGTGGGATCCAGAGTGATCGGCCCGCCGCCGCGGGTGACGATTATCCGGCAGTAGGATTCGTCGTTGCCCGCCGCTTCGATGGTCGCGTGAACCTGCTCCTGAAGCCAGCTCCGCTCGGGCAGCGCGATGTCCAGACGGGCCGCCGAGCGCTCGAAGCGATCCAGGTGCTCCTTGAGCGCGAAGGGCCTGCCCTCGTAGGTGCGCACCACCTCGTAAACCGAGTCGCCGTAGAGGAACCCCCGGTCCAGAACCGGAACCAGAGCCTCCCCGGGGCCGCGAATTTTTCCGTCTATGTTGACCAGCAGTGACATTCTAGGGGCAGTTGAGTTGGAGGGTGCAGGGAGGGGATCCCATGGTAACCGCCCGGGTTCCCGCCGGTAGATCCACGTAGTTGGTGGTGAGGTCTTCAAAGGCCAGAAAACTGCTGTTGTAGCCCAGAAATGCCTCGGCAAACAGGTAGCAGCATTCCCATTCGATCCGGGAGGTGATTTCCGTGTCATTGCAAGTGCCCACGATGACGATCTCGCCCAGATCTTCTAGCTCGGAGCAATGACACTGGGGCACCTTGGGGGCCGTCCCGGCGATAGGCGGCGTGACCAGCGGCATGGTTGCGTAGTTGCCCACACCCCGCAGTCCGGCGCCGTCGTCGCGGATCAGCGCGATGTTGAGGATGAACGAGTTGCCGCCCAGCGGCGGGGAGGGGTTTACCACCCGTCCGGTCAGCACCATCGAGCCGGTTTGCATCGGCGGCGGCGGGGAGGGCGGGATGATCTCGATGTAGCTGTCGGCCGCGTCGGTCTTGTTGGCCTGCTCGACATGCACCACCGCACCGACGATCTGATCCAGCATGGTGAAGTTCGAGTAGATAGTGATGTTGAAATCCACCCCGTACTGCACCATCAGCGGACCGTCCAGCCCTCCGGCCCCTATCTGCGGGTAGTCGGGATCCTCGGCGTGCTCTTCGGGCGGCGGCCCGGCCTGCTTGGTGCCGTTGTCGAACTCCAGCTCGTCGGTGAACTCCTCCGACAGCGCGTCGGCCAGCTCACGGGGATCCAGCTTCTCTGCGGATGAACATCCCCAGACCAGGGTGAACAGGCCTGCAATCAGAAGTGCCGGTATACACTTTTTCATAAGGGACTTCTCCCCTCCCCCGGGAATCGGTCAAGGACACTGCAATTCGACCGTGCACCGCGGATTGACCCACCAGGTTTCCGCCCGGGTTCCCGACGGCATCTCGGCCCCGTATTCGGCATCCTGGTGCGCCAGTGGATCGCTGTTGAACTCGGTAAGGGCGGAAGCCCAGAGAGTGCATGGGCTGTTGGCCAGCTCATCCTGTACGCTGGTGTCGGTGCAGGTGCCCACTGCGGCGACGGTGCCCACATCGCAGGTGCACTGGGGGACCTGGGTGGCGGTGGCGCCGACCTGGGGGGTGAGCAGGTAAATGGTGGCGTAGTTGCCTACCCCCCGCAGGCCGGCCCCGTCGTCGCGCAGCATGGCGATACGCAGCCTGAACATGTTTCCGCCCAGCTGCGCGTTGGGGTTCATGATCCGGGCCCGCAGGATCATGGTGTTGTTCAACAGGGCCGGCGGGGCGGGAATGACCTCGATGTAGCTGTTGGCCGCGTCGGTCTTGTTGGCCTGCTCGACGTGCACCACCGCGCCGATCACTTCGTTGTCCGGTACGAAGAACGACTGCAGGGTGATTTCGAACCAGTTGTCGTAAACCACGGTCAGGGGCGCGTTTACTCCGCCGGCCATAATCTGCGGGTAGTTGACGTCGTCGGGGTGTGCCTCGGGAGGAGCGCCGTCCTGCTTGGTGCCGTTTTCGAACTCGATCTCGTCGGTGAACTCCTCCGACAGCGCGTCGGCCAAATCGCGGGGATCCAGGCTTTCCCCTCCCGAGCAACCCGCCAGCCAGGCAGCCAGACCCATTGCCAATACAACCGCTGAAGTTCTTTCGATCATGATTTCCTCCGCTTACCAGTATGCGATCATTCCCGCGGAAAAGACCAGGCCGTGGTGGACCCGCTGGACGGCGTACAGCTCGTAGTAGCGGTCCACCCGGGTGTCGGCGCCCACCTGGTAGGGCTGGCTTTCGCCCTGGTAGGTGACCCGCAGATCCGCGGTGTCCTTGAAGGCGCAGGTGAGGTGGTAGCGCACCTCGGCCTTGACGCCGATGTGATGGGTCAGCAGCCACTCGAAGCCCGCCGCGGCGACGGCGTCCATGCCCAGAAAATCCATATCTCCCTTTGGAGACATCTTCTGGCCGCGGATCTCGCAGAAGGGGTTGGTTTCACCCGGCGGCGTGTAGGGCTGAAAGGGGGCCGGGCAGGTGCCATCCTCCAGAGTTTCGCGCAGCACGCCGATCTCGGCATCCTCGAAGCTGTACTGCTGCCAGGAGATGCCCAGCCCGGCCAGGGCGTAGGGGATGAATCGGCCGGTGTCGGGGGCCACCTTGACGCCGAAACCGATCGGAATTCGCATGGCCGAGTAGTTCAAGGACACCTGGGTGGCCTGCAGCCGGTAGCCTTGCTGCGCGCCGCCCGGGTCGAAGACTCCGGTGAGGTGGTTGTCCTCGGTGAGAAACTCCTCGGCGATGGAGGTGCCGAAAGACAGCGATCCGAACAGGCGAACCCAGGGCCACAAGGGCATCTCCGCTTCCAGGCGCAGGTGGTAGAAGGTCGGACGGAAGACCAGGATGGAGTCCTCGGAGGCCTTGGTGCCCACCGGTACTTCATAGGCCGGCGAAAGCGAGAGGTAGATGGTCTTGGGTTTCTCGGAGATCTTGAGCTTGTCAATCAGCTCTGCGCTGATGTCCGGGGCAACGCCCTTCTCTTCCAGGGTGATGGCCAGCACCGCCGAGCGCAGCGAGCCCACCAGTTCCTCCTGGTCGCCGATCAGCGTCTGGCTCACCCGGCGGACCACCTTGACCTGCTTGGCGTCCAGGAGTTCCAGCGACAGCAGGTAGGCCTTGCCCACCCGGCCCAGCGAGCTGGCCAGCAGGAAGGGCGCGTCCACCTGGTTGGCGATCTTGGCCAGGTTCTCGTTGGTTTGCTCGTCCTGGCCCAAAAGGAGCTTCTGCTCCTCGATCTTGATCAGGGTGCGCAGGTCCTGCTGGGAGATAACCTGATAGAGGCGCCCACGCTCGATCTCCAGCTCCAGCAGGTCGGTCAGGCTGGAGGCTACCTCGGCGGGAACTCCGTGGGGAGTTATATCCAGAAGCAGCAGACGCTCGGTTTCGGCGGCGGCCGGGGTGGTTGTCAGAAGAAGAAGGAGCAAGGAAAGGGTGCGTTGCATGGCTCGCCCTCCTTTTGGCAGAGCAGTTTGCCTGTACCCGAACCATAGGTCAAGCCGCTTGGGTTTCAAGAACTTTTCCGTTAATATAGAGAGATTCAGTTATGCGGGAGACACGATGAAAGCGGTTGGATTATTGATGGTTATGATACTTTTACCGGGCGGCTGCTCATCCTCGGAGGACTGTGCGCCCCACGATTCGGTGTACTGCCAGGACGGCACCGTCTACTGGATGGACAGCTGCGGGAACTTCGAGGAAGTGATCGAGCAGTGCCAGTGCGGCTGCACCGCCGATCATTCCGGGTGCCAGAGCCCCTGCGATTGCGTTCCCCAGTGCACCGGCAAATGCTGCGGATCCGACGGATGCGAGGGCACCTGCCCGGACAACTGCGCCTCGACCGGGCAGACCTGCAACCAGCAGACCTGCCTGTGCGAGGGCGGCTGCAACCCCCAGACCTGCGAGAGCCTGGGCAAGGAGTGCGGAAGCTGGGACAACGGCTGCGGCGGCAGCATCACCTGCGGATCCTGCCCCGCCGGCCAGACCTGCACCCCTGGCGGGTTGTGCGTCCAGGGCGACTGCCCCGCGGGATTTTCCCGCTGCGGAGAAGACTGCGTTGATATCAGCTCCGATCCAGCCCACTGCGGCGGCTGTAACCGGCCCTGCAAAGCCGAGCAGATCTGCAACAGCGGCACCTGCGAAGATCTCCCGCTCACCTGTCCCGCCCAGGGATGCCCCATGGGCAGCTACTGCGACCTGAACCAGAACCAGTGCGTCCCCGGCTGCCTGGACGACTCCGGCTGCGTATTCGGCTACATCTGCGAGAGCCGAACCTGCATCTTGGGCTGCCGCGACGACTCCGGATGCTCGACGGGGCAGATCTGCCAGAGCCAGGAATGCATCGAAGGCTGCCGGCAGGACACCGACTGCCCCACCGGCCAGATCTGCGACAACCTCCAGTGCCGGGTGGGTTGCCGGGTGCACACCGACTGCCCCAGCGGCCAGGTGTGCCGCAACACCAACTGCGAGCCCGGCTGCCGGACAAACAGCGACTGCCCGGTGGGCGAGATCTGCGTCAACACGTACTGCACCACCGGCTGCGACACCGACGCCAAGTGCCCCGCCGGTCAGATCTGCGAAAGCGGCGGCTGCCGGGTGGGGTGCCGGCCCGCCGCGTCGAATTGCACCGGCGGTAAGCTGTGTTGCTCCGACACCCTCCTGTGCGAGGACTGCTGCGATGACAGCACCTGCCTCGAAAATGAGATCTGCGAGCCGGAGGGGATGGACGGCACCCGCCTGTGCCGGGAGGGGTGCCGGGTCCATGAAGACTGCGTGTTCATGCTGGATCCATATTACGACGACCCCTACGAGGCCATGGGCACCTGCAGCCCGGTGACCAAGACCTGCTATCCCCCCTGCTGGCTGGACTATTCCATCCAGGGCTCCCCGGTCCAATGCGACGGGACCTGCATATCCGCCGGACAGCAGATAGGCGGGGCCACCTACGACTCGGTCATCTGTGTGCCATCCTGGCCCGACCCGGGCTTTCCATACTGCGACCCTGGAGTCCCCGATCCGGACGACGGCGTCTGCTGGGAGCGCCCCGGCTGTCCCGAGGGCACCATGTGCAACAAGACCTGCACCGGCTACAGCTGCGAGCGCACCATCTACCCCGAGCCCTACTGGTACCGGATGTGCTGGCCGATCGACCTGCTGGAGGGCAAGGGAAACCTGGGTGCCTGCAGCTCCTGCGGGGAAGAGCCCTGGGGCTCCTGCGCCGCCGGCCGGTGCATCGAACGCAACGAGGGCGAGGGCTACTACCAGTGCGTCGACTGGTGCGGCACCCGCAACAACTGCTGGAATCCCTGATCCCTACCTGACTTCGTAGGCTCCGATGGCGGGGGGATCGCGGTAGCAATCACCGTCCATATCGCCGTTGACCTCAGTCAATGGGATCCCCTGCCCGGCCGCCGGGCTGTCGGAGCCGATGTGGTAGTTGTGGCCGGCGGCGTTTTCGAACCCCGGGTCCTGTCCCACCACCGGGTCGGTCTCGGCCACCGGCAGGTTGTCGGGTTGCGACTGGCCGAGGTTGTCGTGGGCGTACCAGAGGTTGTTGGTGAAGGTGAACGTGTCGGCGGCGGTGTCCGGCCCGATGTTGACGTAGGTCGACAGGTCGCTGCGGCTGAAGTAGACGAGGTTGTTGGCGAAGGTGCAGTTGCTGGCCGGGAGGAATTCGTACTCGGCGGTTGAGGTAGTTTCCTGGAGGATTCGCAGGATCCAGTTGTCCGGGTCGATGATGGTGTTGTTGGCCGCCAGGCAGTCTACGCAGCCCACGAAGGCGATGGGTGAAATGCTGCCCTCCATGACGTTGGCGATCACTCTGATGTCCCGGGCCTCGGTGTTGGGCTGTGTGGTCTAAAGCGGCGGCCGGAAGAAGGTGAATCCCGTTGAGCCGCCCACGTTGACCGAACGCTGGCCCGCGTCCACCATCCAGTTCCACCGTATCTCGATATCGAAGCTGCCCCCCTTGTTCTGAACGGCGTTTCCGGACATTTCCTGGAAATGGCAGCCGGAGATCAGTCCGTGGTGGCAGCCCACGTGGTCTATCCCGCTTCCCGATCCGCCGCCGCCGCAGCGGGCGAACTGAGAGTCGAGCACGAAGTAGTCGTCGACTCCGGAGAGTTTCAGACAGTCCTCGTTTCCGCCGCTGCCGATGTCATGGATATGCAGATTGCGGAAGATCACGTAACGGGTTGCGTCGGGATTTTCGTATTCGCTCCCGTCGTCGCAGTTGACCCCATTCTGGCTGGCGCCCCGGACTTCCAGATCGTGAAGAATCAGATAACGCACCTTGACCAGGTGCATTCCTCCATTGCCCCCGTCGATGATCGGCTTCGATTCTCCTGGTGCCCCTCCGATCCAGATCGGAGTGCCCGGTTGTCCCGACAGGTTCGAGATGGAGACGCCGCCCGGGTAGGTCCCGGCATGGACCCGGATGGCAGTCCCCGGACCGGCGTCCTGGACGGCCCGTTCGATCGAGCCGTAGGGATTTCCGGCGGACCCGTCGCCGTTACCCCCCTCGGCCACGTGGATCTCGGCAGTGGGCGTCAGGCCGGTTTCGAATGTGACGATCTCCGAGCAGGATGTCCCGCCAGGATCTCCACCATCATCGCCCGGACCGGCATCGTCACCAGGACCGGTGTCGTCACCCAGGCCGGCGTCCGCGTCTTGTGCGGTTCCGTCTTCTGGGGCGTCTCCGCCTGGATCTCCGGCGTCTCCGGAATCGATTATCGGCTCTCCTCCGTCCCCGTTCTGAACCGAGCCGGGGCTGCAGCCAGCTACCAGGAGTGCCAGCAGAATCCGCCAAGTCATGTTGTTAGGTTATCTCG
>Ga0180432_10006705_pt1 | contig 14881 bp, 13 predicted proteins | sample SS_ome_10_FD_132414 | JGI IMG/M metagenome (GOLD analysis project Ga0180432, IMG submission 132414) | Hypersaline lake sediment archaeal communities from the Salton Sea, California, USA - SS_1_MS_2 metaG | ecosystem: Environmental > Aquatic > Non-marine Saline and Alkaline > Hypersaline >... | reverse complement strand
GGCTAGGTACATGGCCAGGGGGTCGTCCATCTTCTCCCCCAGGCAGAAGGCGGTGGTCGGCGCTACGGGCGATGCGATGGTGTCCACCTGCTCGAAGGCCAGGTCAAAGTCCCGCTTGATCAGCGTCCGCACCTTGAGGGCCTTGAGGTAGTACGCGTCGTAGTACCCGGAGGAGAGGGCATAGGTGCCCAGCATGATGCGGCGTTTCACCTCGGTGCCGAACCCCTCACCCCGCGATGCGGCGTAGAGGTCGATGACGTCGTCCGGGCGGGGCGTTCGATACCCGTAGTGCACGCCGTCGTACCGCGCCAGGTTGCTGGAGGCCTCCGCCATGGCCACGAGGTAGAAGCAGGCCACGGCGTACTTCATGTGGGGCAAGTGGATGTCGACGAGTTCGGCCCCCTGCGACCGGAACAGTTCCACCGCCTCGGTGGTGCGGGCCCGGACCTGTTCGTCGAGGCCCTCGCCGAAGTACTCGGCCGCCACGCCGATCCTCAGGCCCTTGAGGGGTTGATCGAGCAGGGTGGGATAGTCGGGCACCTCGTGATCGACGCTGGTCGAGTCCCGGGGGTCGTGGCCGCTGATCACCCGGGCCAGCAGTGCCGTGTCCGCCACCGTGCGGCTGAAGGTGCCGATCTGATCCAGGCTGCTGCCGTAGGCCACCAGTCCGTAGCGGGAGACCCGCCCGTAGGTGGGCTTGAGGCCGACGATGCCGCACATGGACGCCGGCTGGCGGATCGAGCCGCCCGTGTCGCTGCCCAAGGCGGCGGGCACCATGCCGGCCGCCACCGCCACGGCCGAACCGCCCGACGATCCGCCCGGCACCCTGTCGGGATCCCAGGGGTTTCGCGTGGGGAACAGGGCACTGTTCTCCGTGCTGGAGCCCATGGCGAACTCGTCGAGGTTGGTCTTGCCGACGATGATCGCCCCCGCCTGCTCCAGGCGTTCCACGACGTGGGCGTCGTAGGGGGCCTTGAAGCCCTGGAGGATCCGCGAGCCGCAGGTGGTGGTCCCGAAGGAGGTGCACATGTTGTCCTTGACGGCCAGCGGGGCGCCGGCCAGCGGCCCCGGCTGCCGGCCGGCGATCAGCGCCGCGTCCAGTTCCCGGGCCTGCCGGAGGGCGCGTTCGCCGTCCACCGTCACGAAGGCCCCCAGCCGGGCGTTGCTCGCCTCGATCCGGCGCAGACTGGCCTCGACCGCTTCCACGCAGGAGAGCCGTCTCTCGCGAATCGCCTGGACTGTCTCGTTGAGTTGCATGGCCCTTCCCGCTCCAGGTCCGCGACCAGGCACACAGGGCGGCTAGGCGCTGTCGTGATCCAGCACCTTGGGCACCCGGAAGAAACCGCTCTCCTGCTGCGGAGCGTTGGCCAGGGCCGCCCGGGCGTCGATCGACGGGCGAATCTCGTCCGCCCGCAGCACGTTGCAGATCGGCAGGGGATGGGCGGTGGGGGCCACCTCCGCCGTGTCCAACTGGTTGAGTTGCTCGAAGTAGTCCAGGATGGCCGAGAGCTCGCGGCTGAACCGGGCCGTCTCCTGCTCCGACAGCTTCAGCCTGGCCAGGAGGGCGACGTGGCGAACCTGCTGCTCGTCGATCCTCTCGCTCACCGTGCTTGCCTACCGTTCCGCGCCGTGCCGGCAGCCATCAAAAAAGACGAGGCCGCCACAGTCGGCCCCGTCAAGCTGGTTGCCACCACTCATTCCACTCGCTGCGGCCTACCCTTCCCGAGCCGGGGCGTCCGCCCCGGTGGTCGGCGAGTAGTCCCGCTTGGGGGGCTTGACCACCAACCCCATCCGGATCGCCTTGGCCGACACCTTGATCCGGCAAACCTTTCCGCCAACGACCGCGCGCACCCGTTGAATGTTCGGTCGGAACATCCGCTTGGTCTTGCCGGTGACCTTGCGGCCGACCCCGCCCAAGTACTTGGCCTTACCACGCCGCGCAATGCTGCGTCCGCTGCGCGTCTTCTTGCCAGTGAAAAAACAGGTCCGTGGCATCGCTCAAACCCTCACAACGGCGCCCGCTCGCTCGGGCGCGGAAAGGGCAACTATAGGAAGGCGAAGAGCTTTTTCAAGCTTTTCGCGCCTTTTTGCGGTTCCGCGACGGCAGGCCGCCCCTTGGTTTGATAGCGCTAACTATCTTTTTTGCGGTCCTTTACGATTGTTTGTGGCCCTGTGGCGCATCGATAACGTGCGCCCGTCAACCTTCCCGGAAACGGCTCTGACCCCTGCCGGCCGGCGGCCGGGCAGACCCTCTCGGCTTGCCGTCTCCGGCGGGTCCTGCCAGCCGGTAACCTCCGCGTTGACACGCCCACAGGCCGCCAGTAGTCTCCGGCCGCGCCCACGTTCACGAACGCCTAACGAAAACTCCCGGTCAGTGTCCAACGTGACGGATGACGTAGAGGATCTGGCGAGCGACGCCGCGAAGGCGGCCACCGAGGATGCCAGGCTGGTATCATCCGTCCTGGCCGGTGAGGCAGCGGCCTTCGACGAACTGGTCCGCAGATACCAGCGTCGCGCCGTGGCCGTCGCCTACCGCCTGCTGGGCAACCTGCACGATGCGGCCGACGTCGCCCAGGATGCTTTCCTCCGGGCCTACCGCCGCTTGGACAGCCTGGAGGACCACCGCCGCTTCGGGCCCTGGCTGCTACGCATCGTCAGCAATCTCTCGCTCAACTTCCGCCGCTCGCGGGAGACGGGCGTCGCCAGATCCGCTGTCACCCTGGATGATGTCGTCGAGCGGGCGGAGGAGTTCCGATCCGCAACCGGTGAACCGCTGGGCACCCGGCTCGGCGGCTCCGTGGGGGGGGACGAGGCAGGGTCGGACGAGATGCGGGAGGCGGTCGGCCGGGCCATCGAGCAGTTGCCCGACAAACAGCGCCTCAGTCTGGTGCTTTTCTGCATCGAGGGTCTGCCCCAGAAGCAGGTGGCCGAGATCCTCGAATGCAGCGTGGAATTGGTGAAATGGAACGTGTTTCAGGCCAGAAAAACGCTGCGGAAGCTACTGGCAGAGCACATCACATGGGCGGGACCCGATGATCAACCCGCAGGACCATGAGCGACTCGAACAGGAGTTCCTGCTCAGTCAGTACCTCGACGGCGACCTCGACGAGCAGGCCCGAGTCGAACTCGAAGCCCGGCTCCGGGCCGACGTTCATCTGGCGGCCCTCCTCGAGGATCTCCGCCGCACCGACGCCCTGGTCCGCAGTACGGCCGGTCCGGTCCCGGATCTGGATTGGGAGCGGTTCGCCGGGCAGGTGTCGACGGCGTGCCGGCGGGCCGACGCCCTCGGTCGCCGCAGGCGGGTCCTTCGGCTGTGGGCCCCCCTGGCGGCAGCCGCCGCCCTCGCCATGGCCGTTACCCTGCACCTGGCCATGCCCCGGACCGATCGCCCCGGTGGCGACTCCTCCCGGATCGCCGTGGTCTCCGTCGGCCGGGCCGACCTGTGGCAGGTCGCTCCGGACCGGGCCGAACCGTACACTCGCGTGTCGTTCGATCGCTCCCAGCCTTCGATCCAAGACCCGCGCCGAATTCCCGGCACCACCGTGGCCATCGCCGTCGTGGGGGCGGGCCCGACGCCCACCGACACCCCGGACGTGCCAGCGACGCCCTATTTCTGAAAGTGAATCCATCGCCCTCCTGCGTGGAGTACCGTCATGAAGCCCCTTTTCGCAAGCCTCCTGCTGATATGCCTACCGCTGTCGAGTGGCGAGGATCTCAGCCCCCTGGTGGAGGAGGCCCTCGACCAGGCGGTCCACCTCAACATCGAGGACCGGCCGTTGAGCGAGGCCTTTAAGGTCGTCTCCGACCAGACGGGCGTCACGGTCACCGTTGCCCCGGGCACCTTCGGCCTGATCCCCTATGGCGAGAACACCCGGGTGTCCGCCCGCATGGAACACATCTCCCTGCGACAGGGGCTGACCGAGCTGACCGCTCCGCTGGGCCTGCGCTTCGAGGTACGTCCGCGGGGCATCGAGGTGCTGCCCACGCCGGCCCTGGCCCGGCTGGGCCGGCGGGCATCCTGGCAGGAGCTGGACACGCTGGCCGAGCTGCACCGCGCCGATTTCACCGCGGACGGCGCCGCACTCGAGCGGCTCGAGGGGCGAGTCCAGTTCCGGGTTGAGGAGGCCGGAGGCTGGGCACTGCTCAGAGAGGCCATCGCCCGTGTCGGAGCCGGCCCGGGAGACGAGGTTCTCGCCTCGGCCTGCGCTTCCCTGGGCTGGACCTGGTATCCGGCGGGGGACTACGTGGTCGTCATCAGCCGGGCGGCTCAGCTCGAGCGGCAACTGGAGGCTCCGGTCAGCATTCGCGAGAGCCACCGCAAGCTCATCGACGTGCTCGCCCGCATCGCCGATCAGGCCGGCGTGGACGTTCGCTACGAACCGGGGGCCATCACGGCCCTGCCACCGGCCACGCAGGACAACTTCTCTCTGCACTTCAAGAACATCTCCGCCGCCGAGGCGTTCGAGTACATCTCCGGGGTCACCGGCCTCGGCTATCGGGTGGACCCCGACGCCGTCGTGTTCTACCACCCGGACCGGCCGCGCCCGCAAGCCCGGGAGAGCCGCCCCGCTCCGGCGCGGCGCTCCGCCGGCGCGTTCGTCGGGAAGATCGTCCTGCCGCCGGGACCCGATGGCGTGCACATCGAACTGCTGATCCACGAGTCGGACCTTTCCCCGGACGTGATCGAGCTGCGTCGGAAGTACCTGGAGCGGGCCAACAACCTGATCCGCGAGGCGCTGCTCGAACTCGAGGAGGACCGTCAATAGGGAACCCGGCGGCGTCCGGCTTTCCGGGGGCGCCCGGCGAGGCCCGCGGCCGGGGAAGGATGCTCCGCCGGGAGGCCCCGGCCCGGCCGTTACCCCTGCCGGCTGGGCCCGGCTATTATCGGCCGACTCGGCGCCGACCGCCTGGACAGGGGTCGGCCGCCGGGAAAGCAGTTCCTCCCGTCCCCCTCTCCCCGTCGAGGGATTCCTCCCCAGACGAGCCTTGTCATCCGAAGTTATATCGTAGGAAACGATTGTCCAGACTCCCGAGGCCGCACAGGCGGATCTGGGGAGACCCGCACCGGGGGGTGCGGAGATCGGCAACGGCGGGACCTGGTCCCCTGGTGCCCTGGGCAACGTTGGGGGGACAGCGCCACCAGGGTGGCCGGCGCTCAACATGGACTCGCACGACAGCGACATTCCGGTAGCCACCGGGCGGCCCGATCCGCCGGGAGAACTGACCGTTCCGTCACCGGCGGAGGACGGCGAGCTGGTCTCCGCGCTCGACGACGTCCAGCGGAAGCTGGAGTCCTGGCTGTCCGCGTCCCAGCAGCGCGGGGCGGAGTTGGACCAGTGGCAGTGCCGGCTGGACGAGTTGGCCGACCGGCTGGCCCGGCAACAGCAGCAGCTCGAAGCCAGTGACCAGTCTCTTGCCGACTACCGCCAGCGGGTCGAGGCCGATGCTCAGCATGCGGAAGCCCAGGCCCGCGAGAAGCTGGCCGAGGCGGCCCAGCGCGAGAGCGCCCTCGCCGAACGGGAGGCGGAGCTCGAGCGGCAGCAGGCACGCCTCGGGGATGCGGAATCCGGGCTGGCCGAGCGGACGGAGCGGTTGGACGAGCGGGAAGCCCTGCTGGCTGCCCGGAACCGCGAGGTTGAGACCAGGTCCGCTGAACTGGCCGAACACCAGGCGGCAGATGCGGCCACCCGCGACGAGCGGATCGGCGAGCTGGAGTCTCTGCTGGCCCAGGCCCGCGCCGAACTCGACCGGCGCCTGCGGGAGATCGAGCGCCTCGAAGCGGCACAGGCGGAGTGGGCTGCTCGGTCCGATGAGTGCGACGAGCCGGTGGCTCCGTCGGAGCCGGCCGAGGAAGTGGCGGCCCACGGCGCTGCCGGACCCGGGCCGGATGCGACGGAGCAGCACGACCAGCCCGGGACGCCCGCTCTGGAAACGCTGCCGACGGCTACCGGGCCGCCGGCTCCGGAGCAGTCCGTCGAAACGGCTGAAGCCCGGGAGCCCGATGCGGTGGCCGGTTCCGCTTCCGCCGTCGAAGCCGAGCAACCGCCGGGCCAACCGCCGCCCGAGGACGTTGCGTCCGATGTCGCCCCTGGTGCGCCCGCGGACGAGGCGGATGGTGAGTTGGACGCGCTCCGGGCGGCCGAAGCCGCACAGGACCGCCTTCGCCGCCGGCTTGCCGAGCAGGCCGGTTCGGATCGGGAAGCGCCGGAGGAGCCGGTTGACGCCGATGGCGAATCAGCTCCCCTCGCGGACGAATCCCCCGCTCCCGATCCGGACGGTGCCTCCGATAACGGTGGACCCCCGTCCAGCGCCGCTCCGCAGGAGCTGGTGGAACCGCCGGCCGGACCCGCCGAGGCGCCGGCCGAGCCCGCGGAAGAGCAGCCCAGCCAGGATCTTACCGTCGACCTGGATCCGGAGACCGCCCGGAAGCTCAAGGTCCTGCGGAGGCTGGCGGGGCCGGGCAAGAGCGATGAGGAGCTCCTGGCCCAGCTCCAGGCCCGCGGCCAGAACGCCCCGGAGAAACCCCAGCGGAGGAAGCACTGGTGGAAACGAAACTAACGGCCGAATCCGAACACCCGATGGCCGGCCGAAACGCGTGCCCCGGCCCGGGCCGAAAGCGGAAGTGATCGGACTCGGGAAGAGCAAGTTGCCCGGCGGATTGCCCGACGAAAAAGGGGGAGTAGCCCCATGACCCCGTACGACGACGAAGCCATGCAGACCGACCCGGTACCGCCCGACGCGGGCACGCCCGACCTGAGGCAGCTCGGCGAGGACCTCACCACCGCGCTGCAGGATGTGCACGAACGGCTGTCCCGCCGCCAGCAGCAGCAGCGGCACACCTTCGACGCCCTGCGCGGTCTTCAGGACCAGCTCGCCGCCGACCGCGAGGAGTACGCCCGCCGGCAGACCGAGTTCGCCGACCAGCAACGGCGGCAGATGGACGAGTACCGGGACCTCGAGACCCGGCTGACCGACCGGGAGGCGGCCCTGGCGGAGGAACACCGGCGTCTGGAGGGCTGGGCCCGGGAGCTCGAACAGCGTGGCGACGCCCTGGACGGCGCCGAGGAGGAACTCGAACAGCGTATCGCCGAGCTCGACGGGCGCATCGAGGCGTTCGAACAGCGGCAGAGCGATGTTGCCGAGCAGACGGACCTGCTGGCCGCCCGCCAGCAGGAGCTGGAGCGGCGGACCGCCGATTTCGCTGAGCGGGAAGACGACCTCGCGCAGCGCGGGGCGGCCCTGGACCAGCGGGCCCGTACCGTGGAAGAGCAGGAACTGGCCCTCTCCGCCCAGCGCGAGGAACTCGCGGGCGAGCGTGCGGAACTCGATGCCCTCCACCGCGAGGTGGAAACGCGGCGTGCCGACCTGGACAGCGAGCGAACCCGGATCGAGGCCGCCACTGCGGACGTCGAGGCCGAGCGGCTCCGCATCCAGGAGGAGCGGCAGCAGAGCCAGACGCTCCGCACCCAGGCGGACCGCCAGCGGGCCGAGATCGAGGAGGCGGCGGCCGAGCTGGAGCGGCAGCGGGCCGAGCTGACCGCCGAGGCCGGCACTCTGGACGCCCAGCGCCTGGAGATCGAGACCACCAGGAAGGAACTGGCGGACCGGGAAGTCTCCGTCCAGTCGGTGATGCAGCAGCTCGAGCAGGTCACCCGCCAGACCAAAGAGCAGCAGCAGGAGTTCGACCACCGGCAGACGGAGCTGGAAAACGCCGAGCAGGAACTCGCCGCCCGAGTCGCCGAGTTCGAGACCGTGCGGCAGAGCATCGCCGAGATGCAGGCTCAGCTCGAGCGGGAGCGCGGCGAGGTTGCCTCCCAGCGGATGGAGCTCATTCAGCGGCTGGGCACCAGCCCGCCGCCCATCACGCCGGCGGCGCCGCCGCCCCTGGAGCCGGGCGGGCAGGACGAAGCGCCGCCGGCCGACCCTGAGGAAGCCCTGGACTCCGACAGCCGGATCGGGCTGTTCCGCAAGCTGCGCCGTGACGCCAAGCGCCGGGCGATCAACGCCAAGTAGCCGGGCCGACACGGGAACCGCCCGGCCAGGGCGGGATCCGTTCGGAGGGACCGATGGCCCTGAACATCTTCAAGAACAAAGGTGGCCCCGCCCAGGCGTCCTCGACGCCGGCACCCGCCGAGAGCCGGCAGGCCAAGCTGGACACCTACCAGCCCGCCGAGCTCGAGCCCCTCCACTCGGACCCGCTGCGCCGCCTCTACCAGCAACACCGCTACGCCGTGATTCTCGCCGAGCAGGACCGCTGGGAGGCCAGCGCCGAGGGGCGCAACGTCTGCGCGGTGGCCGAACGGAAACTGGAGGAAGACCTGGCCCTGGTCCCGCAGGGCGTCGCCGCTCTGCCGACGACCCTGGACGACAGCCCCGGTTGCCCGGAGGTCGAGTCGGAGGTGGCTCCCTTCCTGATGGCCATCCCTGCCGTCACCAATGCCCGCTACCAGCAGTTCGTCGACGCCGGCTGCTACGACGACCTGGATCTGTGGCCCGAGGAGATCTGGCCGCACCTCATCGAGCTGCACGACCTGACCGGCAAGCCGGGGCCCCGCTTCTGGGTCGACAGCCGGCACGACCAGCGGCTGGCCAATCACCCCGTGGTGGGGGTGAGCTGGTACGAAGCCGCCGCCTACGCCAGGTGGGTCGGCCTGCGACTGCCCACCGAGATCGAATGGCAGATGTCCGCGAGCTGGCGGATCAAGAGCGAGGCCGACGTCTTCCGCCGCTTCCCCTGGGGCGATGCCATGGACTACCGCCGCTGCAACATCTGGGGCACCGGCCTGGGCCGAACCGCGCCGGTCGACGCCTTCGAGGCCGGCGGTGCCCCCAACGGCGTCCAGCAGCTCATCGGCAACGTGTGGGAATGGACCGCCTCGCCGTTCGAGATCACCGACGCCCACGGCCGCGTGGTCATCGGCGAAATGCCCATGCGGGTCATCCGCGGCGGGGCTTTCGACACCTACTTCGACACCCAGGCCACGTCCAGCTTCCGCACCGGGCTCATCCTGCTGGCCCGGACCCATAACCTCGGATTCCGCTGCGCCCTGGACGTCTGACGAGAGGCGACGACGCCGAAGATCGCAGAACAGGAGGCAACCTTGGCATCCGCTCCCATCGCCCAGAGCCCCACCATGAGGTGCCTGATCTGCGGCGCCGACAACCCCCACGAGGCCGTCGTCTGCGGCTCCTGCTCGGCCCCCATGGCTTTGATCCACGAATCGGTGGCCCAGCAACGCGAGCCGCGGATCATCAGCATCGTGGGCGAGTCCCACGTCGGCAAGACCGTCTACCTGGGGTTCCTGCTGGACATGCTGGCCCGGCGGGCCGGCGACTTCGACGCCGTGCCCAAGGGCGCCTACTCGGTGAACCTCCAGCAGAACGTCGTTTCCCACCTGGAGCTGCGCCGCTTCCCTCCCAAGACGCCCATGGAGCCCGACCAGTGGTATTGGACCTACTACCAGGTCTGCCGCAAGCGGGGGCACGAGGCCTGGGTGGACCTGGTGATGCCCGACATGGCCGGCGAGGCGCTGTCCACCGAGGTCGAGACCCCCAAGACCTTCAGCGTGATCCGCAGCCTGCTGGACAAGACCGAGGCCGCCATCGTGCTGGTCGACGCCGCCCTGGCCGCCACCGGCTCACCGCAGCCCGACTTCTTCGCCCTCAAGCTGATGACCTACCTCGACGACATGTTCGCGGTCAAACGCCGCGAACGCGTCGCCAACGCCATCGCCATCGTGTTGTGCAAAGCCGACTACTGCCCCGAGTGCTTCGACGACCCGCCCGGCTTCGCCCGGACCAACCTCAACCGTCTGTGGAACATCTGCGAGAACCGCTTCGCCAACGTGCGGTTCTTCGCCTCCAGCGTGGTCGGGTCGCTGGGCTTCGCCGCCGGTAACGACGACACGGTTGTGCCGGTGCCTCTGCACACCGCCCCGCGGGGCATTCTGGAGCCGTTCGAATGGATTCTCGATCAGATGTGACCACCGCGAGCCCCACCCCAGCCGGCACCGATCCCGCGGCGGCGGGTGAAGCCACCGTCTGCTGCGATCAGGCGGTGTTCACCTCGGTATCCGGCCCCACCGGCAACGGCTACCGCCTGGTTGCCGCCAGCGAGGGGGTGCGCAGCGAGGAGAAGCCCCAGATCGTCACCCATTCGCCGTCGCACAACGGCCTGTGTCATCCCGACCCGGGCGCCGTGGGCGTTGCCTGCTACGCCCTGGACAGCGGGCGGTACTGCGTGGCCCACTCCTGCTGCGCGGGCCAGGAGGGCACGGCCCGCGGCGGGCAGCGGATCTACACCCGCGCCGTGCTGTTGGACGAGGCGGCGTTTTCACGCCTGGCCTGCAACCCGTTCAGGGTGGTGCGGGCCCTGGCCGCCGCCGACCGGCTCAGGCCGGACCTCGATCTGCCCCAGGTCCTGCCGCCGCTGGAGTTCTCGCCGCGGATCCAGCCGGAGTACGCCCCGGCTTCCGACACGGTCGGCGCCCTCGGCGAGGAGTGGCTCGGGGCGCTGCTCGATCGGGTCCTGGCAGGCGAGGTTCTACTGGTGGTCGGCTCCCCGGCCCCGCAGGCGCTCGCCGAAGCCATCCTGCTGTCGCTGCCGGCCGCTCGCCGCGGCCGGCTGTCGCTGGCCGCGGGCCTGCGCTTCTCTCTCTCTCGGCGCTTGGCATTGAACCTCACCGCCGGAGACGATCCGGCCCACCTCCGCCGGACCATCCAGGGCCACGGCATCGAGCTGCTCGAACCGGGCACCGGCCCGGCGCCCCCGGCGGGCCGGCAGTCCGCCTGGTCGGAGATGGCCCGCCGGCACTGGAGTGCCGGAACGTGGCACGAACTGGCAGCATTCACCGCCCGGCACCTGCCTGATCCGTCGAACGAGGGGCTGGAGCGGTACGGCCGCCTCTCCAACCTGCAACACGATGTGCAGGGCATGGATGCGCCGGCCGCGCTGACCACCCTGGAGGAACTGCTTCTCCCGCCGTGCGCCGACCCCGTGGCGGCCGAGCTCATCGTCGCCGTGGTCCGCAGCGGCGTTGCCCGCCTCCGGGATCTGTACGGCACCGCTACGCAGGAGGAACTGCTGGGCGGCTGGGATGCCGTCGTGGAGCTGTGGGCGACCCGTCCCCGGGCCCGCTCGCCGCTGAGCCCCCTGCTGGCGGGGATGCTCAAACGGCTGACCCGCCTGGCGCCGCTCCAGGCCGCGGCCGTCGCCCCCCAGGCCACCGGTGCCGCCCGGGCCGAGACGGCCGACGCGCTGGTGGGTGATGCCCTCGAGGACCTGCTCGACCACCTCCTGGAGTGGGCCCACGACGCGGGTCCCGAGAAGATCGAGGAGCTGGTGCGCACCCTGGCCACCTGGCCGACCGCCCACGATCTGGCCGAGCGCCTCCAGGCTCTTCGCAACGAACTGTCCATCCTGCTGGCCGATCGGGTCCTCTGCGCCCAGCCCGGCGCCGACCCCTGATCGCGGACTCCGACCCCGGGACGGTCGGGAAGGCCTCCTCGACCGGGGCGGGCCTCTCCGCAACCGGACTGGCCGGATTGTCCCGGGGTACTACGATATCTGCCGGAATGAGCTGCGAACCGAACATCGCCTGGGAAGAACCGATCCCCCTCTTCCCACTGCCCAACTGCGTGCTGCTGCCCGGGGCCATCCTGCCCCTGCACGTTTTCGAACCGCGCTACCGCTGCCTCATGCGAGACCTGCTCGCCCGCAAGCCCGCCAGCCGAGCCCTGGCCATCGCCCTGCTGCGCGAGGGACACGAGGATCTGATCCTGACCAACCATGCCCCCATCCACCCGGTGGTGGGGGTGGGCACCTTCCTCGAGCACCAGGAGCTGCCCGACGGGCGTTTCAACCTGCTGCTCCAGGGTCGGGCCCGGGCCCGGATCACTGTCGAGGACACCACCGGCCGCTACCGCAAGGCCATTCTGACCCCCTGCGAGTCCCTGCCCCTGCCCAAGGACGACGGCACGGCCGCGGCGCGGGCGAGCCTCCGACGCCTGCTCGAGCAGGCCGCCGCTCTCCGGCTCTGGCCGGTTGAAGCCACCGAGGGTTTCTTCGATGCCTTCCCCTCCGTCGCCCAGCTCGTCGACGTCCTCGCCTTCCACCTCATTCCCGTGGACTGCATCCTGTTCAAACAACAGCTCCTCGAGGAAGCCGACGTCACCAAGCGCGTCGAGCTGGTCTGCCGCTGGCTCGAGCAGGTTATCGCCACCCAGCGTTACGCCGAGAGCAACCGGCCCGACGGCAGCACCTGGCCGCCGCCCTGTTCGCCGAATTGAGCGCCCGGCCCCGGGCTGTTTTCCCCGGCCCTTGCAGGGCCGATCAGCGGCGCCCCGTGCTGTCCCGTTCCGTGTGGTCCGGCTGTGGTCGTTCGGCAGGGCAAGGCCCTCCGAAGAGGCAGGGTGGTGGGCGCCGGCTGCAGGACGGCGTGCTGCGTTTCTGCAACCCGGGCGTCAGGTTGCCGGCCGGAGGCAACCGGAGATTCAGGTGGGGGCAATACAACAGGATGCGGGCAGCGTAACAGACCGCCTCAGGTGCGCCTGACGATCCGTGAACCGAGCATTACGACAAGGTACATCCCGCCCGCCAGGGCGATGGTCGTTGCCCCCGGCGGCAGCTCGGGGCCGTAGCTTACCGCCAGGCCCGCGGTGGTCAGACCGATGCTGATCAGGGCCGCCACCACCATTACCTGCCACAGCCGGCTGACGAAATGGCCCGCGATCGCCACCGGTAGCGTCAGCAGGGCGATCACCATGATCAGCCCCACCACCGTCACCAGCAGCACGACGGTCAGCGCCGTCAGGCACAACAGCAGCAGGTAGTAGAACTCGACCGAGATCCCCCGCAGCCGGGCGAACTCCTCGTCGAAGCAGACCGCCAGCAGCTTGTTGTAGTACAGCAGGCCGATCCCCACGACCACCGCGTCCAGGGCGGCGATCAGCACCAGGTCTTCCCGCGACACCAGCAGGATGTTGCCGAAGAGGTAGCTCATCAGGTCCTCGTAGTAGCCCGGCGTCTTGGCGATGAAGAGGATGCCCACCGCCATGCCGATGGCCCACAGGGCGCTGATGACCGTGTCCTCGCGCTGCCTGGCCCGCAGGCTGACCCAGCCGATGATCACCGCGGCCAGCAGGGCGGCGACCACCGCCCCGTGCAGCGGCTCGAGGAAGGTCCAGCCGTGCACCTCGTGCAGGTAGCGGGCCGCCCCCATGCCCCCCAGCGTGCAGTGGGCCACGCCGCCGGCGATGTAGGTGATCCGCCGGGCCACCACGTAGCTGCCCACCACGCCGCAGGCCACGCTGGCGATCACGCCGGCAGCCAGGGCGTATTGCAGGAAGGGGTTGTAGGCCAGGGCGTCGAGGAACTCTGTCACCGTGCGGCCCTCGCCTGGGTCCCGTCGGCGTAATGGATGAGCCGCACCTCCCGGCCGTACATCTCCGCCACCCGCTGGTGGGTCAGCTCGCTGCTGGCGTGCATGTGCACCCGGTGGTTCACGCACACCGCCGTTTTGAAGTAGACCGACACGAAGCCCACGTCGTGGGACACCATCACCACGGTCAGCCGCTCGTTGAGCCCCCGCATGAGGGCATACAGGCTTTCCTGGACGACCGGATCCAGGCTGGCGGTGGGCTCGTCCAGCAGGACCAGTTCCGGTTCGCAGGCCAGCGCCCGGGCGATCAGCACCCGCTGCCGCTGCCCGCCGGACAGCCTGCTGAACCGCCGGCCGCGCAGATCGACCAGGCCCACCTCTTCCAACGCCTGTTCGGCCACCGCCCGGTCTCTCCGCCGGTACGGCCCAACACTCGTTTCGCCACCCAGCCGGCCCATCAGCACCACGTCCATCACGCTGACGGGGAACTGCGGGTCCAGGTGGGCGTGCTGCGGCATGTAGCCCACCCGCCGCCGGGCGTGGTACGGCGTCGTGCCCAGCACCTCGACGCTGCCCCGCTGGGGCTCGATCAGTCCCAGGGCCAGCTTGACCAGCGTCGTCTTGCCCCCCCCGTTCGGACCGATAATGCAGACGAAGTCCCGCTCCGGGATGGTGACGTTGACCTCCTCCAGCACCGGGGCCCCTCCATAGGTGAAGGACACGCCGCGGAAACGGATGGCCGGTTTCGCCTCCGCCCCGCCGCCGTCGCCGGGCCCGACTTGCGATGCCTCCGGGAACGTCACGGCTCGGCCTCTACGGTTGGCGGCACCTGCGAGAGGGCGGCCTCGATCTCGGCGGCCATCCGCCGCAGGTTGTCCACGTAGTTCTCGGCCAGGGGGTCGAGCACCACGACCGCGCCGCCGATGGCCCGGGCGACCGTCTCGGCGTTCCGCTGGTCGAACTGGGGCTGCACGAAGATGAGTTTCACGCCCACCAGCCTGGCTCTGCGGATCAGTTGGCCGAGCTGCTTGGCGGTGGGCGCCTTGCCGCCGGCCTCGACAGCCACCTGCCTCAGGCCGTAGGCCTCCGCAAAGTACCCGTAAGCCGGATGGAATACGAAGAACTCCCGCCCGCGCAACGGCGCCAGCCGGGCCGAGAGCTCCTTGTCCAGGGCGTCCAGTTCGGCCACGAACGCGGCCGTGTTCCCCTGGTACCGCTCGCTGCCCGCCGGGTCCAGTCGGCACAGCGTCTCGCAGATGGTGCGGGTCTGCACCTGGGCCAGCCGCGGGCTCATCCAGGTGTGCGGGTCCGTCTCGCCGTGGCCCGCGCAGCCGTGATCCTCGTGCTGTCCGCCCGCACCCTGGTGATGATGGTGGTGCGGCTCGGACATCGCCCGCAGCTCCACGCCCTGCCGCAGGTCGACGATCTTGAGCCCCTTGAGCACCGAACTCACCTTGTCGGCCACCGAATTCTCGAAGGGCACCCCGATCCGGAAGTAGACG
>Ga0180432_10006704_pt1 | contig 14883 bp, 13 predicted proteins | sample SS_ome_10_FD_132414 | JGI IMG/M metagenome (GOLD analysis project Ga0180432, IMG submission 132414) | Hypersaline lake sediment archaeal communities from the Salton Sea, California, USA - SS_1_MS_2 metaG | ecosystem: Environmental > Aquatic > Non-marine Saline and Alkaline > Hypersaline >... | reverse complement strand
GAAATTTAAATCTTTTCAGAAAGAAATTCCATTGTCCAGTCTAAAAAAATATTTTACGAATGATTTACTATCATCACTATCATAGTTGCATTTTCTAGTTTTTCGTGAATTTTCATGGTAAAAAAATTAATTCTATTCGATAAAATATACAACATCACTTCTCAGAGAAAGAAAGATGAAGTTTTCTCGAGATATTTCAAGTTTCTGAACGAACACGTGAAAGGATTTAACAAAACATCAATAAGGATCAAAAAATTAAGGGAATTTGATAATCGATTTGAAATCGAAATTAAGGGTCCAGATGAAGTGTTTGTCTCGAACATTTTAAAAAAAGAAATTGGTGTAATCACCGATTTTAAAGATGCACAAATCGGGCAAACTTACAAGGGAACGATGGTGGACGTCGGAAAGGTGGGATTTGGAATCTTTGTTGATTGTGCCATATTAAAGCCAAGGACGGACGTATTGATAGAATTAAGAACCCTAAGGGAGCAGTTATGCAGCGGAAAATCGATATCAGCTAGAGAAATAATAAAGGCATACAATTTTATGGATCACTATCCCATTCACGTGAAAATAATAAATATAGACCAACAAGGTCAGAAATTACAAGGCGAGTTTGCTCAAGAAACCTTGAATTTGTTCAAAAAAGTAATGGACGAAAATATCGAAGGAATTATCGTGAGTGGATCTTCAAAAAATCAGTTTAAAAAAGCGCTGTTAAAGACTGGACACTTGCGCGACATGATCTCGATAGAACGATTTTCTTTCTTAGAGAATATAGTGTTATTAAAAGAAAACACTGACGCTCCAGGTATAATTGCTCACGTTGGAAAAGACTTAAAAAGATGTAAATTAAGCGCTCTCAGGGCAAAAAGGATCATACAATTGTATAATTGAATATAAAGAGTAAGTGAGCCCGGGGAGGTATCCGTCAACTAAGAAATTTAGGCAGATATCGAACTCCCGACCTTCGCGGTGTACACGCGATGTTTAGCGTAAAGCATAACATTAGCGCGACGTCTATTACTCATCTATACTCTTAGATGAGACATAACCACTAGACCACGGGCTCTGGACAATCTTAATAAAGCGCAAGCGGAGGGATTTGAACCCTCGCATCCGATCGGACACTGGATTAGCAATCCAGCGCTTTTGGCGCGATTCCATTATAGGAATGCACTACCAAGCTAAGCGACGCTTGCTTGAGAGATAGATTTTGAAGACTCTCTTTTCTTTATTATTATATTTAGAATAAAACGATTTGAAACTTTAATATTTTATCATGAGTGCGCAAAAAATATGATTTTTAAAGAAAAAGAAAAGAAAAATGACGAATTTCTCATTCAGTAATTATTTCAAATACCATCTTATCGATGATTGGCTTTTTAGTGTAGCGTTTGTCGTAGTACCATCCAACTAAAAGAGGTTCTTGGTCTTTTTCGGGAATTCCAGGGACTACAATTATCATTACACCATTACTCAGGTATTTTAAAATTCGCTTGTCGATGTTATGAAGTTTTTCGTTTCCAGAAGGGTGCGTGTGAAATTGCCAAGCGATATCAACGCCTAATTCCTGCTTGAATTTCCGCATGTTGTAGATTTTCGACTTCTTGTAGCGCATCCAACTTCTTGGTTTAACATGCACTTTGGTTTTTCGTAAATCTGGATTCATGATGAATTCCTTGACAATACCAAAATTTTCCTTTCTATCGGCGAATATCCACCCGTGGATGATAAATGGAAGCTCCTCTTTTGCCTTATCAGTTATTTCCTTGAAGATTTTTTCAGGTATCAAATATCTAAAATTTTCAGCGTTTTTTGAACTAATTTCAAAAACCTCGCTCTTTAATAATTAGTCTCATTCATATCTAAAGTAGGGTAAAATTTATATTTTATGTTAAACCATCAATTTTCTCAATTTGCTTTATTGAGTCGGCACTATTCAAGCCGAATCGTAAAAATAATATATATGAATACATTTTTTATAATTATTAACATTGGTAAAAGATTTAAACCATTGTAAATTTTTAAAAAGCAGATGTAGCCTAGTGGTAAAGCACCGATTATTGGTGTGCCGAAGACGCTGGCCTTGAGACTCCCTCGCATCTATGATTGCAGGCAAGAAAGCCAGTGCGCGTGAGCGCTCGGGGGTTCAAATCCCTCCATCTGCGCTTTTAAAGCAAAAAAAATGGTTATATCTATGGTGTTTCACACGGGCTATTGGCGCAGGCAGGTAGCGCAGCAGGCTCTTAACCTGACGGTCGGGGGTTCGATTCCCTCATAGCCCGCTTTTATCTTTTTTCCTACAATAAATTGAAATAATAGTTTAAAGAGCCTCGAATATCACTTCAAAATCAGAAAAATCGAACGGTTTCAAAATGTACCCATCAGCTTGCGTTTGATCAAGATTTTTCTTTACTTCCGAACCTGGAATTGCAGTTAATAAATAGATGGGTACGTCTTCGAATTTTTTTTCAGATTTTATCATCTTGCATAAATCGTATCCAGAAAGATCTGGCAGTATAATGTCCAACAATATGATTTTTGGCACGGCAGATCTCAATTCTTCTATGCCTTTCGTCCCACTTATCACGCCCTTGCAGGAATACCCCTTGCTCTCAAAATAACTTTTTAACAAGCGAATGGTTGCGATATCGTCTTCAATGAGTAAAATGTCGTATTGCTGGCTTTCTACTTGGAGGTTATCTAAAATGCTTATTATTTTATTTTCAAGGAGGATACTTTGATCAAAAATGTTTTGCATCGTTTCTTTTACCTCCTCGCTTAATTCCTTGCCATGAGTCTCAAGTAACAATTGGCTAAATCCTTTTATTGTAGTCAATGGTTCTTTTAACGCGTGAGAAATGTTTGAAAGCGATTGCATGTCTAGCTTGAATAGGTTATCACCATAAAGCTTCGATTTCTTCTCTATGAAGTAGCTCACGCTTTCTCTAATTAATTTTGAAATAGTCGAATAATTGTTATTCTTGATAAACTCTTGCCAATCGTGTTTTGTGTCTTCCGAAACATATAATGAAATTCGTTCTTTATCTCTATCGTATATTTTTTCTCCTTTTAGCCATTTTTTATAGGCTTCAGTGATTTGACCCCGCCACACCGCGTATTTTCCCGTTTCTTCTTCGTACTTGAGCATTTCTTCGTCTTTCTCAAAGTCATCGTCTATTTCTTTATCACTCAGGTCATCATCACTTTGCGTGTTTAAATGTTTTATATTGTTAGAATTGTGTTAAATTTATTATTTCAAATATTTACAGTTTTAACCATTAAATTATATTTTTAGTTTTTTATAAAAATTGTCATTTTTTTGATTTTTTTTTACCTAAATATTATTCTGTATCGTGATTAATAAAGGTATATCACGCGTGAGTATAATGAACATTGATGAAAAATTAATACTGGTGTTGAAATATTTGAAAGCTATTAAAAAACAATAGACATTTTACTCTTATCCTTTCTTGTCAATGATGTCAAAGATGACTTCAAAGTCTGAAAAATTAAACGGTTTGAGAATGTAGCCATCCGCACCGGTTTCTTCGAGGTTTTTCTCAACCTCAGAACCTGCAATTGCAGTCAAGAAAAATACGGGAATTGTCTTGTATTCCTTATCGGATTTGATAGTTTTACAGATGTCGTACCCGCTTAAATCGGGTAAAATTATGTCCAATAGAATGAGTTTTGGTATAGAATTTCTTAATTCTTCGATTCCTTTTGAACCACTCACGACTCCCTTGCACATATATCCCTTGCTTTCGAAATAACTCTTAATCAATCGAATGGTAGCAAGATCGTCTTCAATGAGCAAAATATCGTACTTTGGACTTTCTACTTGGATATCATCCAAAAAACCAATTATCTTGCTTTCAAGGAGAATACTTTGATCGAAAATGTTTCTAATTGTATCCAAGATGTTTTCGTTTAAATTTTCCCTATAATTCTCTAGAAGCTGGGAATATCCTTTTATTGTTGTTAATGGTTCCTTTAAAGCGTGAGAAATGTTAGAGATAGTCTGCGAGTTTAAAGTATTAATTCCAGAGTTATTCAAAGGATTCTCTTCAATAAACACCTTAACACTTTCGCGTATTAATTTGGAAATCGTTGAATAACTACTATTTTTGATAAACTCCTGCCATTCGTTTTTAGTTTCTTCTGACACGTATAAGGAGATTCGTTCTTTATCTCGATTATATACTTTTTCTCCTTTTTTCCATTTTTTATATCCTTCGGTGACTATCCCCCGCCACACGGCATACTTGCCGGTTTCTTTTTCGTATTTGAGCATGGCCTCGTCTTTCTTAAAATTATCGTTCATATCTTCCGATTTCTTGTCTTCACGCTTCATTTGGCCAAGATCCTCCTGAAACTTTATTGTATTGGGATATATTATGTAAATTATTATCGAGTCTATAGTAAATTTTTTGTAGACGACTATTTTTATACCCACAAAATTTTACAAACAAATAATAATAGAATTTGAATTTAAACTTATTCAGATAGAAACTTTTTATAATAAAAAAAAAGAATTTGATTACATTAATTTATAAAATATTTTGTGTGTAAAAAATAAAGGGCAAAAATTTTTAAATGAAAAACTACATTAGTTTCAATTTCTCCGAATAATAGCTTCTAAAACACATTCTATTGTGATGATATTAAATTGTTAATAGAGCTTGTTTTTACTTATTTCGTTACTTTTCGTGTTAAAAAATAATGTTATGCGATGATAGGATCAATGTTTTGTTTACTAAAATGAATATTTTAGTAAATCTTTTACAACAAAAAGATTTATATATGAAAATATCTATTTATTATTCATATTGATTGTGTGTAAAAAAAAACTTCTGTGATAACAAAAAGCACAAAATTTTTAAAACACCAAAAAAAAGAATTGGTAATTACACACAAAAGATCACAGGGAATAGGGGAAAAAAAGTATGGTTGTTGAATTAGAAACTATTACTAACATGTGCCCAGAATGCGGGGGACACACGATATCTGTTCAAGAAAGGGGAGAGACTGTATGCAAGCTTTGCGGGTTGGTTGTGGGAGAAAAAGGGTTAGATATCTCACATAGTGGAATACGAGCATATACCAAGCAAGAAAAAGATAAAAAAGAGCGAACTGGCTGTCCAATTTCGATCTTGATGCCCGACATCGGTTTGAGTACCATCATCGATAGGACAAAAATCAAGAATCCTGACCTCAGGCGTGCGGCAAAATGGAACACGCACTTGACCTGGGAGAAGCGAAACATGTTAATTGCCATTACTGAATTAAAACGAATTGGTGGCAACTTAAACTTTCCAGAGCGCGTGAAGAAAGCGGCAATTCGACTTTACAAGGAAGTTTTCAAGCGAAAACTTTTGAGAGGTCGATCCATAAACGGAATGGTTGCTGCGTGTTCATATTTCGTGTGCAAGGAAGAAAAGGTACCAATTACGCTTCAAGAAATATTGGACGAGGCATCCATCAACGCGAACATCGTGAAGAAGTGCTACAAAATTTTGGTCAGGGAGTTAAACTTGAAATCGCAGCATGTTGATCCTATTGCGCTCATTCCGAGGTATTGTGCGGATTTAGGGCTGGATATCGAGGTCGAAAACGAAGCAATTAAAATGTTGCAAAACTTTATCGACAAGACTTCGATCTGCGGAAAGGATCCAAAAGGGCTCTGTGCGGGCGCCATTTACTTGGTAGCCAAGCTCAAGAACAAGAAAGTGAGCCAGAAGGAGATTTCGAGGATAATCAGCGTCACGGAAGTGACCTTGCGTTCGAGGTACAAGGACTTGTTAAAAAACATCAGTTTTAGCTTTTAATGTATAGATTTTTATAATTTTTTTACTTATTTTATTTTACTTTTCATTTCTTTCTCATTTTTATATACCAATACTCCAAGCCTATAATAAATCGTGTAAGTTAAATACGCAGTTTGATTTAAGTAGGATCTCCAAGAAAAATGTTAAAGCTTTACAGACAAAAAAGAATTCATGAGTCCCTCTCTAAGATTAAATCTGCCGCGAGACACCCAGTATATATTGATACGGGATACCCTCCAAGAAAAGGTTCAAGCACGGAGTAGATTCCCACAAGAAATAAATTATCGAAGGGTTTTTCAGATAATAACTTAGATTTTATGCGGATTTTTTGTATATCTCGTGTCCACCCTGCAACCGATCCTTGAGTTCTGCATATAAAATCTCGATATGTCAATGGTGTGGCCGCCTCTTTCATTACAATCGAGGACGAAAGACCTGGAAGTATTTCTTCAGCAGTTCCAATTAGTCTTTCAACAAGTTCCTGTTTATGTTCGTAATATCCCTCCCTTCTCTTAAAATCACTTATCCTCCATTTTTCAAAATATTTATAGGGCATCGAAACTCTAAGCAAGATGCTCTTATATCCTTCAGGAGCAAAATTCTCTGATTTATTAGACCATAAACATATTTCAATTTCTTTTTTTGAAAAATCAGTGATATTTTTATTTTTACTAGTATCTCTGTCTAAATTAGACCTATAGAATAAATGATCTGCTCGCATTTTGCTAAAGTCTATTTTGTTTGGATCGATTCCTAAATACACGCATAATTCGGAATTAGTATAGCGAGTGTTTTTTACCTTATTTAAGTGAGAATCTGGAACGTGTTTAGCATCAATTAGTTGTAAAAATACTTGCTTATAATCTGCGTTTGAAATGATCCATTTAGCTTTATAAGTTTTCTTATCTGTTGTTCTTACACCTACAGCTTTGTTATTCTCGATTAAAATTTCTTTAACTTCCGTTTTACGCTTAATTATTCCACCATGGGAAACGATGTTCTCTGCCAACAATTCGTTAATTCCGTTAATTGCACATGATGGAAACCAAATACCTTGATGTGACATGACGTTCCATAAAAAAGCTAAATGAACAACATTCATGATAGGTTGATGTGATCCTAGGGAACCTAAAAGGTTTTTTAAACTTGCATTCACTAAGTATTTATCAAGTAATGTTTTTATAGGAATCTCAGAATATTTTTTAATGATCTGGTAATCTCTTTCATGTTTATGAAGTGTTTTTTCCGCTTGTTTCCTTTTCTCTCCAACCATGAAATCAGGATGCCATTCGTTAACATTCTGAATTGCTGAAATTACCATGTTAAATTCGTTAAAAAAAGCTAAAATTCCTTTACTCTCCTTAGGAAATAATTTCTTTAATTGATTTTCAAACTCTGACCATTCTTGAGAATATATGATATCTAATTCTGGAGAAATGAGCTGAAAATGACTTCTTTTAAATTTAATTTCTTCCTGAACGCCTACTTCTTTCAGCATTCGCTGAACCAATGAAGGATGAGAAAAAGATAAGGGGCCCATTGGAAATATAAAATCTCCTCTTTTAAAAATGCAGCTACTCCCTCCAATAAAAAAAATTTTCTCTAAGACAAGTACCTTTTTTCCACTTGAAGCTAATTTTGAAGCACATGTCAGCCCACCTACTCCAGCTCCAATGATAATTGCATCATACATTTCCTAACGTCCTATATTTCTCAATATCATATTATTTTCTTTTAATAGAATAGATATTTGATTAATATTTATAGGTTTATATAATATTCTATGTGCTTAGAATAAATCAAAGTCGATTCTTGAGCTTTAATCGTTTTGCAATAACGATAACTGAAATTATTCCAATTAAACTAATCATTATAATATTTCCTGCTGGAATTGAAGTTGTTGGAATATACATCTCATTAAAAACTATGACCCAATCATTTGGATCGTCAATGCCATTATAAATAGAACTATAATTGTTGCAGCAGATATTATAATAGGAGCGATATATTTTTTTTTAAAATACTATCACCATTATTATTTTCAACTTTGTAATAGATATGTGATTAGAAATAACATGATAATTATCATTTAACATATCACTCTTACAAAAAAGTAAGATGTAAATCATGCTCCGTATATTAAAAAAAAAGGAAATTGATGGAAAATTAGATTATCCAATAAATTGTTTTAACATGGTGAGGTATTGTTCAGTTTTATCTTCTTGTCCTTCGCGTTCAGGACCTTTCGCTCCCTTTAATCGTAATTCAAGGAATTCTGGGCAAGTTTCACCGATGCACGTTGATTCTTCAAGTGCTTTTTTCATTCCCTTAGAGAATCGTTTCTTCCAACCCATGGCATGGGTATAGAAGGTGGCAACCTTTGGAATGGGCGTTTTGATGACATTACCGAGCGATCTCACATATTCGGTCATTTTTCTATCCGATCCAAATGCTTCAACTCTCGTTGCAAACACTATGGCGTCGGGATTATCGTTCGCGAGATCTTCAGGTTTTATTGAATCGATGGATCCCACTTTCACATCGTAATTCGATTTCAGCGAGTCCGCAAACTGGTTTGACAAGCGTTCTGTATTGCCTGCTTGTGAATTATGAATAAACCATACTTTTACCATCTTTTTATCACCTCATATAAAGCTCATTTAATACTATTTAATATAGTAAGCTTTATAAAAATATTATTTGAATAGTGATATTATAGCAATTGAACCTTTAATTTAAAAGTTTTTGTGAAAAAATTAGTTCTGATGTCCAGTTCTTCGAGCGGCGATTTGTCCAACTTTTCTCCCTGGGGGCGCATTTCTACTCGTTGTAGTAGATTTGTGAGGTGATTGTTTTGCACCTCCACCATAAGGATGAGAAGCTGCGTTCATTGTAACCCCTCTCACGATGGGCCATTTTTTCGCTTTAGACTGAATGTAATAATGCTTGTTTCCCGCTTTCAGGAACGGTTTGTCGGTTCTACCGCCACCTGCCACGACACCGACGGTACAGAGGCATTTTTCGTCGAACCATTTTGTTTTTTTCGAACGAAAAAGTAATTCTACTTTACTTCCTGACTTGTTTCTAACTATTGCTGCGACGCCAGAAGCTCGTGCAAATTTGCCACCATCTTGAGGAACGCCTTCAATATTACACACGAGAGTTCCTAAGGGCATTTCCTTGAGGGGTAAGATATTTCCGACATCGACTTCTCCAGATTTCGCTTGTATAAACTCGTCTCCTTCGTAGATTCCTTCGGGAGGGAGCCATAAACCTTTTGTATCATCGTCATATTTAATTCGTGCCACGGGAGCACCCCTTCCCGGTGCGTGCACTAATTCAATTACCTTAAACTTGAATTGATCTTCACCTTCTTTGAACGATCGGTATTTAACTGCTCCAACGTGCCTGTGACTCGGCGATCGTGCCCATAAATTTCCCCTGCCTTTTCTTTGCACGAGTATTCTTTTTCCCATTTTGGTTCACAACATTATTTTTATTCATGTATATGAAATGTAAGATGCTAAAAATATTTTTTCATTTTTTTAAGATTTAAACCTTGAAAATTGGAAAGATTCGTACTTTCAACGACAAATAATTAAGCGTAGTTTAAAACCAAAGAATGAGAAAATAAGTGTAGGATGACATTTAGAACCTTCTATCACGATGGAAAGGCATGAGAACCATGAGCGACGAGAAAATAAAAAGGAACGATTTGTACATTTTCCAGGAAAAAGATTCGGCGTATAAGGTCATAAAAGCGATCTTGTTAGATTTTTTCACGTCCGGATTTCAATCATCTAATTACGTGATGAACGGGCAATTTAGTCCAGAATCAAGGCAGGAGATGGAGTTTGTTCTTCAATCTCTTCAAAGCGATTTCGAGGAGCTTTTTGCCAGGAACTTCAACACGATCATTAGTGAATTAAGTTCTCGATCGGCCCATATCGCTAAAATGGATTTGAAAAAGAAATATCTTAAAGAAGTCGAAGAAAGCGATAAAGTCAAGGAGATAAACAAGCGCTCGGAGAACGGGAAAGTGTTAACAGTTTGTCCAAGATGCCAGAAAAAAATATATGCAATCGATATTGACGAATCAAAAATCAAGAGGTTTCCTATGTCGTACATTGACGTTCATTCATACAAAAACCATCCAGAGCATGCTTTATTGATTTACATAGACGCTCAAGGAAAATGTCGCGGGAGAGGAAATATTGACGTGGTGACGATAGAAAAAGACCAGATTGAACGTGAAAATCTGATAGTTTAAATCTTATTTCTTCTCAATAAATCATCAATGTTGTAATTAAACGCTAATGGGACCTCTCTCTTGGTGAGCTCACCAGCGATGTTCGTTAAGAGTAATTCTTTTATTGCTTCAGGATCGTTTGTTTGTCCGAGTACCCATCCCAGCTTCACGTATCCCACTTCTGGCATTAGATTTTCCCCCGGAATCACGCCAAAGCTTTGCAATTCTCGACCAGTGGAATACACATTCATTCCAACAAAACCGTGTAGCGTTTGCGTTGTCATGAGGACTGTCATGCCTTGCTGAATTGCTCTTTCTATAGAATCGTATATACGCGTGCTCACATGTCCTAAGCCAGTTCCAGCAAGAACAATGCCTTTATATCCTTTATCCACGTAAAAATCTACATGTTCGTTTTCTATTCCTGGATAAAAGTAAATTAATGCGACTTTCTCTTCAAAATTGGTAAGTGCTTTCGTTTTGGGTTTAGATCCTTTAGGTCGTTTTCTATATTTATCGCTGAACATTTTAACTTCGCCGTTTCTAACCATCCCTAAAGGAATGTCGTCAATGGTCCTAAAGGTATGTCTCACAGACGAATGCATTTTCCTTACTAATGTACCTCTATGAATTAATCCGTAATCGTGTGCTGAGGAACCCATCATCATTAACACGACTTCAGCAATATCGTAGCTAGCAATAGTTGCTGCATTAATTAAATTCATTGCGGCATCGGAAGATGGGCGATCAGAACTTCTCTGGCTTCCAACTAAGACAACAGGGATGGATAGATCCTTGAGCATGAATGAAAGAGCTGCGCTCGTATATGCCATGGTATCAGTACCATGACTAATGATCACGCCGTCTTTCCCTGAATTTGCCAAGGCTTCAATTTTTTTTGCTAATTGTTGCCAATATTCAGGTTTCATGTTCTCTGAGAGTATCTCAAACACGATTTTTGTCTCGAGGTTGCAAACATCTGCTAATTCTGGAACAGCGCTAAATAATTCTCCGGGCGTGAAAGAAGGTATCACGGCACCCGTCGTGTAATCTAATCGAGAAGCGACGGTGCCTCCTGTTCCTAGAAGCGTGATGTTTGGGAGCTCTTTATTTTGAGTAAATTCTTTTTCGGGAATTTTATATTGTCCTTCTTTTCGACCTATCTTCTCTATATTTGTAATTTTAGCAGCATTAATTCCAATATTATAATTATTTTCTAGCTTGATGTCGATATAATCCGGGGCAGAATAATCGTTTCTTGGCAACAGTATTCCTTCTGATTCGCCACTTTCAGTGGTAACCCGCAACACATCCCAAACTTCGATCTTGTTTTTTTTTAATAGTTCCTTTGCCTTTCCTTTATATCCTTTTAATTTATCATCCATTTAAGATCCTACTCATTTAATTTTTGTTGAATTGCTTTTTTAAGCCTATCTGACACGATTTTTCCATCTATTTTTCCCCTAACCTCCTCCATGACTTCGCCCATTAATGGACCCATCGCGCCTAATTTTCTTTCATTAATAAGTTTTATATTCTTATTAACAATCCCGTCTATTATGATATTGAGGTCTTCCTCTGAAATCCTACTGATGTGTAAGGCCTCTTTAATTTCAGCTATTGAGAGGTCTGGGGAATCTGCTTTTTTAATCATGAATTCTTCAACTGCTTCCTTGCCAATTTCTCCATTTTTTAAGAGTGTAAAAATATCAATAAAGTCTTTATCATTAATATTTTCAACATTCTTTTTATCCCTTCTTAGAGCAGTTGTTGTTTCTAATAGAGTTGTAATTATTAGAGTTGAATAATCTGATGAGATTTTAGTTAATTTATCAAATAGTTCAAGTTTTCCAGTAAAAATTAAATCTTTTATCATCTTTTCTTCCAGGTTAAACTTCTTTGAGTACTCTTTTATAACATCCCATGGATATCGGGGTAAATTCTTGGCAATCTGTTTTATTTCTGATTCCTTATTAAAAATTGCTTTAGTATCTGTATCGGGATATAATCTGGCGCCTCCGTGTAATTCTCTTAGAAATTCCGTTTTTCCATCTTCAAGATATCTTCTTGTTTCAGGAGGTACCCCTTTGAAAGCATATTTTACTCGATCAATTATTACCTCAAGTGCTTTATCAACTTTCTTCTTAGTGCCTAGCACTAATACAAAACAATCTTCATCTTTAGTATTTAACTCAGTTTTGATTCTCTTGATATCCTCGTTTGAGAGCTTATATTTCTTTAAATCCTCGTCAGAATGAATGATTCCCTTTAATCCCGATATAGATTTGACCTTGCTACTAACCTCCGTGCCAAATCTATAATCTTCCATCAATTCCTTTCCAAATATATCTTTAAAACCTTTAAAATTAAGACCATATATTTTTTTTCCGTTTTTTAATCCGTTAGCAATGAATTTGGATTTTGTTTTAGATAAAGCATTGATTAAATCAACGGATTCAGTCGGGACATCATCAACTTTCAAGTTTCTACTTATTAATTCTTTCTTAATTTCGACTAATTTTAGTTGTCTTGATATCTCGTTATTAATGAGAATTGGGATAATATCCAATTTCTGAACGCCCTTAATCTCAATTCTCGTGCCATCTTTTATACTTACATTAACATCTTGTCGAATTGACCCGAGTACTTTTTTTACTTTAGTTGACCATAGCAATAAACCCAAACGTTCTGCTGCTTCCCGGCATTCGTCTGGACGATTAATATCTGGCTTAGTTGTAATCTCTACTAATGGAATGCCCAATCTGTCTAACCTAAAATAGTTCGTTTTTAATTCAGTTTTGATTTTTCTTGCAGCATCCTCTTCTAAACTCAGGAATTCAACACCAATTCTCTTTCCATTTTCTAATTCCACATATCCATCCTTTCCTATGATCATTGTTCTTTGAAATCCTGAGGGAACACTACCATCTAAATAGTTTTTTCTGCAGACGTGCATTTCTTCGATGATATCCGAATTAAGGAGTAAAGCGATCTGAAGTGCAATTTGTCGTGCTTCATCATTACAATCAAATGGAGGAGTTTCATCCATTTCATAGGTACATATGACGTCATTATAACCTTCATATAAAATCGACATGTCCTTTTCATATTCCGTAAGCATTGCCTTGTCGTAGGTTCCCATTTCACCCAATACTGGCCTCATCGTACGTTTTAGTGTGAAATCTGGCTCTCTTGTACCTTGTAGCTTGCTTGGACATCGACAAAATAATTTAGTTTTTGAATCGAGTTGTTGGTGGATTTCAAGACCACATATTAAACCAAATTTTTCATAATCAAACTCTTTCATGTTTTTTCATCTTATAAATCAATTAAAAAATAAAAGTAATGAGGTTTCCTAAATTAAGCTTGTACCTTGATTTTCCCCTTTTGAATGTCAAAACACCATCCATCTTTGCACTCTTTAGAACAGAAAACATGCGTGGTCACTTTTTGACATATGTTAACATGCTGCACCCTAGTCCGAGTCATAGTTCTTTGGCAGTATTCACAGATCATTTTTTGCACTTTTTTTCTTCAATGCTAAATACAATAAAAAATCAGTTTTTAACCTTCCTTTTTTCAATATTAAAAAATGTATTCGCTTATTTTTATAGTTACTTTTTTAATAGTTTTGAAACATAAGGACCTTCTAGGGCGTATCTTTGTTCGTAAAACCAATCTCTCACGCCAATTCCGCTTATGACGGCTAATTTTTTTGCGTCAAAATCCTCAAGAGATATTTTTTCAGCGTTTTTCATCAACATTTTACCATATCCCCTGTGTTGAATTTGCGAAAAACTGCTTGGCTTTGAATCTTTAGTGACTAATTCCCCAACAACCTTTATCTCCCTCACGATCATCGTTTTCCCATCGTTTAATTCGGGTCTATGTGCGTATTCTGAAGGTTTTCTTAATCTTAGATACCCTACTAAATAGTTCTCTTTTTTATTTTCGTAGGATAAAAATATTTCTTTTCCTAGAGAGGCCTCGTAATCTTGCCTGTATAATTTAACATCATCTAAAGATTTCATATCAATGCTCTTTCTTCCTTTAGTAATGCCATATTCTCGACATCTTATGCAATTACATTTTCCGTTTAGCTCTTCTAGCTTGTTCCCAACAATTTGCCTCAAGTTACTGTTCTTACAACCCGCTTCGATTAAAGTCGCTGGGATATCTCTCATTATTCTTTGAATTCGTACATAAGATGGGAGGTTTTGCTTCACATTAGCAATCAAATCAACTAAATCCTCTGTAGAATAAGGTTTATATTTACCTTCCTTCCACCAATCATATAATTCCGTGCCTTTTATGACTAGACACGGATAGATTTTTAACATGTCTGGTCGATAATCAGAATTAGAAAAAAGAGAGTTAAAAGTTTCAAGATCTTTTCTATAATTTACACCTGGAAGGTTAGGCATTATGTGAGCGTTAACTTTCATCCCCGCATCCTTTGCAATCCTGATTGCCTCGATGCTATCTGCTGTTGAATGCCCCCTCTTAACAAGTTCATATATCTCGTCGTAGACTGTCTGAATGCCAATTTCCACGCGAGTAGTGCCGAAACTTAACATTTGATCTACGTGTTGTTCCTTGCAATAATCTGGTCTAGTTTCAACAGTTATTCCGATGATTCTTCTCTTAGATACTTCAGCGAGGGCTTTTACTTCTTCTAAACTTTGCACTTGCGTGTTTACAATTCCTTCTAAAGCCCCTTTTACAAAATGATTTTGATACGCTAAGTCAGTTGAGAGAAAGCAACCACCCATAATAATTAATTCTATTTTATCTATT
>Ga0180432_10006703_pt1 | contig 14883 bp, 19 predicted proteins | sample SS_ome_10_FD_132414 | JGI IMG/M metagenome (GOLD analysis project Ga0180432, IMG submission 132414) | Hypersaline lake sediment archaeal communities from the Salton Sea, California, USA - SS_1_MS_2 metaG | ecosystem: Environmental > Aquatic > Non-marine Saline and Alkaline > Hypersaline >... | reverse complement strand
TGAATTACAAACCAACTTTCTGAGAGTATACTACAATGTCCATACATAAGGTTCTTATGCTGGGTGGCGAGCCAGTGCTAGTTGGTACAAGCCCATCGCAGCCAAAAATTCCGGAACAGGTAAAAAAGATTACGGATCGGTTGATCGAGGAGTACGCTGAGAACACGCCGTGGTCACCTGCGGTATTTTTTGGCGTCCACGCAAAAGATATATGTCGCGTCATTGAAGCGTTCTGCGACGAGGCCATAAATGCGCACGCGACAGAGTTGGGGGAGTGGCTGTCGATCACGGAGCTGGACGATATTATTATCGAGCAGACTGTCAATATGCCGCAGGTTTTCGTGGACCTGTGCCGATGGGCCGTGTTAGCGCGTGTGGGTGCTTATAGGTCGCGGCAGGCATTGGGAGGTATTGTTGCGGCTATGCCTGTATTTTCGAGGCCGGAGCCGCTTGTCCCCGAATTGCAGAAGAAATTTGGTACCGGGCAATATGCTATTTTGCACCGGACTGACGATCATCTGTCTTTTCGTGGATATTCGATGACGTATGCGAATGACGGCCAGTGGTTGTTGGGTGGCCGAGAAGGCAACCGCTGGATAAAGAATTTGTGGGTAACGCCAGGTATTTTGCCTGCGGCATTACTGCATAGCAGGCTGGTGAGGTTCGGCCCTGAGTATTCGAGAAAGCTTTTAGCCCGGCGTGCGGTGGCTGGTATTTCTCTGGATACGTTCTTTAAAGTGACGGGCAGCAGCTTGGATCTGGAGAATTCTGGTTTGCTTGTTGCTGGTTTACAGATGTTGCGGGCGATGCTCAGCTATATAGAGGTTAAACAGGCTGACGAGTTATTGCAGTGTATCGCCAAGGCAATCGACGCACCCGTGACTGAGTTAATTGGAAATCCAGATATTGCCGGAGAGTCGGCATCGGACGTGCGAAGTCAGGTGCGTATTCGAACGCAGGCTTGCGAGCATTTTTGTTACTCCGGATATATTCCGATGCCTGGCGGGTATCTACCAATATCCGACGATATCGCATTTTCTGGTGCGGTACCAATTCCAGGACGCCGAGGTCTTGGCATTCCAGTCGAGACGCTATCGAGGCATCCGGACGTCAAGTATATTCGCGGCGATGCGAGGCAATCCATCGAGATTGAGGATTGGGCGCCTGTCGTTCGGATGTGCGGCCAGATTATTGTTGGAGGCGTTCCAGCGACAAATATCAGGGAGTCCGACGGCAAGGTGTTCTACACGGACAACCAGGGCGACGAGCACACGATACTCCAAAGAGATTACAGAGATATGAGTAGTGTGCGAGTCAAACCGATGATTGTCGATATGCGTAGGGAAATGATCACGGACGAGGATTTACGAGGATCCAGACACGGCATTTCCTGGGAACTGTCAAATCAGGACGTAAATAGGAGATTCATGCAAAAGAGGAAGTCCGGCCGATAGGAAGCCGGATGAACATCATTGTCTGTGCTTGCGCAGATCTTGCTTGTCTAGTTGTGGGTGTGGTGTGTAGCCTCAGCCAGTTTGACGGATCAGACTACGGAGCAAGATATGAAAGTTCTGTCTACCCAGAATGTTTTAAGCGCGATCCGCGAATCGATGGACATCGAAGAGGAATACGATTTCTTCGATGACGACAGGCTCGAGGGCCTGCTGCTCGATATCGACGTCGCTGAATTTGACGACGAATACGAAGATTCGGTGGAATTCATCTGCTGAATCTAGTAGAATAAAGCTTCGGGGGCGTGTTCGCCCCCGGAGTCTTTTTTTTAGTTATCAGAAGGGAGATACGCATGTCGGCGATGTTTGGCGATGATATTGATCCTGAAGCTTATTCTAAGTTGGCAGCGGAGCAGGGCGTCGGAGGCAGCACACACGCAGCGGTGCGGTTGCCGACGAGACTTCCAGGATTTGTTACGAAACGTGCTACGCCTCTTGGCGCTCCCGAGGGATGGAGAAATGCTGCTCCCATTGTTCGTGTCGATCCTGGCGTAAACGGTGGTGGTTTTACGGTGGATTTCAGCAAATTGTCGTCGGACCAGCGACAAGTTATTGTGGATTCCGTGCATACTGGAGATTTCGACGTATCTGTGCACGAACAGCAAGAGCGTGCTTTCAAGACATTAGAAAGGATGGCAGCTATGTCTTCGAATGAAGATTTGATTGCGCAGGCCCGGCCAAGTGCCCCGCCGGCAGAAGTTATTTCTCAGTTTAGACAGCCGGTAGCACCGGAGCCGCAGCGACTGGTACACCAGCCCACGCAGCATAATGGTTCTTTGTTTAGCACCACTAGGCAACCGCAAGTTTCTACTGTCAGTGTCGCTACTCAAAGTACTTCCAGCCCGGCGCAGCAGCAATCGCCAGCTCCGCAACCTCAAAAACAGGAAGTCGAGCGGCCCAGGTACAAAGCAACATTTGAGGTGAAGGATTCGCCTGTCGCTGTAGAAGCCTGGTTTCATGCGATTATTCGCAACGACAATTTGTTGGTTTTGGGGTATAATACGGAATGCGTTGGCTACCCCAGGATGCGTATGCACCCGACTGAGAACGACATTGCTATTCATATCGAGGGAAGCAGCCAGCTGTTTGTAGCTCAGGATTTGAACATGCGGTTTGAGCATTTAGGATTTGATTATCAGTTACTGCGAATAAAGGAAACGTATCCACTGCCGGCGGATCATGATCAAGAAACGGCTATGGCATAACACGCGTAATATGGTATTATGGATAGTGTGGTGCCGTACAGGCTAATTTTAATAGCGGAGGTGTATTATGGAAAAGCAGGCGGTAATTCGTCCTGGGCTCACGCCAGATCTAGATAACGACATTTGTATCCTTGAAGAGGGTGACGTAAAGGTCGCGTCCGATAAGACCAAGCAGGATATTCCGAAGGCGATTAGTCGGCTGTCGGAGCAGGATGTGCTCAGCCGTTTGGCCAAGCTTGATAAGTAAATAGCACAAGGATAATTCTGTGTCTTACCTAATACCGGGATTCATTGGCAATTCTGGCGACATAAGCCAGACTTCGCCATTTCCAGATCCTTTCTGCGATTATGCGTCCACAGTCATGCCGACATCTGTCGAGCATGCTTTTCGTTGGTGTGAATTTATAGCCCTATCTCAAGGGGTTTATAAATCAGCCATCGACAGGGTGATCGCATATTTCATTACTGACATCGAAATTGAGAATGCCAGTAAGGAAAATAAAGAGAAGTATCTGGATTATCTAAACAACACGCTTGGTATCTACCCAATCCTCAAGCAGGTTGCGTTGGATTTGATTGTATACGGAAACTTCTTTGTTTCTGTGGTACAGCCGTTCCGGCGTTCACTGCGTTGCCCGAATAAGGATTGTGGCTTCGAAGCGCCGTTAAAGAGAATTCACGGTAACAAGAATTTTAATTACCAGTGGCGTCGCATGGAATTCCATGCTGATTGCCCTTATTGCGGCTATCGCGGAGAATGGTCGCACGTGGATAGACGCTCACATGAAGAGGACAAGCTGATTGTCAAGCGCTGGAGCCCGTACGAGATCGAGCTCATCTGGGATCCGTATACCGAGCAGGTGTCGCATATTTGGAAGATTCCGCAGCACTACAAGCGGTACATCAACCAGGGTACATTATTTCATTTAGAGCGCGCGCCATGGGAAGTTATTCAGGCAGTCAAGCACGGTACGAACATTGAATTCGATGACGAGGTTCTTTATCACGGCAAAGAGGAAACGCTGGCCGGCGTATTGAACAAGGGGCTGGGTGTCAGCCGTATGCTGTCGAATTTCAAGCAGGCCTGGTATTTGCAGGTGTTACATCGATACAACGAGGCTATCGGATTGGATTACATTATTCCATTCCGTGTTATCACTCCTGCTCCCCGTACTGGCGGTTCTGGTGGCGAGATGTCTGATCCGCTGTTCACGGCGGATCTAGGCGGCTTCACGGGTCAAGTGAATGCTATGCTGGCCAATCGTCGTCGAGATCCGACTGCGTGGTTTACGCTGCCGTTCCCGGTACAGTATCAAGCGTTGGGCGGTGATGCTTCTCAACTTGCACCTTATCAGCTTATGCAGCAAGCTGAGGATGAGCTATTATCCGCCATTGGTATTCCTGTGCAGTTTTACCGTGGCGATATGACTGTACAGGCTGCGCCAGCCGCCCTCAGACTGATGGAGAGTTTTTGGAGCTATCTCACTTACTTGTTGAACAATCTGTTGCAGTGGTTGTGCAATCGTATTTCCACCGCGTTGTCGTGGGACGAAGTGAGTGTGAAACTGACTCGACCCAGTTATGCGGACGATCTTAATCGCCAGCTTGCTGTGCTGCAGCTTATGCTCGGCGGTCAGATTTCGCAAACAACCGGTCTGCGTCGCGGTGCTGGCCTGGATTTCGCGGCTGAACAGCGGCTCATGATCGAGGAGCAGAAGTTCATGGCCGAAGAGTCGCAAGAGGCGCAGGAACAGCTCGAGGCTGCTGGACTAGCAGACCAGATGGCGTCTGGTGCGATGGGGGGACCTGGCGGTGCCGCGCCTGGCGGTATGCCGCCTACGGGTGCTATGCCCGAACCAGGTGCTGGTGGACAGGTTCCTCCCGCCCAGCCAGGCGCCGCAGCCGGTGCTGCGCCTATGGGTGGCGGTGGCGGTGCTCCGCCTACAACGCCGCAACAGGCGGCTGTGCCTATGGATCCTGTGCAGGCTGTTATGGCCCAGATCCCTGTGGGTGCCGAACAAGGTATGACGCCGCCGGAACTCGACTCCATTGCCAATACGATTGCTCAGCAAATCTACGGCTTGCCGCCTGGATTACGACAGTCGGCGCTGCGGCAGCTCAAAGATCGGTCAACAACGATCCATGCGTTGGTAAAGAGTATATTGCAGTCGCTTGATAGTCAGGCCGAGGCTCAGGGGCGGCAAATGAGCCAGGACGCAGCAATGCAAGGTCAACAGCAATCAATGGCACCTCCGCCAATGATGTAGGAAGTTAGATGACTGATAGACTTGGTATTGTTACGCAGTACAACGGCAGCGACGCTACGCAGGCAGCTATTCTGCTTGCGGATCATGCGCAGCTTTCTGGTGTTCCGGTATCTTGTTTTGCGGTAGGCACGCCGAATAGATTTGTGGATAGCCGGTGGGATTCAAGAATTATTGTAGAATCAAAACAGCACTTCACCGATTGGGCACAGCGACACACACGCATCCTTTGGACGCATGTACCCAATCCAGGTGAAGTGCTGTTTGCACAGGAACTAGGTGTTCAGACGGCTATTCTATTGGAAGGCTCTCACCTAGATCCAGATGACGGCGAGTCGCTGCGAGAAGTAGACAAGCTACTATCTATAAATAGGTTTGTAGGCAGGCTCGTTCAGGATTATTGGAATATACCGAAAAAGTCTTTTGTGTACATGACGTTTGCGTTTCCTACTGTGCCGGCATCAAGATCAATATCGTCGAGGCGTATATTCTGGGCCACGCATACGTCGCAGGCCGAGTATACGCCGATTATCATATTTGATTTGCTACGTGAGTTGTTGGAGCAGGACGAGTCGATTGAACTTGTCGTGTCGTATTCCGCGTGTTTTGACAATAAGGCGTATCGTAAATTTAGATCGTTGCGGGCTTTGGGAGAATCCAGAGTTCGCGTATTTCGCAGGCCCGAACGCACGTTTCAGCGGCGTCTTATGTCGGAAGCTACTTTGACGCTTTCGCCTGCCTTATCTGATAGTTTTGGTATTGTAGGATTGTCATCGCTTAGTGTTGGAACGCCAGTGCTTTCGTGGAATGCGAAGCCGCAGAATGAGTATTTGAGTAATGGCGTTAATTCGGTGCTTGTATCTGCGTCGATGGAGAGGCGGGGGTTGGCTGCAATATTTGTTCGTCGAGAGATGCAGGATTTGATAAAAGTTGTAAGTGACGTCTTGAAAAATGAGACGCAATTATGCAAAATGCGCAAATGTGCAATAGATACCTCACGCGAACGCGAAAAGCAATTCGCTGCCGGGTGGGAAAAATGGCTGAAGTCGTAAGCTTTAATCTTAGGAGGTATTGTAGCGATGGTTGATAACCAAGTGAACCACCGAGCGAATTTTCGCAAGCAGTTGGCTGCAGGTCAAATTGTGGACAACAGTCGTCGTAGGCACCAATCTGGTGCTGTTTCGCTGCCCAAGCAGCCAGTTAGGCCTCCTGTCGCTCCGGTCACTGCTGACGGTCGAGAGCCGACGCTGGCCGAGCGGTTGGGTATTCCGGGTATTCCGCGAGTAGAGGATATTGTACCTGCGCCGACGTTGGCGCCTGTGGAGGCCGCTATTCCGTCGGATGTTTGGAGTGCGCCGACGCTTACTCCGACGGAGGATGCCGAACAGCAAGCCACCGAACACTCGGATGTTGGCGTGACTACTCCGACTGCAATTACAGACGCTGTTGTTGAAGAGTCGGATATGACGACTCAGCAATTCGAGTCTACACCTGCCGAGGAACCTAATACATTTACGGACATGTGGAATTCGTCACCGGAAACCAACAATGAGACCGATGAGGACGAGGACCCATTGGTATGAAAACCAAAAACAAACCAAAAAAGAAATCCGGACATACTATCTACAAGGTAGAGCCCACTATTGGTCGCAATGTATTGTGTCCGTGTGGATCTGGAAAAAAGTTCAAACATTGCTGCATTCGTAGGGCGCAGGTTAGGGGGTAGTCGCGATGAAAGAAGTTCAAGAATTCATTTTGTATCTGCTTGATCGATATCAGAAAGACAAGCTGGATGCAAACGGTAATCGTGTTGACGATGCACCGCTAGTCAAGCTGGACAAGACGCTCGACACACTTGGTAGTGATCTGAAACCTAAGGATGCCGCTCGCAAGGGCATCGAGGATTTCGCCAAGTTCTGCAGGGTGTGTATGTCTGAGAATCCTCCGCATACGCACGTGATGTTGACGGAGGGCTTTGGTTTTCAGCTCACGGATGGCACCGTAGTCGGGCTGCTTCCTGGTGTTAAGGCTGGCATTCCTGATATCGTGCAAGAGCCGGCATTCGCTATTACGCACGGGACAAGCCTTAGCGGTCAGAACGGCGTAACGTCCAGTAATTCGATTCGTATCTAGGGAACAACGTAGCCGTTAAAAACACACATCTATTAGGGCATTTTAACATGTCCGTACTTAGGTAGCGGATCTTTTTGATCCGCGGATCAAAATTGGTTGTTCTCATAGCCGTGTGCTTCGTGTACGCGGCTATTTTTTTTGTTTCTCACAGGAGGCTGTGACATGGATCTGAGTTCGGCTAAGAAGCAGTTTGCTGAAACGTGGCATGGGTGTGTGTTGAAGTTCATCGGCATGCACATGCTTGTCCATGGGAGTTTGGCCAGCGCAACATTGTCAGCTATTTCGCTGCAATTGTTCGTGCCGGCCATTGTCATCGGCATCGTGATCCCCGTCGCCGCGGTGGTCACGAAGCGGGAATATGCCCGCCTGCTTCATCTCCGCGCGTTGTACGAAAAGCTGCTTAACGAGGCGGCTGACGGCAACACGCTGACAGAGGAGCGCGTCCACGAATGCTGCGGATGGATGCGCAACGCTGTGTGAGAACAATCGGATTCGGCGGTAATGTATGTTATCGCCGGATCCTCCGCGAGTAAGCCGCCATTGGCGGATATTATAAAGTGGTCCTAGTTTAAGGAGAGGAGACGACGATGCTAGAAACAAGGTGGACACAAATGGTGATGCCGAACAGTGCGGCGCACCGCGGCGATTTCGCTGTCAAGGTTATTGAGCGTTGTGACAGCTATGGCAAGATTGTCATTATGAGGATCGGGGTTGCTGATGGGCTGTACGGCATCCCGTACGCCATCGACAACAATATTCCGATGTACGTACTGGCGACCATTACGACGCACACACGTCGCGTGGCGTTCGGGCATGCGACGCCACTGGTTACCAAACGTAACGGCGGCACGCAAATTGTCGGCGTTGCCGGTTACGAAGCTGACTCGCTGTCGGAGGCGAAGAAGCAGCATCTAAACCGGCTGAAGGCTTTGTCAGCCGAAACTCTGGAATTCGAGACGCTGCCGATGCGAGACAGGCAGCCAAATCCAGAGGAGTTCGCAAGAACTCAACACCACCATCGGTATCACGAGGAAAAGGAATTTGTTGCTGTGATCAATGAGATGGCGGAAGAGCCGTATTTGGTCACAGATCAACAAGTCAATCTGCCAGAGGCTCTGGCAGATCTCTTTGACGAGGAAACGATGCTCGTAGAGATGAATGTGGTGGAAGACGAGTACGGCCCGTTGGGTGTCGATCTCGTCATTGCGATGCGCGATCATGACTGGTCGCAGCAACCGAGCGAGCAACTGCTCGCGAAGAGAGATGCTGTCGAAGACGGTGTTTCTCTTTGGAATCGTTATGCTCCGTCAGTGTTCACACTTTCATAGGAGAACGAGATGAGGTTGTTCAGTTTTTTGGCAATTGTATTTGGTGTACTGTCAAGTGCTTCAATGACTGCGCACCAGTTTCTGGTGATCGCCGGTTTTGAAAGCGGATGGCCGCCGGAGAAGGTTGTGTGCGCCGTGTGGTTGATTGGCGTGCACAGCATTATCTGCTTGTTAGCGTGTATCGCCAGCGCGTGGATCTCGTGTTGGCCACATCGTAACAAGTAGTTAAAAACGTATGCCGAATACGGCAGTATACTATGAGACCTAGAAATAGGTCTTGAAATATTAGTTACGCAACGGGCGTATGCTGGGCTAGTTCCGGCAGGGTTCGATTCCCGCTAATATTTTGTTTTACGCAGCTTTGCTGTATTCGCGGCACACGAAGTGCCGGGCGAGGCTGCGTTGTTTTTTGCCCGAAAGGGCAGAAGGGATGTATTATGAATAGCCCTGGTTTGGCGACCATGGCGTCGCGGCTGGCAGCAGCCGCGGATCGTTTCGTCGTTACTGAAGAGTTGCGGGAGGCGTTGTCCGATCCCGCACTGGAAGTCTTCAGTGGCGAATCAACGGCCACACCGGACGAGGCCGCGAAAGCGGCTGCGTCGCGAGTGGCGACGGCGTTGGGTAGTTGTCGGGTCTTTGGCGTGGATCCGCCGGAAGACCTGGACGGCACTCTGACGCCGGCCATGGCCATTGCTGCCGCCAGTTGGCAGGCGGCGATGATTCCTCGGGTAACCGAGGATGCCGCCCGCCTCCGGGCGAGGTGGTTGGAGGCGGAGGATGAGGAGCAGATCGAGATGTGTTGCGGCACAATCGAGTTCCTCATGGAGATGTGGGCTTCTTTCCAGGTGCTGGTGGAAGCCCATATTGACAGTGTGGAGTCCGGCTCGAGTGATGAGCCGGAGCTCGACCGCGCGGTCGAGGCGGTGGTCGACGCGTTGGACGCGTTGGACGCCGTCCTCCAGCGGCCAGAGAACCTGGCCCTGCTGCAGACCGTCTGCAGCACACAGTTACTCAGGAACTGGCATCAATGTCTGGATCCTGAGTACAGGGACGTCCCGCCTTGGTGGCTGGACGGCACGCTCGAACGATGGCACGAACATCACCGGGGTTCGGACGTGTAAAAAATGAGGGGGGGTGTCTTCCCCTTAACCGCGACGGTCGCGGGACAAATAATAGAGACACCGTAATACTGCCTAGGAGGTGTATTATGTCGTCGCTCCGCCATTTGGTGGACCCCCACATAAACTGGGACTATGTGGGGGATTGGAAGGACTTGTTGATGTTGACCGCGGAGGCCATTGAACTGGTCTTGCCGCCGGACCATCAACTTGTCCGGTCGATGCCCAGTGCCGTGTGTACGCCATCACTCTTCAACGAGTGGTGGCGGGAACATGCGGATGACGAGATCGACATTACCTAGGTGTCGATCTCGTCCTCAGGCCCAGCCCACGGCCTGTCCAAAAATAATTGGGTGTAATACTCTGGGGAGGCTCCAGGGGGCTTGGCAAGCCGACACAGCCAAAATGCCGGGTGCTTCGGGCACTTTACGGGTTTCGCGCCCGCCGGTGTATTTGCGATTTTGGCGATACTATGCTGATACAACAGCACGCCAAAATCGCGCACTTGTCTGCTTCGGCAGAAAGGAGCCAGAAATGGCTGACATGATTGTTGGGATGACGTTGGTGGTTGTTCTCGTTGCGGTGATCGTAATGCCGCAGCGGCACTTTAACTGGTGGGTGGCCCGCATTCGGGCTGTTGACCAGTGGATCCTGGATCAATTCCGCGAGGCCGCCTTGCGGAAGCGAGATCGGGAAGAGCGGCAAAACTTCCCACAACCGTACCGCAAGGTGCGGCGGCAGCTCGCCCGCGTCATGCGGGCGCTGCGGCGTCTTGACGCCGCAGATGTACCAATGTTCAAAGAACATTGGTCCAATTGGAATCGGCTGGCGAAAGCGGCAGCCGAATTCCTTAGACGCCGGCTGGACGACGCGGAGCTTTCCGCGTTTTCGCAGCTGGTACAGTACGGGCCTACCCCGGGCCTGTCTGCAGCGGCCGGCGACGTATTCTGGGGAGTGCGCGGCGACACCTGGGCACTGAGAGCCCAGAACGTCGAGGATCTTCTCGCGTCGGCGGTGGTGATCCGAAAGGAATTGCCACCGTGGTGTCACTCTTCCGAGACGCTGTGGCTGCTGGCCCGCGAGCATGCGGAGGCCGACAGCCACATCAGGGCCGACTTCGTTGTCGGCCTTGCCCGCTACATAGCGGGTGGCGGCTGGATGTCGTTTGTGGACGGGAGCGATCCTGTGCCACACACGCAGCAGCCAGACTCTGACAGAATCGCAATGCGATGCGATTCTGTCGGATCTTTCGTTGTAGCGGTGGCGTCGCCTGGCGGTGACGTCATCGAATACAGTGTTGTTGACCGAAAGGTAAAGCAGCTGTAGTACATCGAAAGAAAGGGAGGAAGTGCGGGCCTTAATTGGTCTGCACTTCCTCTTTTTTTTAGCATTCCAAATTTTGATCCGCGGATCAAATTTATTTAGCCCAGGAGGAAACGAGAATGGCGAAGTTTGAGTTCACCGGGGAGACGAAAGAATTTGAGGGCCGAACGGTCCGACGGATTCGGCGGACGGCTGAGTGGGGCGCCAGCGAGGTTCCGGGGGGATGGCTGGAGCGAGAATCGAATCTCTCGCAGGAGGGAAGTGCATGGGTTGCCGATAACGCAGTTGTTATTGGCAGTTCGTTTGTCAAGGATGCGTCGCTCATCAAGGGCGATGCCGTTGTTGTGGACAGCCGGGCGACCGGTCATGTCCTTATCCAGGACACAGCCCGTGTACAGGCAAACGCATATGTTGCCGGATTCATGACTATCATGGGCGATGTCGTGCTCGACGGCGGTTGTTATTTCGGGCACGGATTTTTAGAGCACGGCACACATCGTGCGTGCCCAATCTGGATATCTGCGTCGCAGTATCCGATAGGCTGGGCTGGCGTGCCTGGCTTCATTCGGTCGGGTTGCATCAGCGAATCCGTCGAATGGTGGGATGCAAATGTAGGAAACTGCGCCGCCTATTACGGATACACCGAAGAGCAGCAGAATGAATATCGGCTGCTGTTCGAATGCGTCCGTAATTGGATGATTTTGAAGGGTGTCGACAAGCCGGTAGAAGTCGTCGACAAACACCTTCAAAATGCTTAAAAACCGCCATATTCGTGGCATATAACCATGAGACCCGTAATAGGGTTTACAACTTTTATAGGCTTGTCCCGGGGCCTGGCAATAGACCGTGCCGCTGCAATGGGTTGCGGCGAGTGGCACGGTCTGCCAAACCCGGGGCGCCAAGGTCCGCAGCTTCTGCGGGCTAATTGCCGCGAGCGGCTGAATATCTGCAGAAGGTGGCTGCAGTATTTGGTCCAGATGCATAAAACCCATTAGACCAATTAAAAAGTGCAAGAGCGCCTGTAGCAGTCCGGATGCGGCTGCAAGCAGGAACTTTATCTGTCGCTGGGACCACCTCCCGGCGGCGGCGCATCCAAAGGTAACCAGCCTATAAGTGGAAGCGGATGGAAGTTCCGCGGAACAGAGGCCTAGTGGTTCTCATCGGGTGCGATTCCCGACTCTGTTTTTAGACGTCTGATCCTGTTAGGGAAAATATCTCCCGGGTGACGACGCGAAATCCTCTTTGCCGAAAGGCAGAAAGGTCATGCCCATGTTAGCGAAAGCGCGTGAGCATGTGGTGCTAGAGCCGCGCCAACTCGCGAAAGAGTTGGAACGGCTCGCCGAGAGACTCGGATTGGTCGAGTCGTGCCCCGCGTGGGTGCGACCCGATTATTTCGGGTGTGAGCGTTACGGTCAGCGCACGCTGACCGTGGCGTTCCTCGAACCGGCCTGGGCTGAAGAGCCCGGGACGTTTCGGGTCTCGGTGCGCCCGGCCCGCCAGTAGGCGGCTTGGCGCAGCGCCCTCACCTTGGCAGCGCTGTTTACAGCGCGGGTGAGTGCCGGCCACGGGTCTGTCACCCGGACAAGGATAAACCGAGCCAAACAGGTTTATCCCGCCCAGAGGTGGGCTGTCGCTTCGCGTAACAGGTAACTGCGAAGTTGGAGCGAAAAAACCTAGTTTTCTATACACCGGCGATGGTCGCTTAATCGGGTCCGATTCCCGACGGTGTGTTATATTTGTCCCGGCTTGGGGGTTCCAAGCCGTCTGCGGTTCGCTGGTGCTGCAGATGCAATTAAACCCAGTATGGAGATTAACGAATGAACCAATTCGTAAATCTCACGCCTCACGCAATCGTGTTGCGGATTGGTGAGAAGGACTTGTCCTTCCAGCCGTCCGGCACCACGGCACGCGTGACGGTGGAGCCGAAACCGCGACAATCGTTGGTGTACGACGGGACCGAAATCCCTGTCGTCGCCAATGAATTTGGCGCGGTGGATGGCCTGCCTGAGGTAGTCGACGGAACGATCTATATCGTTTCCGCGATGGTCCTGGGGCAGTGCCAGGGTCGGAGCGACGTTGTCGCGCCCGATACTGGCGCCACCGCCGTGAGAAACGAAAAGGGGCATATCGAAGCGGTAACACGCTTCGTGTGCGCCTAGCGTTTCTCCGGGGCCCCCGCAAGGCAACGCTGTTTACAGCGTGGCGGGGCACAACGAACGGGCGTGAACCCGGACTGACGACAGGCTGAGCCTAATAGGCTTGTCGTTGGATGCGAGCACGAGCTTGAGCTGGGACTGGCGGGGTAACTCGTTCAGGAGACAGCAGTGCAAAAGTGCGGGTGGCCGCACATACGTCAGCCGTGGGGCGAATCCGAAAGGATTTTCAGGATCGAAACCTGATGACGTGTTTAGCCAGCATTCGCTGGCATGGCGAATAGTACGTGTTCGTACGGTTCGTCGGGGTTCCTGGAGCTTTATCCGGGAATGGCGGGGACGCCCGCCGGAGCCGTTGAGGCTCTCCCTTTTTTTTATTTAACACAGCTTTGTCATATTCGCGGCACACGAAGTGCCGGGCAAAGCTGTGTGGTTTTTTTTGCTCGCAAGGGCAGAAAGGATGGTCGCATGTCGATCATCGAGAGAATGGCGTCTGGCGAGCTCCAGACTCCGAACATACAGGAAGTCTGCGAGGCCGTAACTGGCCTTGAAGACTTCCTGGTAAACACCCCTCCCACCAGGGAGGGGTTCGAGCGTGTGCGAAATGTCGCACGCGCGTTAAAGGGCCTAAAATTCGGGATCGACGACGTCGCCGGAATCCCGGCGATTCGGCGGGCCCGCGTCGTCAACGAGCTGGGCGTCGTGCCCAGCCGCTTTGACGATTGGATCTCTCAGTTCAGGGCCGCGTACGGCCTGGACTGAGAGATCCAAAAAAAAACAACTAGAGCCCCTAACCGGGTTCTGGTTGTTTTTTTTAGCTATCAGAACTTTTTGGTTATCGACTGTTTGATTCTGATAGTTGATAAATAGTCGACAAACAGTTGATATCTCGAACAGTATTAGCGGCGATATACTACGAATAAAGCACTTTGCTGTGTTGCCAAATAATTGATACATCGTTGATATCTTATCACAGGCTTATCTGAATTTTGATCCGAGGATCAAAATCTATCTTAAACCGGCCTCGAATCACGGCATTTTACAATGGTGTACTTTACATATGCCGCGTGTAATCTATACTGCGGTGTATGAGGCTAGGACGTCGTATGCAGCCGACGTCCGGGCTGGGTCGATGCGTAGTCGATCCAGCCTTATGGCGCCGTGGCGGAATAACCATGGTGTATAAGGAGGAGTAGGTACCGAATCGCGTGCCATGGTCGCGGGAGCTTCGCGGGTTCGAGTCCCGCCGGCGCCTTATGGGATTAATCGTTCTTCCCAAAGTGGACGATCCCGCCACAGGGAGACGTGGCTTACTGACACGCTCTATGGACACCCGGCCCGGGTTAATGGGCGAGCGTGACAGCCGGGAGAGACCGGCATTTGCGAGGTTTGGAGTAGCGGGTAACTTCATCGCCTAAGCGGCTTCATGCCGCGTGGCACTGCTGGGGAACTCGGCGGTGGACCCGATGGGCGAGTGATATTCTAGATAATCACGGTGCTGGGTTCGACTCCCAGCCCTCGCTTTGTAGTTTGTAACACTAACAGAAGGAGATTGGTATGTCGAAAAAAGTGAAAGTGATCGAATGCGGCGCCTGGTACTTCAAGGAAAACATCGAAAAGACGTCTAACGTGTTCATTATGGAGCTGACGTCGTCTCCGCGTATTGGCGACCGCATCGAACTGTACGGTGTTTTGTACGATTGCGTCAAATCGGAATGCGTACAAGATTCTGATGCGTGCGTGGGCTGTCAGTTGCTCGCCAAAGAATATTGTGCCGACTTCATGGGTTGCGGCAATGGTTGGGATTTTGTGCTCAAACAAGTTCATCCGGACGCGGATCAGGAAACG
>Ga0180432_10006702_pt1 | contig 14883 bp, 14 predicted proteins | sample SS_ome_10_FD_132414 | JGI IMG/M metagenome (GOLD analysis project Ga0180432, IMG submission 132414) | Hypersaline lake sediment archaeal communities from the Salton Sea, California, USA - SS_1_MS_2 metaG | ecosystem: Environmental > Aquatic > Non-marine Saline and Alkaline > Hypersaline >... | reverse complement strand
TTTCAGATTGCTAAAAAAAGTAATACAGGCTCAAAAGGCAGTGGCTTTATTCGAGAAACAGGACCTTGAAGACTATTTACTGAAAATAGTGAAAGCAACCTTCTATCAATAGCTGAGAGTAGAACCTGAGGCTATCCCCAGTACTCCCGAACATAATCGGTTGCCTTCATAAACTCCACATCAGGGTGCTTCGAAATGTACTCTATTATCCCCTTCAAACAGAGCAGCCTAGAAGGTCTACCCGTAACCTGAGGGTGATTAGTAAGGCAATAGAGGCTCCTATCCTTATACCGTGCATCAAACTCTATCTCCCAGACATCAACGGTCTCGGCTACCGTGGCGCCCCAGTCATAGAAAAAGGTCCAGTCATCAAGGTTATACGCTACTGGTATCTCCAAGAGTCGTGATTCTTCGCCATCGATCTTGTTGTAAAAACAATCCTCTGAGCCCATATAGTCGCTGTTCCACTTGAAACCCATCTCATCTAGATACTTGTGGGTACGCTCTGAGGGTCTCCAACGCGGGGTCCGGTGCCCAACAATCTTCTCCCCAGTAAAATCCTCAAGCAGAGCCCGGCTCTTGATAATGTATTCCTTCTCGGTCTCAGGGTCCAAGGCATTGTAGCCTCTGTGGGTGTATCCATGGCAAGCAACCTCGTGACCCCTGCTGATGATCTCCTCAACTGCCTCTGGGTATCGTTCGGCGGTCAATCCTACGACGCAGAAGGTACCCTTGATATTGTATTCGTCGAGTAGGTCCATTATCCTGTAGACCCCCTTTCTAGGTCCGTAACCTCCTTGGGTAACATAATATCCTATTCCGGGGTGCATTTCCTCAAAAGCTGTCTCACCGTCCAAGTCGAATGTCAATAGAACTGGGAATGGTTTCATACATTCACAGGCGCGGTTTCACCTTTTTACAGTTACTAAGAAAAAATAGGGGGTTACTTGTTTTGGGCTGCCTTGCGTTTCGCCATATAGGCTGTGTCGGATTTTTCCCTGCTCAGGGGATAGCAGATAAACATCTGGGGCTTGATGTCCAGTATATTGGGGCTATCATTGGCGATAAACACAACCGAGGTGTCTGCTCCGTTATGGCTTCCAGCTATGCTGATGACCTTGTCCCCGGGAAGTATCTGTCCAGCGTCACACGCCTTTGCGATGATCTCTACGTTGACCTTGATCTTGGCTGTGATAAGGGTCTGGGTGATTAAGCTCATGGGGCTATGACCGAGGCGCTGCCTCCTCCTGATGCTGTTTGTGACAACGTCTGTGCCGAGGTTTACGACTCCGCCTAGTTTTTCGATCTTTTCCCAGTTCTCGGGCTTGAATTGCTGTACCTTGGGCTCCGGGAAACCCATCTGGTGACCCACAACAATGAGTTGGACACCCGAGTCTTTGTACATCTCGGCAGCCTTGACCCCGGTCTCGCCACTGGTACTCGCTACAAGTATTGTTTTAATATCAAGTTCTTTGGCTGCGTCGAGACTTGTCTTGAGGGTGTTCTCTGTGTGCTCTGATCCCCCGTCTTCGTAGTAGATGGTTTCTCGTTTTATCATAAAATCAAAGAGACTGGGTTTTATGAGATTTAAGATCATCGAGTCTGGTTGTGTTGAATATTTTTTCAATAAAAACACTTGTAGTTGAATGTTTTTTCACTATACTTGATTTTTTATATGTGTAAATGGAATATTGTTCCAATATGTTGACCGACATAAAAGACCATGAGATCCTAAGGAAACTGCAGGAGGACATGACCAAATCCTACAAGACCATCGCCGAGGAACTGGAAATGCCTGTAACAACGGTCTATAACCGGGTGAAGAAGATGGAGGAGAACGGGGTTATCATTGGTTATAAGCCGGTATTGGATGCATCCAAGCTGGGGTATCCCACCACATCATTTCTGTTGATAACTCTCAGGTTCAAGGATGCCCAGAACAACCCCCTTGATATTAGTAAGATCGCTGAAGAGATAGCTGAACACGACAATGTACAAGAAGTACATGTCGTTGCAGGCGACTGGGACCTGTTGGTGAAGATGAAGACCGAGAACGTCCAGAAGATTGGGGACTTTATCAACAAGAAGCTCAGGTATATCGAGGGCGTGGAGAAGAGCCTCAGCTGCATAAGTTTTGGTACACTGAAAGAGACCCTAGACCTGCCTATTTGAGGCTAGGACACTCCATGTCTGGGGCAATGGGTCTCCGGGTATCCTGAAGTATTCTTTGTCTACTCTTTTGCTTGCTGGTGTATATGCCCAGACCAGTTCTGGGTATTCACCTATCTCGTCTATAGTTAATCCTGCTTTGATTAGGGCATTGATTATATCGCTGACGGTATGCTGCCACTCATAGCTCTTCTTGTTGGTTATCTTTGCGTTCTCATCCGCATAGGTTCCGTCGTCTTCCCATGATAGTGGCTCCTTGTTGTGCCAGTAGCTGTATCTTTGTCGGAGTTCCTCGGATTCATCGTCAAAGACCCACATGAAGGGATGAGACTCAACTATCAAGAATACTCCCCCCGGTTTCAGATAGTGGGCTATTATCTTTGCCCATTCCTCTATGTCGTTGAGCCAGCAGAGCACCCCATAGCTTGTGAAGACTATATCATACTGATCCTCAAGGTTCTCTGGAAGATCATAGACATTGCTGCATACAAACTCCGCGTCAACCCCTGTTTTCTTGGCTATCTCTCGTGCTAGCTCGATGGCGGTCTCGCTAAAGTCTACTCCTATGGCTTTGGCTCCGAGACGTCCCCAGCTAATGGTGTCCAACCCAAAGTGGCACTGTATATGAAGCAAGCTTTTTCCAGTTACATCGCCCAGTTTCTCTAGCTCTATCCTGTGGAGGCTGTTTTTTCCGGCGAGAAAGTTCTCAAGGTCGTATTCTTCTGAGGCTGCGTGGATGTCTACTAGTTCGTTCCAGCGTCGTTTGTTTGTCTCGAAGTATTCTTCCATTTTTATCCATGGCTAAAAGGTAAACTTGTGGAAAAACATTGCGGGTGGGGTAACCTATTAAAAATTCTCTAAGTTAAATTTTAATAACTTATAATACTTGGATATGTTTACCTCAAAGCATCGTATAAGAAGGACCCAATCTTACCTGTATGTAGCTTTGGGGTAATTCTCCACAGACTTTATTTCATGAAGAAGAAGACTATTGCGATGATTAAATAGCTCACCACTAGCAACACACCCTCCATCCAGTGGCTCTCACCATCCCTCACAATGTTATCTAGGATGAATACCGAGACCGTTACCGCCACCACTTCTAACTCGTTAAAGACCAGCAGCATTGGGTGCCCCATCAATAGACTGATGAATACTAGGAGTGGAGCCACGAACAAAGCGATCTGGGTACTGGAACCCACGGCGATATTCAACGCCAAGTCCATCTTATCCTTTCCCGCTACAGAGACCGCTGTCATATGCTCAGCAGCGTTTCCGATCAATGGGATTAATATGACTCCAATGAAGAACTCGCTGAGATGAGCCGCCTCTGCAACATGCTCTATGACTCCTACAAGCATCTCAGACATGAAAGCGACAGCGACGGTCGCGCCCAGTAGTACCATGATGGACTTGTTGGTGGTCCAGTGCCTTGCGTGCTCTGTATCACTGTCCTTGTGTTTTCCACCGATGTAGAGGTGTTTGTGGGTCCGCATACTGAAGAATAGGCTCAGCAGGTACGAGACCATCAATAGGATGGCTACTGCGATGCTTACCTCCTCCAATATTATGAACTCGGTGTTATTGGAGACAATTGAAAATGTCGCCGGCAACACGAGACCCATGATAGCGATGGTCAGTAATGATGCGTTGGTGCCCGCCGCTACTCCGTTGAAGGTCTGTTTTTCCTTCCCCCAGCCCCCGTAGAGGAAGGAGAGACCGAGCACAAAGAGGAAGTTACTCACGATAGAGCCTGTAATAGATGCCTCAACCACCTCAACCAAGCCCCTTTGAAGCGCAAAAATGGCGATGATCAGCTCAGTCGCATTACCAAAGGTAGCGTTCATGAAGCCCCCCAGCCCTTCTCCTAGTTTGATGCTGAGTTCCTCTGTCGCTATCCCCATCCATTTGGCGAGGGGTATTATGGCTGCGGCGCTCCCGAGGAATATCCAGAGGGGGTCGAAGCGCATGTACTCGAAAATGATGGTCAGAGGGATGAATATCATCAGTATATTGACTGGGTCGAGGTCTCGAATATGTTGCATAATAAGTTGCTAATGTTGCTTCTGTTATTATTTTTACTGGTATCTTTGGGCATTTAGGCTTGGAGTGTATAGTAGATTGTAAACTGGATGAACAAGAGCTTGATGTTGCTGCTCTTTTCAAGAAATAAGGGACCGTATAATCATCCGTCTCTCTTACCAGAATTTCTTGGACCTTGGCATGGCAACAAGCTCCCTGAACTCTATCCCATTAACCTTATCAAAGAAATTGAATGAACCCGCGCTACGCATAACCCACACAGTATCAGCATTAGTCCCCATCCCAGCGATAGCAACCACCTCAACCCCCTCAGGCACAACACCAGCATCACAACTCATCATAACAATATCAGCACAGACATTGGTCCCCTGACTAAACCTGCGCAAGACCTCACGGATCACTGTGTTTGGCGTTACATAGCCTTCCTTGATCTTTGCCAAGCTCTCAGGTACTCCCATCAAGGCGTGGGTGCTGGTGACGACGTTTCCCCCCCGTCTCTTTATCTTTTCAATTATCTCTGGGTTGGGCTTGCTACTGCTGATGGCGAATAAGGTCACAACAATCACCTTGACCCCGGTATCTTGGAAAGCCTCGACTGCTTTGAGCCCAGTGGCTCCTGAGCTGGACGCAACTACCACATGTTCTATGCCTAGTTCTATTGCACGTTGTTTGGCTGCCTCGATTGCTTTCTCTGTGGTGGCTTCGCTGTTGTTGAAATAAATAGTGTTCTTGGGTTCCATAATAGCCTCCCCTTGATGGGTGTATAATATTATTACCATCATCGACTGACGATTATCCATCAAACCTTGGTGTAAACCGTGAAACGCAGCGAACTCTTGGAGACCCTTGTGGAAAACATCCTAACACTCGCACAAAACCGCCCCCTCCTAGTGACAGTTGATGGAATCGATGCGGCGGGAAAAACCGTGCTTGCAGGGGAACTCGCAGACAAGCTCAGGGGAAGCGGGGCACAGGTTATTGAGGCATCCATTGATGACTTTCATAACCCCCGGGCAATCCGATACAAGCGGGGCGCAGAAAGCCCAGAAGGATATTATAGAGACAGTTTTAACCTCGCAGCTTTGAAGACGCTGCTTCTTGATCCCCTCAAGACCGGTGATTTGCGGTACAAGGCTAAGGCTTTTGATTATACCATCGATAAGGGAATAGTCTCGCCTCTAATGGACGCTGAACTGGGCTCGATTCTGGTCTTTGATGGGGTGTTCACCCATCAGTCAGAGTTGAGGGATTACTGGGATTACTCTATTTATCTGCATATTGATGAGGAAGAGAGCATCAAGCGGGGATTGATCCGTAACCCGAGGGATGAGAATGAGGCTAGACGCAGGTACGAGGTCAGGTATATCGCTGGGCAAAGATTATATCAGGCTGAGGCGGAGCCCAGAAAGCACGCCAACATTGTGATCGATAATAATGATCCCGAAAACCCAGTGATCCTATAATACTCTATAATAGTTCTATGGGAGTCCGATGAACAGCAGTACCCTGAGTATTATTCCACCAAGCACTACTGCTACCCCGATTTCCACGCCGCTAATAATCAACGCTTTCCTAATACCGAACTCCTTCACCAACGCCGCTATAGTCGAAATACATGGAACGTAGACCATTACTACGAATGCGAAGACGAACATCTGGATAGGAGTCAATACAGTCGCGAAGTTTGTTGTTCCCATCAATGACCCCAACAGGATTAATGTGAGCTCTTTTCTGAGCACCCCGAATATCAGCACAACCCCGGCTACTGAGGGTAGACCAAGCCACCAAACAGTAACAGGGCTCATCAATCCCTCCACCACGCCTAACAATCCGAGAATAGCTGCAACCTGAATCACAAAGTTACCCACAATCATAACTGGAAACGCCTCATAGACAAATAGCTTCAACCTGAACCATGTTCTCTGGGCTGAGGTCTTGGCTGAGGGTAGCCTGAATCCGGGCATCTCCATTATGAGCCCCACTGGTTCATCAGGGGCTACCTTGTAGGCTAAACGCCCAAGAACGAAGATGAGAAGAAAATCGATCAAATAGAGCAACAATGCCCACCTGAAGCCCACATAGGTCGCAACGAGCCCCATAATAACAATGCTACGGGCTGCACAAGGCACAAGGGAGGCTACGAACGCACATATCAGTTGCTCACGTTCTGTTTCCATTATACGGGCTCCGAGTACTGCAGGTACATTGCAGCCGAATCCCAGCATGACTGGTATGAATCCCTTGCCATGCAGACCAATAGTGTGCATCGCTGAATCCATCAAATATGCTACCCTTGCTAGATACCCTGAGTCTTCTAGAAGACTAAGCACTAGATAGAATGGTCCGATATATGGTAGAGCAACCACTACTCCGCCTATGAAACCGTCTACACCTGCATTCCAGATGAAAGTAGACACGTTTGTGGTGCCTAGTGTGTTGAAATACGCCTCCTTCAAGATGCCGAAGAATACTTCCAGTAGACCTGCGAGCCAGTCACCAAAACTGAATATACTATAGAAAACCGCCAAGATACTAGCAACCATAACCACGTATCCAAGCACCGGGTGGCTTGAGACCTCTTCCAGCCTATCTTTGAGGTTCTTTTCCGGGATTACATGGCTTGTGACATTGTGTGCGATACTGCTCGCCATTGCGTAGCGTTCTGAGGTTATTACGCTGCTAATCTCATGGCCATGTATCTCCTCGATACAAGCTTTTTCCTCATCAACTAATGCCTTCAAGTTTGGCTGAGCTTCATAAACAATCGCCTCTATCTCCTCGTCCCCTTCAAGCAGCTTCAACCCAACCCATCGTCTCGGATAGGGGGTCTCGGCTACTAGATTTGCTTGGATATTCTGTATTCTTTCTTCGATCTCAGCCCCATAAGGTATAGGCTGCACCGTGTCTCCTTTTGATGCAATTATAGCGGTCTTTACTAGTTCTGTGAGTCCAGCGCCCTTCACAGCAACCGTGGGAATAACCGGTACCCCCAGGGCTTCGCTGAGGCCCTCTGGATAGACAAGGATTCCTTTTGCCTCAGCGATATCGATCTGGTTGAGGGCGATAACTATCCTTGGCTCTAATTCAAGTAGCTGGATTGTGAAAGCCAGGTTTCGTTCAAGAGCACTCGCATCAACAACATTGATAATTACATCAGGTTGCTCAACCGCGATATGCTCCCTGCTAACAACCTCTTCAATACTATAGGTGCTCAGGCTATAGATACCAGGCAGGTCAATGACATCGATCTCCTGCCCCTCATAGTTGAGTGTTCCCTCGGCACGTTCAACGGTCTTGCCAGGCCAGTTGCCAACATGCTGATGGAGTCCTGTTAATTGGTTAAAAATAACGCTCTTACCGACATTGGCGTTACCGGCTAGGGCTATATTGAGTTTTGAATCATTCATTCTTCTTGACCCTGCATATTATGGTGTGGACCATGCGGGTGGGCTCTCTTCCAAGGGCGTCCTTCATCCTCTACCTCAATAAAGATCTGGCTCGCCAATCCTCTTCCAAGAGCTAGACTGGTTCCCCGCACTTCTACTTCAACGGGTCCGTTGAAGGGCGCTGCGTTAACCATTTTAAGAAAAGTTCCCGGAGTCAAGCCCATATCTTGGATTCTTTTACTACTATGCTTTCCCCCCCTGATGAACATGACCTTACCCTCTTCCTCTGGTTTGAGATTGCTAAGTTGGGTAACCAGTGGGTGTTGAGGGCTTCTGGATCTAACTACCTCACATTCATCGCAGTCCTGCACGTCTAAAATACACTCAGGAAGGGGGTTGTCATCGACGCATTTCTCAGGATTGTCCAAGACCTTGCATAGCGCTGAGGCTGTCTCATCGTTGAGGCTGTGCTCCATTTTACAGGCTTGTTCGTGGACTTTTTCTATTGGTAGTCTGAGTGTTTTATGCAAGAAGATTTCTAGTAGTCTGTGTTTGCGTACTACTTTTTGGGCTAGAGCCATTCCTTTGCCCGTTAGTTGTGTGCCTTTGTATGGTTTGTATAGTACTAGTCCTTCTGCTGCGAGTCGTTGTATCATTTGTGTGACGCTTGGTGGGCTGACCTTTAGTTTCTCTGATAGATCTTGGTTTTTTGCTAGTTCATTCTTTTCGTTGAAGCTGTAGATGGCTTCTAGGTATTCTTCTACGCTTTCACTACTCAAACCCAATCAGAAATTTAGGCAAGCCTAACTTATTTAAACGTTTGTATTAAAACCGGGCCTAGGCCAGCACATAACTGTACCTAGGGACATCATCGATCCCGCCCTCAGACCGTGGATCAACACTCTCAACGATTTCGCCATTATTAACCATTGCCTCAAGCAACTCGAAGTAAGGGTTCATCACGTATATCCCAGCCTTCCTCTGTGCACGCCACTCCTCTGGTGTCACATCAAATACCTCAGCCCATCCCTCAGGATGAAGCGCATAAAAGAGCCTCCTTACATCGATGTGACCCGCCTCTCGGATCTTCTCCTTGATGAGCTCGATAGCCTTTGGTTGATTCATCACAAGCCGGGGCATCGCTCTATTTGGGTCCATTGCGTGAATCTCGATGTTTCCCCTTGTGAGCTTCATGACGCTGTTCTTGGGGGGCTGGAAGACCCTGTCCATGTGTTTCTCCATGTCTCTGAGTCCTCTCCTGCTGCTTACGAACATGGTCTCGTCTTTACCCAACGCAACGTAGCATGGCTGATACCAGTTACAGATGTAAACCGTATCAGGCTCATCAGTATGGATCACCGCGAGAAGGAACGTGCCTGTAAACTTTGGGGCCACATGCTGGAATGCCTCCACCATATTCATGCCCTGCTCAAGGGCATCGCTGAGCATATGAACAGCCACCTCGCTATCAGTAATATCATCTACAACCTCGCCATAGCTCCTGAAGGTATGCTCCAGTTCCAGCTCCTTCCAATGCTCCTTGTAGTTGGCTATGCCCCCGTTGTGCATCAAAGCGATCTTACCATCATCACTGATGTATGGATGCGCCATCTCGTCTAGGTTGTAGTCTGGGTTCACTCGGGCATTATCACTGTACCTGCTGTGCGCCATTGCACATGTGCCTTTGAGCTCCATGATCTCTGGATGTGTCTCCTTGACGTGGTTTACTGGGCCAGCTGCCTTGACAATATCAATCTGATCCCCATTCAGGACTCCCATACCCGTTGCGTGACCGCCATAGAGAGCTTCTTGGTGCTCCAATGCATTCAGTAGTACCTCTGTGATTGGTCTATCCCCGATGTAGACTGCGAGTTGGCAATTCATCTTAATCCATGAACCTTGTGATTGGGAGTTAAAATGTCTTATTAGGATAGTTTAGAAGACATCAATGGTTTTTTTCATGAAATTTATTTGATTTTTTAACTTAACGCTGCTTTTTCTTAGATCTTTTTTTCCTTTTTTTCATATTTTTATATCAATATTGTGTAGCAAAACGCAACCTTGGAGCTGTTGTTTATTGGAACATGTTAATTTCATCAATTTTTCACCGTGTTTATGATTGCTTAATGCATTTTTCAGATTGAAACCGAATATTTTTTTTAATATTATAAAAACATGATAAACCATGACTTTTACCTTAACCACAGAGCTTGGAACCAAAAGCTACCACACACTAGAGATCGTCCAGATGCTGGATGGTAACATGCTATACATCCCGGTTCATGTTATCAGGGGCTTGGAGGATGGACCTACCCTTGGGCTATATGCAAATATCCATGGGACAGAGTACTACCAGAACCGGATCATAAGAACCGTCGTCAACAAATTGCAGCCTGATGAGCTCAAAGGAACCATAATCGCCGTACCTGTAGCCAATCCCTATAGCTTCGCTCATATGACTCGAACCACGCCAAATCCACCCGAAGAGACTGTGGATTTCAGCAACATGAACCGAGTCTTCCCGGGGAAACGGACCAAGCCCCTTTTCGGTAGCATGAATCCCACTGATGTAAGTCTCACCATGAGGATCGCAGCCATGATCAGTGATGAGCTTGTACCCAAGTGCAGACACATACTGGACTACCATGGTCAGATGAGGGGAATGGCACTCAACAAGATGCTATTCAACTTGGACCCCGAAAGCAAGGAGATGGCACGAGTGTTCGGTCTCGGTATACTCCATGATCCCCCGGGCAGTATTGGTAGCGGTGCATTCATGCCAATGACTAGCTACGCGGGTACTCTTGGTATACCGAGCGTTGTTCCTGAGATTGGTGGCGGTGGGCATGGGGAACGGTTTGAGGCTGAGTGTGAACGAGTAGGCGTTAGGGGTACATTGAATGTTATGAAGCATCTTGGTATGCTTGAGGGTGAACCCGATTTACCCGAGAAACAGTTCTACTTTGTTCACGCACCCCATGTACGTGCCACAGTGGGAGGCTATTTTGTCTCAGACATGGAGGCATCAGATGTTGGTATCGGTAGGGCTCCACGCGAGGTCTCTGAGGGAGAGGTTTTGGGTACCGTCTACAATCCCTATAGTTTCGAGGAGCTTGAGCAGATCAAGTCGCCCTGCGATGGATTGATCTATGTCTGTAGGGTCAGTGGCTTGGTGAATCCCCAGAGCGAGGTATTAGCGGTAGCGGATTATCGGGACAGCAAGTGGATCGATTAGACCCGATGATGTAATATCTCCGATATACCCTCTTTTCCTCCATGGTTAAAGCAGCTATATTAGAGGATGTTCGCAAGCTCAGGGTTGTTGACTACCCTAAGCCAACTGTAGAATCTAACGGTTTTTTGATGCGTATGGAGCTGTGCGGTGTATGCGGTACCGATATGCATCTTTATGAGGGAAACATGAAGATTCCTTTCCCGGTTATTCCCGGTCATGAGTGGGTTGGAGTAATCGAGGAGATTGGGGAGAAAGCTAAGGGCTACGAGGTCAAAGGACTACCATTGGACGTAGGAGACAGGGTCATCGTGGTGCCGGGTACCAACAGGTACTGTGGTGAGTGTTATTTCTGCAGGTTCATGCCCCACAAACCAACCCTATGCACTGGAAGAAAGGTGATGGGCGTCAACATGACTAGCGCCGAGGAGCCCCATCTCTTGGGTGGGTGGGCTGAGAAGGTCTATGTTAATGCCGAGAAGTTCTGGGTCTACAAGGTGCCTGATGCGGTTAAACCCGAGGTAGCAGTGCTAAGCGAGCCTATGGCTGTGAGCAGCAGAGCTCTTGAGCGTGCTTATGCGCCGGGTTTGCCTACGTTTGGTGAGGGCTTCGGTGTTGGTCAGAGTGTTGTGGTTCAGGGAGCTGGGGCTATTGGTTTATTGGCTATAGCTACAGCGAAACTAGCTGGTGCTGGTAATATCATTAGTGTTGATATGGTGGATGAGCGTCTCGCCATGGCTGAGAAACTGGGTGCAGACCATGTTATCGATATGAGGCAGTACAAGTCAGCTGAGGACCGGGTCAAAGAGGTCCAGCGCCTCACTAACGGGCTTGGTGGTGATGTGGTTATCGAGGCTGTGGGGGTTCCTGTGGCTGTTCCTGAGGGTATCGATATGACTCGTCGTGGTGGAAAGTTTGTTGAGGTTGGGCATTATACGAATCCGGGTCCTGTATTGATTAATCCTCATACGATCTGCAACAAGGATATGGATATCTTGGGGTCATGGACTTATCCTCCAACCCAGTTTGGCACGGTGCTTGAGTTGATGAGGCTCGCTGCAGATAGGTTGCCCTTGGATGAGATAGTTACTCACAAGTACAAGGTGACTGATGCGCAGAAATCTATCGACACATTGAAGGCCAGACAGGGTATTAAACACGCCTTAACAGGCTAAATCCTTTTTTTAATCAAATAGGTTTAGGAAAAGGGCGTCTATCTCCCAATTATCCTGTGAGAGATCACCGATTTGAGTCGTGTCCTTGAACCTGATGTTGAACGTGCTTCCAGTCAGATAAGTTGAGACATCTACGTTGTTCCACCCGGTCTGAACATCCCCAATTAATGTTACCCACTGGATTCCATCCCAGACATCCACTTGGAGCGCCTCTGCACCCTGACTACCACCATGTATCATGAGATACTCGTTTATCTTCGTTGGAAGACCACTCCACTGAACCTCTAAATCCAACTCGTATCTAGGCTGCCCTCCAGATGCTTTAACCGCGTTTACCAGATCTAGATAGACATGGTCATTGGGTAATAGGTCCAAGACCCTCCATTGTATCTGGAAGTCAACTATCTGGAACTGAGGATCACTTGTCGCGATTTGATAGTTGAGCCACTGGTTTTGAGGACCTGCTCCCAGATCAGCTATCTCTACCCAAGCCGTCCCGTTATAGAGGTCGAGTAAATATTGTCCTCCGATTGTACCATCATTATAGTACCAGAAATCAAGATAGATCGTATTGGCGTCACTGCAGTCAAATACCGGAGATAGAAGATCACCGTCCCTCCCCCCCCATCAAAATCTGCTGAAAAGACCCCATCATAGACTTGATCGCTTTCCTGATTCCATCTTGTGCCTGGCGGCACATCGTCCCACCCAGCTGGCATCCATACCCCCTCAAACGACTCATTGTCAATTAAAGTAACATTGGTTACAGCGAAAACCGGGACCCCTTCAGCCAGTGTATTAATTAGACCATCTGGTCCCGCCTTCATTGCGCTGAAGAAGCTGTGGGTTCCAACCGCCGTATCGTTATGGAGATCAACCTGTGTGTAATCTGAGAAATAATAGCTTGTGATATTTCCATCCCCGCCGCCTCCTCCCGGGGTCAACGGCATGGGGTATTCCCCATAGTAGATGTTGCCTAGTCTTGTGAGCACTTGAATGATGTAGGTGTTGGTTGGGTTCATGATTATGCTGGTGTTTCCTATGTCTATCTGAGCCTCCAGTGGGCTGAGGCTCGTATCCACCCCATAGTAGTCTTTCTGGTTCAGGGTCTCATCGAAGACTCCTATCCATTCCAGTTGAGATATGATGGTTCCCGTGTTCTTGATGGTAAGGTTCAGGCTATTGCCGCCTGTTAAGGCAATGTATTGGATGTCTAGGTTCTCGTCGGCGGCGCTCCTGTCCTGTTGCATCATATTATGCAGTATATCGTCTCTTCTCCTGTCACCGCCTTCCCATAACTGGTAATATGAGGCTCCTACTGCGATGATCATCAGTAGGAACCCTATGCCGATGAGACTGCCTACTGCTCTTCTAGAAGCCACGGATATAGATTGTCTTCTAGATTATTATATATTCATTCCAAACCCGTAAATTCGGTTAACTCTGTAGCCCTATTTCAGAGACTATCTCCTTTTTCCTTTTTATCCACTTATACACTGCAATAACCAGATACTCGACACCAACGAGAATAAATACGATACCCATGAGGGAGTTATTAGCCGGATAAAATACCCCTACTAAGACCCCGATGATACCACCGACCAAAAAGACCTTCATATCTCTTTTTCTATTAATATACACCAGAACTCCTCCGTAAAACAACCCAAATATCACTGGAAACATCTCCAAGGGTGTTTCCCTAACTTGGGGCGTCTCTGGGATAAACTCAACCCGCAATATTTTCTCTCTATAAGACTCCTGCGTAGCTATACTGCCAGTCCTCAATGCTGCCACAGCATAATTGAGGGCATCCTCAGCTGGAACCCATAGATCAGGATAGAAACCCACCTCCTCCCTGTAGACCAAATCCGCGAAAACATTCAGGGATATAGGTAGATATACGCTCAGTTTGGAATTGGGCAGCACATGATAGGTCATCTGTCCATAAATCAATGCGCCTCCACTATTCTCCCCCACAATTACAACGTTCTCCACCTGATGCAGGAAGCTAATGAAGCCCTCCCCCGATGAATAGACGTTCGCGTCGATAAGCAAGATCAATGTCATGTTGTTTGGAATCTTCTGGGCACTTGGCACCAGATAGGATGTCCAGTGAGGATCTAACTCCCCTTTCTCTATGGACTCAGCTTGGTCCTTGAACCCATCTGCTGTCGTTTGATAACCTTGTGCTTCTAGCTCCGGGTAGTATCGCAATAATCTGGTTAAATAGTTGGATCGCCCCATCAACGAGGTCTCGGTGATGAGTTCAGTGAATATCTGTAGTGTGTTTGGTTGTTTTCCTGTGAGTCTTGTGATCCATTGTTTGGGCCACGCCATGTTTCCTCCCCCGTTTCCACGTATGTCTACGATTAGACATGGCTCGTCTTTGTATCGGTTGGCGCCCTCCAGAAACTGGTCTATGTATTCTTTGTGATGGTCGCTGAAGGTACGTATACGGATTACAGGGACTCCGCCAATGTTCTTCTCCTCGAACAACCCAGAGTATTGGTGTTTTGAACTGGTTAGCTCAATATTCCAAATCCTTGAGTCTGGGGCATTCTGAGCTACTAGCTCAAGGGGCTCTGGGGTCGAGTCTGAGAGCAATCCTATCCGGTATATCTTGTCTCCATCCCTGTTCAATGAAGGAAAAACATAAAGAGCTGGGGGCTCCCCATTGACCGAGACAACCGAATATTCTGTGTTATCTGAGGTGAAAAAGTACCCTTCATCTCCCTTCTCCAGCTCTATGCTAGTGTCGAACCAGTAATCCATATGGTTTGCGTATTTTTTCTCCCCTATAGTTAGATGGCTATCCCGTAAGAAACTAAGGTGTTTGTGGATCAGGTTTGATAGTTCATCGCTTGTCCAGATGGACTTA
>Ga0180432_10006701_pt1 | contig 14883 bp, 13 predicted proteins | sample SS_ome_10_FD_132414 | JGI IMG/M metagenome (GOLD analysis project Ga0180432, IMG submission 132414) | Hypersaline lake sediment archaeal communities from the Salton Sea, California, USA - SS_1_MS_2 metaG | ecosystem: Environmental > Aquatic > Non-marine Saline and Alkaline > Hypersaline >... | reverse complement strand
TGTAGTGAGCTTGTCGAATCTACACTGTAGTGAGCTTGTCGAATCTACACTGTAGTGAGCTTGTCGAATCTACACTGTAGTGAGCTTGTCGAATCTACACTGTAGTGAGCTTGTCGAATCTACCGGCCCCTTTGGCCTAAAAACCCCCCTCAAACCATCAATCCCCTCTTCCGCCGCCCTCGTCCTGGATGTACGTCTTTTCTCGGTAGCCCGCTGCGACAAAAATAAAAATAACCGCCGTTATAAGCATCATTACCGTAAAGAACCAGTAATAACTCGCACCGGCCAGCTTGCTCGTGCCGTCTTCATTCTTAATAAAGTAATTAACTGCACCAGTAAAGGCGTTCCCCAGCGATATCGACAGAAGAAACACCGCCATTATAAAAGACTTCATCTTCTTCGGCGCCTGCGTATATGAAAACTCAAGACAGGTAATGGAAACCATCACCTCAGCTGCGGTCAGAATCACATAAGCAAAAAGCTGCCAGACGATATTCGGCTTCAGGCCCGCCACAATCTGCGTCTCAACCCACGCCGGCACCACAAAAGACAGGCCCGCCACAAATAAACCAAGAGAAATCTTTCGAAGGGCCGTCAAAGGAAATATCTTGTCAATCACAGGATAAATCACATAGGAAAATATCGGTATCAGGAGCATAACCAGCAGCGAATTAAAAGCCTGCGGCTGCTCGGGAAGAAGCTCGAACCCGAAAATATGTCTGTCCATATTTTCGGCCTGAAGCACCCATGCCGATTGAGATTGGTCGAACAATGCCCAGAACATCGCCACAAAAACATAAATTATCGAAAGTTTTAATATCGCCCTAAGACCTTCACCGCTGAAACACTCTCTGACAAAACCTATACCGCTTGCCGGCACATGAACGAACTTCTCCCTGCCCAGCCGGAAAGCAGCAGTAGCAATCAGCATAAACACCGCAGGAACACCAAATCCCACACGCGGGCCGTATTCCTGTTGCAGCCACGGACAGAAAAACATCGAGACAAACGCACCAAGATTTATCGCAAAATAAAACCAGCCGTAAACTTTGGCCATCAAATGCTGGTTGCTTTTGCCGAATTGGTCACCAACGTTAGCCGAGACGCACGGCTTGATAATCCCGGAACCGATTGCCATCAACACCAGCCCGACTACCAATCCAACCCGCGTCTGGTCTAAAGTCAGTGCACAAAAACCCCCACAGTAAACAAGCGAGAAAAAAAGTATCGTCCGGTATTTACCCGCCCAGATGTCTGCAAGCAGTGCGCCTAAAATAGGCGTCAGATACACCGCCGATTTGAAGAAATGAAACCAAGTCTTTGCCTGCTCACCTCCCATCACATTGAGCATACCGTCCCGACCCATAAGGTAATGCGTCATAAAGATAACAAGAATAGAGCTCATCCCATAGAAGGAAAAACGCTCCGCCGCCTCATTCGTCAGTATATATGGAATCCCTTCCGGTATTTTCTTCGACGGAATTGGAGAGGTTATATACTTACTTTTAGTCATACCGGATTATGCTTTTTGACTGCCGGGTTCAGCGGACATATGTCATGACCGCTTTTCCTTCTCACCCATAAGAACGAACCTCCGGTGTTTGTTTTAGCTATATGGTTTGGGCAGAAATATCTCTATTTATCTAACTTATCACTGGGCGGTCTCGGCAGCGCAAGCGGTTCGATACGTTTAGTCCCGTCACTGTTTTCACCGTAGTCGAAATTCAGTTTCAGACCCATCTGCCCCGCTCTTGTCTTATCACCCAGTAATCTATTGTGCTCCAGTAAAAGCGCCGTATAATCATCTCGCTCAATAGCCCTTCGGATTCTGACTGCCAGCTGCGGCGGCTCCCCCAACAGCTTGCTAATATACAATGACTCGGTTTCAACCAATACCGAAATCAACTGCTGCCGCTGGCTCTCTGTTAGAAAATCCCGCCCCATATAATACCTCTGAATAGCGTAAGAATACAATTGTGCAAAACGCCTTGCAACTGCGCCCCCGCCGACTCGGCCCGATGACATCTTATTAAAAAGTGCTTCTAAAATCGTTGCATCCACCAACGCATTTTCCACACCCCACTCAGCATATTTCTTTATTCGCATATCAGCTATACGCAGCAGAAGGTCCTCTGCCTGGCTCACCTTCACCGCACCTGCAAATGCCACCATCATTGGTAATGCTTCAGGACTGCACCCATCAATCTGCTTTTCAAGGGCTTGAACAATTCTAACGACCAGCTTCACATTAGAAACAGGGTCGGAATTTAGCTGCTCTGTGATGCCGGCGTTGGTTATAGAATGAACCGCCCAGTAACGAATAGACGTATTCGCATCGTTAAGCCGCTCTATCGCCAAATCCACTAATTGCAAGTCTTCCAGACCATCCAACAGAATCAAAAGATTAAGCATCACCCTGAATTGTCGCCTTTCAGAATTTAACTCCAATGCCTGTTCAAAGCCCAAAGAGATATACTTACGGGCTGAACTGGAAAATTGCGCCGCATACTGAGGCTGGTTGCTCCTCTTACGAAGTATAACCGAACGCGTCAATGATACTGATGTAAAATCTGTCGTCTGCACCAATTCCGCTACCGCCTGTCCAACAAAATCATCTATTATCTGAAGGTCCTCGCTGTCAAGTACCGCCTTGTCGCGAACAGCATCAATGGCCTTCGTCTCAACAGCTTCACAGGCCGAACTCAGCCATAAAACCAAAAAGAATCCTGCAAAAATAGAAAAAATAGCGATTCTTCTTCTCATTAAAAATAACCCTAACAATCATATCACTTTGTTAGCTATGCCGTATCTTATCCAGAATAACCTTAAAACTGCCTTTTGTCAAGCCAAATTGGCCCTGGCTGCCTTTTTTACTTTCGTCTATCCGCCTGCTTTCCTTTATTATATTCAAAAACTCTTGTCCTATCGATCCAAAAAGCTGATATAATAAGAATCAGTGAAGTGTATTAAGGCCTTGCTTATGGCACAGTCTCACCCCCAGCTTGTTCGTTCTGACCCGCTTCGGCTGTATATGCACCGACACGGCTCAATGGTTACAGATGCCGCCATTTTCGCCTCAGAATCAATCAACCTTGAGCCAGATGCGGTTCAGCAGCTTTACGATGCCGCATCCCTGCCCCCGGCAAAGAAAGTCCTTGCCACCGCCGACATTCACGTCGGCTTCGGAATACCTATCGGAGCGGTAATAGGGCTTGACAAAGCAATAATGCCGGCCGCCGTCGGCTACGATATTAATTGTGGAATGCGACTGCTCTGCACCCCATTCTCAAGAGGAGATATTGACACCGATGCAATCGCAGCTTCCATCGCACGTGACATCCCTCTCGGCGAAGGAAAATCAAATCTGGCCCTGGACAAAACCTCTCTCCAAGCCGTCATCTACCAGGGCGTCGCCTCCGTACCTGCGCTCGCTCGAAAAATCAGCCACCGTGCCTGGGAGGCTTTCCAGACCGATGAGTTTGCCGATGACCTGAAAAGGATTGAAGACAATGGCTGTTTGCCTGCAGACCCCGCCGCCGTTCCGGACATCGCCCTACAAAAAGGCGCAAACCAGCTCGGAACACTTGGCGGCGGAAACCACTTCGTCGAAATACAATACGTCCAAAAGATTCTTGACCGCCCCCTGGCAAAGACACTCGGACTTTTTGAAAATCAAATAGTTGTTATGATACACTCCGGTTCTCGCCGATTCGGCTATGAAATCGCAGACAGATATATGGCCCTTGCCGCTCAAAGACCGGATATGGCCGGGCGAAAAAAAATGCTCAGCTTCCTGCCCACCGAAAGCAACATCGGCAAAAACTACATCAAAGCAATGGCTGCCGCTGCTAACTTCGCATTCACTAACCGCCACATTATGGCCCTGCTGGTAAGAAGGTGTTTCAACAGAATGTTCGGCCCAACGCCGCTGAAGCTCGTTTACGATGTCGCGCACAATATGGCAAAGCTCGAAACACACAATAATGAGAAACTCTGGGTGCATCGCAAAGGCGCTACACGTGCCTTCGGCCCGCAAAGAATGGCCGACACCATCTTTACAAAAATCGGACAGCCGATAATAACGCCAGGCTCAATGGGCACCGCAAGCTATCTGCTCGTCGGCACCGGAAACTCCCAGGAATCTTTATGCTCGGTCAATCACGGGGCAGGCAGAGTTATGAGCCGTACCGCTGCCTTGGGAAAAACCAGAAGGGGAAAAACTACCACACAGGCACTTATCAGCGACGAACAGTTCAAACGCAGTATGCACGGAATAAAACTAATCACATCCGATAAAAGAAGAATAAAGGAAGAAGCACCGGATGCCTACAAAAACATCGACGAGGTCGTCAGAATTGTAACGGAATGCGGATGGGCAAAAGCCATCGCAAGAATGGTCCCATTGGCCGTCCTGAAGGGATAAAAAACACAATCTTACCTGTCTTTTACATAAACAGACTTCACAAACTCAACTTTTTGTTGTAAAAGAACAATCAGAACAGTTATTATAACGGCGCATTTATTACTAAATGCCTTTTCTGAGTGGATAAAAACAGGCAATTGGTATAACGCAATTACTTTAGGAAAGTAATAAAATGGCTAAATGGTTTTGTGCTTTTTTAATTTCAACAATAGTATTCATTTTCATTACCGGCTGCTCTTCACAGAGGCCCGAACCCGCAGAACCGGTTAAGACCGAACTACCTAAGACCGAACTACCTAAGACCGAACCCAATGAAATCATACCACCCGCGCCCGAACCCAACGAAATCATACCACCCGCGCCCGAACCCAACGAAATCATCCCTCCTGAAATCGAACCAAAACAAATCTACCCTCCAAAACCACATCCTAATAAAATCGAACCCAACCAGCTAAAACCCTTGCCAAAAGTTACCTTTCACCACAAATGTGCCGACCTCTTAAATGACTTTGTTGATGACAATGGGATGGTTGACTACAGTACCCTTCGCCGACAGAGACTGAGGTTGATGAACCTCTTAAAGGAATTTGCCGAGCTCGACCCGAATGAATATAACTCCTGGCCCAAAAACGACAAAATCGCCTTCTGGCTCAACGCCTACAACACACATACTCTAAAAATTATTGTCGATAATTATCCTATCCAGTCACTGCGATATATGCATATATTCCCCGGCTGGGGACCGCACAGCATCAGGCACATCAACAAAAATATCGACGGCATAAAAAATCAAAAATTTATCGTTATGGACGAAGAATTCACCCTCACAGAAATCGAAGAGCGATTCTTCCGCAAACAGTTCAAAGAGCCAAAAGCCTTCTTTGCAATCTGTGATGCAATCCTCTCCAGCCCACCTTTGCGAAATGAACCGTATTACGGCCACAAGCTGTATCAACAACTGGACGACCAGGCCGAAAAATTCCTCAACAGCCCTCAGGGTTTCTGGATAGACAGAGAAAATGAAACTGTTTACCTCTCAGCTATTCTCAAACCAGGCTGGGACGGCAAAGAATTCGTCACCGAATACCACACGGATAAAAAATTCAAAGACCAGACCCCCGCCGTCCGGGCCGTCTTAAATTTCGTCACTAATTATATCTCACAAATAGATAAATCTTTTCTGGAAACACAAATCTATAACATTAAATACATTAAATACGATTGGAGACTAAATGACCAGACCTTGAAAACAGCTATTGATTAATGCAAAAAAAATTCAACGGGTATTTTTTATTTGACCATATACAAAAAATTTCTTAACATAATTGTTTCTGTTTTGTGCCCTTAAAAACCTCCAATTTCTAAAAGGAAAAATAGCAAATGACAAAAAAAATGATTCACAGCAATCCTCATTGTGACACCAAAAAATACCTTTTCACAAGTGAATCCGTAACAATGGGCCATCCTGACAAAGTGGCCGACCACATATCAGACGCAATTCTTGACGCAATGCTCGCGCAGGACCCAAAAAGCAGGGTCGCCTGCGAAACTATGGTAACAACAGGCCTGGTTGTCGTTGCAGGGGAAATCACCACAAAAGGATATGTTGATATCCCCGAAGTCGTCAGAAGCACTGTCAAAAAAATCGGCTACGACGACCCTACTATGGGCTTCGATGGCAATGACTGTGCAGTAGTAGTATCAATCGACAACCAAAGCCCCGACATCTCTCGGGGCGTAACAGAAGGCTCAGGCCTGCACAAGGAGCAGGGCGCCGGAGACCAGGGACTTATGTTCGGATTTGCCTGCAGGGAAACACCCGCTCTTATGCCGATGCCGATACAGCTCGCTCACGCACTCACCACTCGCCTCGAAAAAGCAAGAAAAGACAAACTCCTGACCTGGCTGAGACCCGATGGAAAAAGTCAGGTTACAGTCGAATACGAAAATGGAAAACCAAAAAGAATCCACACCGTCGTAGTCTCAACCCAGCACGCTCCTTCGGTCCCGTATAAAATCTTGAGAAAAGAGATTATCGAAAAGGTCATCCTGCCTGTTATGCCCAAAAAGCTCATCGACAGGCGCACCATTTACCACATAAATCCTACCGGTCGATTCGTCGTCGGCGGCCCAAAAGGCGATTGCGGCCTCACAGGTAGAAAAATCATCGTCGATACCTACGGCGGTAGAGGCAGCCACGGCGGCGGCGCTTTCAGCGGAAAAGACCCAACAAAGGTGGACAGGACCGCAAGCTATATGGCCAGATACATCGCCAAAAACGTCGTCGCCGCAGGCCTCGCAGATACCTGTGAAGTGCAGTTATCTTACGCAATCGGAGTCGCTGAACCTATCGCCGTTCTAATAGACACCGAAGGAACAGCGAAAGTCAGCGAGCGAAAAATAGCTGAAATCGTCAGAAAGCTTTTCCCCTTAACGCCGAAGAAAATGATTGCCTATTTGAAACTCGCCCGGCCAATCTACGCAGATACCTCTCACGGCGGGCATTTCGGCAGAAATCATCCGAACTTCACCTGGGAAAAAACCGATATGGCTGATAAACTCAGAAAAGCCGCAGGCCTAAAAATAAAAAAATAATTACAAAATTGTCATTCCGCACTTGTTTATCCTGAGTGAAAACGAAGGGATGCGGAATCCATTAAAAAATTGTCATCGCAAGCCCCCCAAAGGCCGACGCAATCTCTCAATGTCATTGCGAGGCCGCCAAAGGCCAACGTGGCAATCTCATCCCTTTTTACTTTTATTTGCTCTACGTTTAGCCTCCAGTCCTGTGCTGGGGGGTTGTTTACTCCGCAGGGGGTTCTCAATTTCGTATATCGGGACCGGGGTTCTCCTTGCCGATTCCAAAAATTTAGCCCCGCCATCATCGCCGAGGGAGCGTGACGGGGTCTTCTTTTTCATGGCGGAGTTCTCCTGTTCTCCTTCTATACTGTCTAATTCCGGCTACGCCGGAATTTCCCCCTTGCCCATTACTCCAAAAATACTATAATCCAAACATCTTAATAATACTTACGATAACCTACGAGGGAAACATGGCAAAGGTTAGGAAAGGCTTATAGGTTCCAAAAGACGTCGCCAAAAAATAATGGTTCAAAAAAAACAAATACTGAACAACAATGGTCACGAATAGACCTTCAGGCTGATAGTTGATAAGTATATCGTCCAATGAACAATAAATTTTATACGCTACCGGATATTTCAAAGATACTCTTTGATAATTGCAGACTTTTGCCTTCAGCGAATGAGCTTTTTGAATTGCAATTGGCAAATTTAGAATATGAGTTGCTGACAGAGAAAAACTTAATTGAAAAAAGCGCTTTTTTTGAGATGGTGAAAGGGAAGTTAACTAACCACTTTAAACTTTGCTCCAATTCTAATGGTGCGCACGTCCAAGATCGTTCAGCACAAACGCAGGCTTACTTTGAAAATGGTAAATTTTCAACCGCTTATGCAACACATGGCCTCTTTCCTTACCGTGGCAAATTCCATCCGCAATTGATTAAGGCAATTTTGAACATTATGGGTGTCAGAAAGGGAGACACAATTCTCGACCCGATGTGCAAACACAAGAAATAACGGAGTGGTCGGATAGCAAAATTAATACAATGATTCGGCGAAACGAATATTTCCGTAAAGGCTTGGTCAACCTATTCTTTGAAGGCGCTACTTTACCGTTTCTCGCAAACAGGGTTCCACTGTTTGAACTCAAGAAACTCAGTATCTCAAAACTCAGGTTTGAGATACCAGCAATGATTGATACTTTGATACGCTACAAGGAAAAAGGCTCTCATGGAGGAAAGGGAGCCAACAATCCTGAAATGGTAATCAAATCGCTTCTTCAAGAGATAGGGATTTCCTGCGAACAAGGTGACCTATGGGAACTAATTGAAAATGCGCCTGACAAAAAGAGAACCATAGATTTTATAATACCTTCCAAAAAAAACCCGAAGATATTAGTAGAGAGCTCGTTTCTGAAAACAACATCTTCGGGCCAGGGTGACAAATCCAAAGCAGAAATATCAATGGCTTCTCTTATAAAAAGTCACTACCCGAAGGCCAAATTTATTGGATTTGTGGATGGTATAGGTTGGTATGTCCGCAAGGGTGATTTAAAACGTATGGTCTCAGCGTATGCCGATGTTTTCACGTTCCATAAAGACGAGATAGAAAGATTTAAGAAAATGCTTAATGACACGTTTAACACAACATGATAGAGAAATACAAAAACAAAATAATACAAGGTGATTGTCTGGAACTTTTTAAAGATATTCCGGATGCCGGTATCGACCTGACGTTTGCCGACCCGCCGTTTAATCTGAAAAAGAAATATAACGGCTACAAGGATAGTCTTGAGTTCCAGGACTACCTGAAGTGGTGTGAAAAATGGATTGCGGAGATGGTCAGGGTTACTAAACCAACAGGGTCGATACTTTTACATAATATTCCAAAATGGCTGACATATTATGCTTTCTATTTAAACAAAATGGCGGATTTCAAACATTGGATTGCTTGGGACGCACCTACAGCACCGATGGGAAAAACTTTACAACCTTCTCATTACGGAATTCTCTTCTACGCCAAGGATGGGAATAAAAATAAATTTTATGAAATTCGTTACCCACACAAAAGATGCCGAAAATGTGGCTATTTGCTTAAAGACTATGGTGGTAAAAAAGATAGCATGCATCCCTTTGGTCCACTTGTTTCGGATGTGTGGTCAGATATACACAGAATTAAGCACAATAAGTACCGTGATGAGCATCCTTGTCAATTGCCCGTTCATTTACTGGAACGTCTCATTCTTATGACTACAGACGAAGGTGATATCACACTTGATCCTTTCATGGGAACAGGCACAACAGCTATTGCGGCAAAAAGACTTGGCCGGAATTTCATAGGATTTGAATTGGACAGTAATTATGTGGAGATTTCTACAAGCAAAGTGTCAAAAGTTGTGTCAGACTCACGGATAGAGAATATTTGGGTAAGCCTCTTCTTAAGAGAAATTGTATCTATAAGAGATGTAGACTGGTCTGATTTGTCCCAATACTTTATCATCCCTTCTCGATTACGTAATGTCGATTTCGAAAAGATATATCTGAAAAATAATATTTGCATTTGCGAACGTATAGAAGCCGAAAAAATTATCCCTCCGGAAAATACTTTGTGGCCACTTATTCATAAAAGGTAAAAGTTTGCGGTACAGCTAATATAATTCTTCCTTATAATACTATTAGTATTTTCCCCTTGACAAATGTTTGGTAATATGTTAAAATACATAATAGTTCACTGATTAGTGAACAGAAAATAGCGTTCTCACGTCAAAAAGGCCGTATCGGTACAAAAAAAATGAGATTCAGCAACTCAAAACTAAAAATCCACAATTCAAAACTCTTTTCTTTTTGCTTCTGTGTCCTCCGCTTTTCCTTGCAAGTCCTTGTAAAAAATGAACTTATGTCTTTATACGCTAAACGCTACACGCTGTACGCTAAAAAGGATGTTTTTGCAAACATCCTTTTTCTGCAAAACAAACCCAATTCCCCGAACACCCAAATGAACATAACTTCTGTTAATACAACGAACTACGAACAACGAACTACGAACTATCTTATGCAAAACAAACCCAATTCAAACCCAATCAAACCCAATTTCATCTCAATGGGCGCGTTAAAACCACCCCAGCGCAGCAATTCCACAATTCTGCATTTTGATTTTCAACTACTTAGATGGCCTCAAGCACGTAATTCGGCCATTATCATCTGCGATATACATCTTCGAGTCCGCAACGTTAGCCGTATATCTCGAAACGCCTGCGAAATTAACCGTATAAAGGTGTTTAGCCTTTTCATTGTCCATTACTACCAGCGTGCCGATTTTCGTAATAACGTATGCCTTTCCACCGGCCTGAGCCAGTATTTCAGCCCCTTTTTCCACCAGCCACAACCCCCTGCCGCTTTCCCTGTCTATCGCCGCCAGACCTTTATTGCGAACATACTGATAGACCACATCCGCCGTCACCCGCGGCGCCTTATCAAGCACAGCGCCGGCAGGATACTTCCAGATAAGTTTTCCCGAAAACAGATTGAGCCTGTACAGGCTGGTATCCTCACTGGCAAAAAACAACGACCATCCATCTCTCACCATAGGGCTGATAATGGTATCATCAGCAGCAAACGACCAAAGCTTTTTCGGTTCATCCGCTCTGAAGCTTATCACATCGCCGGCTTCGGTGCCGAAGACAACAAAAGACTCATCTGCTGTAATGGCAGTAATTATCGAATCGCTCTCAGCGGCAATCTCAAAAAGATGAACTTTATTTTCCGCACGCAGCGTATGCAGCCGTTTGTCAACTCCTGCGATGTAAAAAAACGCACTATTGCGGGCCGGCGAACAGGTAACACCAAAATCCAGATGCTTACTGCTGAGCTCAACGCCCGAATCAGGATTTATCTCGACCAGCTTATTACTTATTATTGTCAAAATCTCATCATCATAAAGCCCAAGTTCGGGCAGAGGAAAAACAGCCTCAGCGATTGGCCTGCTGAATACGAATTTGCCGTTTTCTCTGTTGAAAGAAACAATATAATTGCGGTCGGTGAGAGCATAGATGCGCCCGTTAAGAATTTGCAGCTTCTTTAACATTTCCCCCTGTTTTAAGGGCAGTTGAGCGCCCCAGACTATTTCCAGCCCGGCTTCTTTAAGCAGCTCTTCTGAAACAAGCCGGCGTAAGTCTTCGCCCGGCACAGAACCGCACTCTAAACTAAACGAAACCGAAAGAATTACAAACAGTACCGGCCTGTATCTCAAAATCTTAATCATTTCAACTACTCCTCACAAAAAATTCCTGAAGTTTTCATCACCACTTTTTCACTCTCTACCCACCATCAACTCTTCACGGCAGTTCAACATAGTCCCCCAGGTCGATATTATGTTCTCTTTCAAACTCTGACATCTCCTCAATGCGTGCAATGTCATCTTGTATTCTGTTTGCGAGCTTGAAGATATAGGGCTTACCCTTCAGCCGGTTCCGCAAATCGTCGAGCATAGGCTCCCAGCTGCCGTCGTACAACTGCGATTTTAGAACGACGAGCATACGCTGCTCTTTACTGAGGGCCTTGACAAAAGAACTCACAGCCCTGCTCGTGGCGCTTTTGCCTACTTTACTTTTTTTCCCTGACGACTTAGCCATTTGCCACAACCTCGATTCCTCTCAAACTTAACACAAACACATAAAAATTGCAACAAATTTCCCACAAGTAGCTGTTGTTCTATCATACGTGATTAGGCCATCTGTCATCCGTCACTTGACGCAAAATCCCGACCTTCGGCAGCCAATCTTCCACTATCTCATATTATCCCAGCAGCAGCAGTGCCAGAGTCATATAGATTGCCACGCTTATTGAATCGTTTGCTGTGGTAACCAGCGGCCCTGAACTTATTGCAGGGTCTATACCGATTCGCCTAAACAAAAACGGCAGGAACAAGCCGAGTGTCGTGGCCACCATTATTGCCGAGAACATCGCCGTGCCGAATGCAAAGATGAGCTGTACCGATTTTATAGTGCTCGCCGTGGCCTTGGCATTAAGTAAAAAGGCACAGGCTATACCGCCAATCACGCCGCAGCTCAACGCCACAAGAAGAGCAATTCGAACTTCACGCGTAAAAACCTGGCTCAACTTCAATGCCGCTAAGTGCCCTGTTGCCAGACCGGAAACAACTATCGCTGAAGTCTGAAGACCTGCGTTGCCGCTGATTGCAGCTATCATCGGAACGAACGCTACGGCCGCAATATACACCATCTTGTTATTGTGCTCGAAAAATATCATAACCAGCGCCGTTATCCCCGTCCCGATTAAGCAGGGCAAAAGCCACGTCATCCTCACACGTGCGGCGTGAAATACCGAGACATTATCAAGCTCGTCGGCGTCGGTGCCTGCCATCGTGTATAAGTCCTCCGCTGCCTCTTCCTCTGCAACCTCGATAACGCGGTCAGCCGTGATTCGGCCGATGAGTTTATGTTTTTTATCCAGGACCGGCACTACTATCAGGTCGTTCTTGCTGAATGTGTTCCGAACTTCTTCCTGGTCGGCTTCTGCTGTTACATAAATCGCATCAGGGTCCAACAAATCTATTATCAACATATTTTCCGGCGAGGTTATCAAAAGCCGAATACGAACGTCTCCGAGAAAGCGCCCCATTTTATCAACAACATAAATGGAAAAGAAATCTTCATCAATTTCCACTGCTCGAATTTTATTGACCACCTCGGCCACCGTCGCATCTTCACGGACGCTGATAAGTACCGGGTCCATAATACCGCCGGCGGAATCCTCAGAGTAGCTCATCAGCTTCTTAATCTTCACCGAATCGGCCGGCTCGATACTCTCTAAAAGTTCTTCCCTTTTTTCTTCCGGAAGTTCGCCCAGCAAATCCGCAGCATCGTCAAGGTCAAGCTCTGATATGATGTATTTTATCTCGCTTGTTTCCAGCAGCTCAAAAAGTTCACTGCGGGTCGCCTCATCAACCTTTTCCAGTACCTCTGCTGAAACTGATTTTTCTAATACATCGAAGATTATCCGTCTCTGCTCATTATCAACCAGTTCCACAACTTCAGCGATATCACTGCTTCTCTGCTCGCCGAGCAACCCCCTCAGCGAGGACACATCCTGCCCTTCAAGCAAAGGCCCTATCTGCTGCAATAGCTGTCTTTGTTCGCTCGACATAGATTTACCTCCATCGGCAATTTAAAATAATTTTAACCGGTCGCGGCATAAAATAACTCATTTTTTTGCCTGAGGCAACGCTTTTCTCGATATGGGGCCTCCCAACGCGAAATAATGCGTTCGGGGACCCCCTTGATTACCCAATAAAAATTTGGGCCGGAAACAGTTTTTTTCTCAAAATAAAAATTCCAGAACCTAAACTGCCGATGATTACATTGAATCAAAGTATTTAAAAACAGCAAAATATTCTTGAATACAGGCCGATTTTTGCGTATAATAAGGTTGTAAAAATATGGTATTCAGCTTAACCAAAATCAATATACGCTTATTTTCGGTTGAGGGCAAATAAATGAAAACTCTTCTTTATCGGACACTGATAATTCCGGCGGTCCTGGCCGCCTTTTGTTCGGCTGCTCCTGAACCGGCAATTGTGCCTGCAGAGGGACATTGGACAACTCAGGTAAAATTTGAACATCTACAGCAGATTCAAATACAAACAAAAGCCGCTCACAACCCCCTGCGTTTCTGGTACACAATCATAACGGTCACCAATAAAACAAACAACGATGTCGATTTCTACCCGCGATGTTCGCTGATGACAGATACGTTTCAGATTATACCGGCTGGAAAAAGTGTAACACCTGCCGTCTTTGAACAGATAAAAAAAAGACACCAGCGAAAATATCCCTACCTCGAACTTCTTGAAAACGTCGATAACAAACTGCTCCCGGGCGAAGACAACACCACCGACATCGCCGTTATTTGGCCGGATTTCGACGCTAAGGCCAACAGCGTTAAGCTCTTTATTTCCGGCTTAAGTAATGAAACCGCCGTCATCGACCATCCCATAGCCAAAGACAAAGCCGGCAAGGCGGTAAAGGTCTTCTTGAGAAAGACTCTTGAATTAAGTTATGACATTGCAGGCGACCTCGCCCTAAGGGCTCACACAAAGATAACATACAAAGGTAATCGCTGGATTATGAGATAACTCACAACCCGCCAAGTTCAACCAATAATCAATCATCAATAATCGATGAAAAAAGCCTTCCTTCCCATCCCCAAAAAATAACCGCCTGCACTGTAAGTAAAGTAACCTTCCAAAATAACCTGCTCACCCCGTTAGAAGCTGCCATCTCGCTTCTAACGGGGCTCACCTCAAACTTTCAGGCGCTTAGAGGTGGTGATGAGTAAATGAGTAAATGAGTGAATGAGTACTGCTTGAAGGCAGAATTCTCCGGTCGTTTTGGTAACAAGATGTGGTTTTTTTTGGGGGGGGACATTATGAATTTATCGAAATAAATCGGGAAACATCAGAAAAAATCTTGACAAAGGGGATGGGTGGTGGTATAATTTTGCTACTAAGAAAGAAAGTTCAGCAAGATTTCATATCGTATCAAGAGGAGTGAGGCGTAAGAGCGTGCAGTTCCGTAATGTTTGCAAATAATAACTGTTCTTGTGAGGATGGAAAAGCGAATAGGCAAGCAAATTTGAAAACTTGCCTGTTAATGTCAGTGTTCTTGCTGGGCCTTGTGGCACGGCCGGTATCTGCCGACCCAAACTTGATAGCACACTATACGTTTGACGATAGCACAGCCGACGACAGCAGCGGCAACGGCCACCACGGTACGTTGGTGGCAGGCGATGGAACTACCAGTGTCAGTATTGTTTACGACGGTGACAGGGGCAACAATGTGCTGGAATTAAACAACCCGGCCGGCC
>Ga0180432_10006700_pt1 | contig 14884 bp, 23 predicted proteins | sample SS_ome_10_FD_132414 | JGI IMG/M metagenome (GOLD analysis project Ga0180432, IMG submission 132414) | Hypersaline lake sediment archaeal communities from the Salton Sea, California, USA - SS_1_MS_2 metaG | ecosystem: Environmental > Aquatic > Non-marine Saline and Alkaline > Hypersaline >... | reverse complement strand
GCGAGGTGAAGGAGCAGCGCAAGAAGCTGCGGCGCATGTCCACGCTGCTCGCCCAGGCCTGCGCTGGTCTGGACCAGGACGTTGCGGACGTGCTGCTGTCGGAGGGCGTGGCCGTCCTGGGCGGCGAGGAGGAAGCATGAGCTTGGGAGACATGAGCGACAACCACGGACCCTGCACCACCTGCATCTGGTACTCCCCGCCCTACCCGGATCGGGGGCAGTACGATCACGACTGCTCCGAGGTCGACTCGCCGTTCCACGGCGCTCTCGACGAGGAGACGGTGAAGCTAGGCTGCTGGGCGCACGAGGGGGACGAGTAGATGAGTAAGCGAGACTCTATCGAACGGGAGATCGAGCGGGCGCTTCGCCACGTTCGGGCAGTAGAGGAGCTCCCCGCCGGCAGTCTCGGCACGGAAGCGGCCCGCCTGTCCGTGCCGTTCGCTCGTCTGCTGGTGACGGCGACCATTGCGATCCCGCGGATGGCTGAGCAGATCAGGGAACTGCAGCAGGCGAAGGAGGCGTGATGCAGCTGATCGGCACCAGGACGCAGAGGGCGCGGAAGGGGCACGTGTGCTCCGGCTGCGGCGAGCCGATCCTCCCCGGGCAGACGTACCGCGTCCAGTTCATCCGCGACGGCGGAGACACCTGGAACTGGAAGGAGCACGACCTCTGCGCCGACATCGGCATCAACCTCGGTGACCCCTGGGCGTACGAGGACGGCGGCTACGACGAGGGCTACATCTGGGAGCTCCTCCGTGAGTGCGAGGTCGCAGACATCACGAAGTACGACTGGGGCGGCGTGATCAACGCGAAGGCCGTGCTGCGCATGCACAGGAAGGTGCGGACGGAGGACGCGGCGCGCAACGACCCCCTCGACAAGTACCACCTCTCACCCGTGCAGAGGCGCGTCGCCGTTCTCATGGCAGCAGGCTGCAGAGTCTACGCCGACGTCGGACAGTTCAACGACTACCCGCAGCACGCGTGGATGACGTTCCCCATCACCGCAGCGCACGGTAGCGAGACCGTGGCGACGAACACCCTTGACGCTCTCGTGCGAAGTGGAGTCCTGCGCATCGGCAGCACCGTGCAACAGACACCGGAACGCAGTCACTACCGCTCCAGGGCGAAGTACGTGGAGTACATCTTCGCCACCTTCGCAGTGGAGCGTGACGTACGCACCGCAGCACAGATGGAGATCGACTCCACGCTCCAAGAGCTGCACGTCGCGTTGAACGTCGCGTACACCGCCGGCTTGGAGAAGGACGGAAAGAAGAAACAGCAGGCAGAGCACTACCTGCAGAACACCCTGGAGATACTCAGGGACCGCGTTCCTAGTATCTAGTTACTGGAGAAGTGTTTCGTGAGTATCCATAGAACAGCTGATGTCGTTCGTCAGACGTCGTGTGCGAACAGATCGTCTGGATACTCAAGACGCGTTTCGCTGATATCATCGATTTCGCGTAGTGTATAACAAATTCGGAGGACCGGAAAGATGACGAAGGACACAAAGGAGACGAGGAAGACCGCCCCGGACGGCGTGACCGACGAAGACGTCGCAGCGTTCGCCAAGGAGTACAAGGCCGCGCTGCGGTCGGGGCCCAGCGCCATCAGCGGCATCCTGGCGTCCATCGAGCTGGTGAAGGGGACCGTCTCCGGTGACGACGTCTCCGGTGCCTCCGATGCCTCCGATGCCTCCGAGGTCGACGTCGCCGGGGTCGCCGAGCTCCGCGGCGCCGCCATCGTGTGCGCGCACATGCGTGCGCTCGAGCGGGAGATCGGCCGTCTCGATTCCCACGTGGCGAATCTGTCGAAGGAGATCCACGACGCCGACGTCGAGCTGACCAAGGCCGGCGTGGCGACCGAGGACACGATGCCAGTGAGGCCGACGCTTGCGGAGCGCGTGCGGCTGGCGTGCGTCAGGACCGCAGAGCTCTGCGCCATCGAGGAGCAGTACGACGTCGAGCTCACGAAGGCACGGAACGTCCTTGCCGCCGCCGGCGTACCCGAGGTCGTCGACAAGAAGGCGCTCGCCGTACACGAGCGGATCTCGATGCTGGTCCACGAGAACGTCACCCTCGGCGCGCTCGACGTCAACGGTCTCGACCCGGAGGACATCGAGGCCGCTCGGTCGCTCAAGGAGTGGCGAGAGAACCCCAGCCCCATCATGACCGTCCCGGCGCAGGGCGTTCGTGTGCGCATCATGAACTCCAGCACGGACGAGGTGATCGCAGCGGGCAGGATCGATATGGCTGCGCTCCCGGTGCCGAGTGCGGCGGTGCGCGTCGGGGACGTGAACTACTTCGTCGAGACCGTGCACACCAACTACCCGTGCACCGAAGACGACGGCGTCCGCGATCCTGATGGAGCGGACGTGTGGGTCACGGCGCTCGGTGAGGAGAAGTTCTCGATCCGTGAGCAGCTCAGCGCCACCGTCGACAGCATCGAGCGCGAGCACGGCTTCCTCGCCCGACTCATCGAGGACATGCTGGCTGAGGCCGACGTGGACCGCCGCGATCTCATCGGGATCGCCCAGGAAGACACCGGCGCCCACGAGCTCACCGCGCGGGTGAACATCACGAAGGAGCGCGCCCTGGAGTTGCTCTCGCAGGGGATCCTTGGTATCGGAGACAAAGATGAGAGCGGAGAGGTGCACTGAGATGTACAAGGAAGAGTACACACTGCTCGTGGGAGCAGGCGACGACGCCAACGAGGCGTGCGCGGCTCTGGAGAAGAAGCTCAACGATATGATCGGCAAGGGGTGGGAGCCGGCGCAGGCGGTCTCGGTGTCGAACGTATCGGCCTACGACGAGGACAGCGACCGATACTTCCACGTGTCCGCCGTGGGGTTGTGCAGGCGCATTGCACGCCCCCAGGGCGCGCCGCACCAGAACGAGCACCAGCGCCCGCCGGAGGCCAGCGATGACGCAGACTGACGAGACCCTGAAGCGCTTCGAGAACGACACCAAGGACCACGTCCTCGACGTGAAGCTCGACGACGGCGTGCACCGCCACATGCGCTGGGGCCGGCCGGGCTCGTCCGTCTACCACGTCAACGTGACGACGTGGCCGGGGCACCTCTGCATCAGCGGTGACATGGGCTGCTTCGTATTCGCCCGCGTGCACGACATGTTCACGTTCCACCGTCGGCGGGAGGGCGACAAGCCCGGCAACGTCAGCCTCGGCTACTGGGCCCAGAAGCTACAGGCCACCGACAAGCCTATCGGACACGAGGAGTTCGACGAGGACTACTTCGCCGAGTGGGTAGACGAGTGCGTCGCCGCGTTCATCGAAGCGTACGCCATCAGCGGGTCTGACGTGGACGAGCTCCGCGAGGAAATCGAGCACGACATCCTCGACAGGCGACACGACGGCGAGCACGTCGCCTGTCAAGCACTGTACGACTTCCGCTGGGCGAACCTTTTCGTGTTTCCCGAGCCCTGCGACTGGCCCAGCTTCAAGAGGCCCACGCACCACTTCGTCTGGTGCTGCCTCGCCATCGAGGAGGTCATCGACGCGTACGACTCCATGGAGAAGGAGTAGCAAGATGACTCTGAAGCAGCTCATGAATAAGTACCCGATCGGCACGGCGGTGGCGTTCAACCGCTACGCCTGCGTCGAGAACGCGTAGGGAGGCTGAAATGGGGCGGCTTGACGAGATCCGTGAGCGGCTGGACGTCTTCGCTCAGATGGGGATCGGAGGCGCTGTCGAACAGAAGGTAGTGCTGGACGACATCCGCTGGCTCGTGGACAAGCTCGAGGCGAAGCTGTCCGAGGCGCGGGAGTACGAGTACCGGATGGAGACCATGTTCGAGTTCCTGAGCGAAGCTCTGGGGATCATCCCCGGTCAGGACCCTCCTGCTGGTCTCATCGGCGATCTCGACGAAGAGTGCCGCATGCGCGCTTCCCGTTGGCGCATCTGGGCCGGGAAGGTATACAGGGAGATGAGGAAGCGTGGCGACGTATGAAACGGGCGGGATCCGCTGATGACACCGGAGGCGGAAGACGTCGAGTCCTGGGAGGGCGACGATGAAGGTGCGTGAGCTGCAGGAAGTTCTCATGGGACTCGACCCGGACGCCGAGGTCGTCGTAGGCGAGTGCGACCTCGACGCACCAGCGCCTCTGCGTGCAGAGGACGTGGCATTCGCATGGTGTGCTCGTCGCTACGTCGACGGGCTTTTCGTGAACATCAAGGGGCCCATCGAAAACCCGTCGCTGGGTGGGGGACTGCCGATCTACTACGACGGTGAATGGAGGCGGGTCAGCGAACCCGTCGAGGGCGGCCATACCATCACCTTCGAGCCGTTCAAGGCCGTGCTGCTGGAGGTCTGATGGCTGACCGTCCGCCACCGGGGATCGTGTTCACGGAGACGCCTACTACTCCGCTGACGCCTCGAGGAGTACGCAGTGTCATCGCCAATGTCATCGGTCGGGTCGACACGGCGCAGATGCGCAGGGTGATGCTGATGCAGGTGCCCCAGTACCTCCACAACGCAGCGCGGGCGTGCGGCGTGGACGTGGCATCCGATGCCTACAACGACATCCACCTGATGCGTGCGGACGAAGTGGAAGCGCGTCTGACGAGGGATGTCGCCGGCTGGCTTGGTTGGTTCACCGACCAGAACAGCCGCCGTAGAAATCCTTCGCGTGCGCAGCGCGAGGCGGACTGGGCACCCATGCTGGCGCTCCCGTGCTTCGACGGGTGCTCCCTCGTGTCCAGGCACCTGCAGTCGTCGCTCGGCCTCCTGGACGTCCTCGTTCCCGCCGAGCCCAGGGTAGCGCACCTCGACCGCCTCGTGCTCGCCGTACACCACGGCGGGGCACGCGTCCTGGAGACGTCGCCGCTGTACAGACCCGTGCAGGCGGAGATCACGAGCCGCCTCGGCGGAGAGGTCACAGGGCGCATCGAACGCTTGGGGGACAGGCCGACGCAGAGAGAAGCCGGCGCTGTAGCGGACATGGCGGAGCTGGAAGCCGTCACGCCGCTGTCGTGGGCGCAGTGGGACCAGGAGATGAACGCTCGCATCGAGCCGAGGCCGTTGTCGTCGGAAGCGGAGCGCGACCTCACAGCGTTCCACGGCGTCTACCACCCACGAACGCTGTCGCCGGAGGAGATGAGAGAGGAACGCGAGCGCACTCGGAAGGAAGCAGCGAAGAAGAACAGGCCGCGCCGTCGTCGGCGCATCATCTTGGAGGACTAGGTGAGGAAGCGGACACCCAAGCACTGCCCGCTTTGCGGGTTCAACACGAAGAAGAGCGCCAAGTCGCCGTTCGTCAACCCGCCGAACAAGTTCGACGAGTACGTGGCCGCCATGCGCCGTGGCGCCGACGAGGCATTCCAGGACCGCTGCGAGAACTGCTTCCTGCAGGCGGTGGGAGGCGACGAAGCGCAGGCTTCCGGCGAGTGGACCGCGCCGAAGTACGTCGAGCCCCATCTGCACCGCGCGTTCATCGCCGGGTACGACATGGCGTCGAGGGCGATGTGGGGCGTCGGGATCGACGATGTGAAGCTGACGTGGTCCAAGGCGATCACAATCGGAGGAGACGATGAGAACGGACAGTGAGTTTCTGAAGTGGATCCACGACCGGCTGGTCGACGTGCACGGCGAGAACGAGCACGTCGACTACATGCACCGGCTGCGCAAGATCATCGAGAACGTGCAGGCGTCTGAGATCCGTGGGAAGACCTACGACTACTGCTTCGTCGACGACTGCAACTTCCCCGACGAGGAGGCGAAGCCGCTCCCCGACGACTTCGAGCACCAGATCGGCCCGAAGTCGGCGGAGATGTCGGCGGCAGACACGATGGACCTCATGGAGTCGGACAACCCGACGGCGTACGAGGCGGTGATGATGGCGGTGAAGAGAGAGCTCGCCGCCACGATCTCTGCCTTCCTCGGCGTCCGGGAGATCGAGATCTTGCTCACCCGCTCCGGCGGCACCTACAGCGGAGAGCTGCAGTTCCACGCGTTCGCCTCGGAGTTCTTCGCTGAGACACTGGACGAGGAGTCACGGGAGTACACCCTGTGGCAGCGGTTCCAGTCGCTCGGCACCGGCGAGCAGACCGACGAGGTCTTCCACAAGGTGTCCGTGCTCATCACGGAGCGCCTCAACAAGAGCACCGTCTGGACCTTCGAGTGCGAGCTCATCGAGAAGCGCGCCACGAGGGCCATCTTCACTTTCACCGCACGGAGGAACTACGCATGAGTGGACACATGGGACTGGTCGGGTTCAAGCCCGCCGACGAGAAGTGGCAGAAGATGAAGGCCGCCTGGGACGCCTGCGTCGCAGGCGACATCGACATCCCCAACGACGTGCTCGAGTTCTTCGGGCACGAGGAGCCCGACCCCGCCGGCGTGAAGGTGGCGCTGGTCGGGTACGCCAACATGCACGAGTCCGTGAGCGAGGTGCAGGAGGACATGACCGACGGCTACGGAGCGATCAAGAAGCTGGAGATGTTCTCCAGCGACAACAAAGCCGGCGAGGACGCCGGGAAGGGGACAGAAGGATGAGGCAGTTCGGAATGATCATGTTCGTGGCGATGGCGATGGCGACGTGCGCAGAGAAGACGGTACCGGTCGAGCCCGGACCGCCCGTGGTCGAGACAGGGGCCGCCGTGGTTCCCGGTGGTGTCTCGTGCGAGAAGGTGCCCGTGGACCTGGACGCGCCGGACCCGCTGGTGAACCACACGGCGCTGGTCACCGTGGAGCAGTACGAGGCGCCCGAGGGGCAGATGGTCTCCGTGGACTTCGCGACAACGGTGACGGCGAACGAGGTCGGCGAGGCTGAGTGCTCCCTGTCGGCCTACTGCGACGGCACCGCCGTGCACGTCGTCTTCAACGAGCTCTACACCGTCAGCACCGCCCCATCGATCTTCGAGGTGCACGAGTCCGTGTCGTTCCAGGATCCCACGTGCATGGAGGAGCTCCGGTGGTCCTGCGATATGGCCACCGAAGTCGCGCACTGGGGCGACCGCTTCGGGTTCGTCGTGATCGTGTGGCCCACCGACGGCGAGTAGGGCGGAGGACTCTGGCATGAAGATCATCGTAAAGAACGTGCCCGACATGGGCAAGGACGAAGGCCTCGAGGCCGTGCGCGTCGAGATCGAGGAAGGCGACGTCATCATCGAGGAGGCGTACGCTGGCGTCGTCTTCAAGACGGTGCGCGGCGACTACGGCGTCTGCGCGCGTGACGACGGCATCGAGGTCACCCACCAGGGCGAGTTGGTCTTCACGCCGGAGCCGTCGGTGACTTCCGGTGGCGCCGAGGACGGCGAAGGCGATCAGACGCAGACCATCATCGACGACGCCGAGGGCATGCTGGCGCGGATGAACCGGGCCGCGAACGACGGGCTTGTCGACGGAGGCATGGCCGTCCAGATCGCCTTCCACGTCGGTAGGCTGTTCGACGAGCTCGACCGTCTCCGTGAGAAGCGGAAGCCGGTGTGCACGCTCGGTTCTTCTCGTGGGACTACGTGGAGGACGAGCTGATCCGCGCACTGGGTGAGTACTTGAGCGTCGGCGATCCACCCGAGGGTTGACGAGGAGCTATACGTGCGCTATACCTCGTATATAGGGAACCAGATGACCAGGAGATCCAGATGACCATCGTCCTGCCCGTCGCCGTGTTCGTGTTCATGACCTGTCTGGCCGCCGTCGGCTTGATCATCGTCATCAGGGTCGCCACCCTGGCGTCGCAGAAGAAGCCGTGGAAGTACATCTTCGGCGAGGGGCCAATGCCCATGCGGCCCGACGAGTTCGTGTACACGTACAAGGTCGCCGCCCACGACGCCGTCGTGAAGCTGGCGCAGTCGTGGTGGAAGGACTTCGGCAACGCCCTCAAGCTCTACGCCGACAAGCACGGGATGACGAACACACAACACACGTTCATCCAGGACCTGTGCGAGTTCGTTCGTGAGCGAGAGACGCTGGACACCTCGTCGGTGTCGAAGACAGCGGCCGGGATCCGCAGCGCCCTCGACGAGCGCAAGGAGAAGGTCGTTCCGCCGCCGTCGGGTTCGTCGGCGATTCCTCCTCGTCCCGTCGACTACGTGCCGGCCCCGACCGACCCTCTCGACGGGTGGCCGACTAACCCACAACGCACCGGCGGCTACCGAGATCGTGGGCTGGGACGCGACGTCAAGAAGGCGAAGACCATCCTCGAGGAGATCGAGGAGAAGCAGGTACGCAGGAAGGACATGGAGTTCCTGGCCAACGCCTTCGGTGTCGTCGACCGGCATCCGCTCCAGCTCGCCAAGGGGGAGAAGACCACGGCCGAGGTCGACGAGAACGGCGTCGTGCACATCCGGGGTGAGAACGGCAGGCTCATCATGATGATGACCGAGTACGACTACCTGCAGTTCAAGCGCCACGGGGATCTCACGGAGAAGTTCGAGAAGATGAAGCCCGCCGAGGTCGCCGGCGCCATCCTCGAGACCCTCGGCCACGCCGACCTCGAGCGGGAGAAGCTGCAGAAGCGCATCCGCAACCAGCGGAACGAGATCAAGCGCCTGCTCCGCCAGGATCTCCGCGTGCGCGCCGAGCGTGACCGTGCCCGTGACAAGCTGCACCGTCTGGAGAGCGTCACCGGCGACGCCGACGAGGAGCGTGTCGTCGTCGACCCCGTGATCGGCGCAGAAGCCGTCGTTGACGACGAACAGGATCTCACCCACGCTCTGCAGGAGGACGACCCGGTGCCGCCCAGAATCCTGAGCACGGCGTGGAGCAGCGACGTGAAGCCGGAGGTCGGTGACGTCGTGCTGGCGCTGCATACTTACGAGCGCATCGGTCGTGTGCAGTCTGTGATGGAGGACCAGCAGTACAAGAACATGTGGCACATCGGTCTTGTCGCTGACCCGGGCTACCACAAGCAGCTGCGTGTCGCCGTCGTCACCGGCGGGCAGTTCACGTTGGCTCCCCCTGCCAGTACTCCGTCGGAGGTCCAGGACATCGTCCACGACGACATCGTCGAGATCGAAGCCGACGGTCCCGTCGTGAACGTCGACGACATCCCCGACGTGCTCACCGATCCCCTCGAGGCCTTCACGGACCTCCCCGTGGACACCGGCGTAGTTGAGGGCGCCGACGAGCCCGTGCACCAGACCCCGGGAGGCCCGGACGTGGCGATGATCACTACGGTCGGCTGCGTGTGCAGTAGCTCGGCGAAGGTACTGCAGGACCGGGTCGACAGCTCGTTCCAGATCGTCTGCCATCACTGCTGGCGCACGACGACGTGGGTGGCGACGATGCGGATGGCCTGGGACTCGTGGGTGAAGCTCGTGGGCGCAGAGAACGCCGGGGTGCTCCCCGGGGTCTCGGTGCCGGAGCCGCGATGGCCGGACCGTCCGGAGCTGACGGCGTGCATGGAGGACATCGAGGACGCCGTGAGCGCCACAGCCATGAAGGCGGCGAAGTCGGACCTGATCCTCGGGTGGCTCAAGGTGCCTGAGTGGCTCATGCTGGCGCTCAAGGCCTCGGGGTGGCCGTCGCCATCGATCATGGGCAGGGACATCGTGGTCAGCGGCGCCGCCGACGAGCTGACTGCGCTCCTCTACAACGACGATGACGAGTGCGTCGACGAGGTGCCGGTGCTCGGCATGACCGACACGGACCGGGGCATGAAGGCTCGGCTGCGCGGCTACGCAGCGGACGTCACCAGGGAGCGGCTAGCGCTCGAGGCGGAGTAGTACGATGTTCCACCCGCTGCTAATCAGTATCTACGGGCTCGTGCTCCTCTTGTGGTACGTCACCGACGAGGTGTGGATCCTGTGGGCGTTCTGTATCGGGGTCATCATCGCTCCGCTCGTGAGCGGCATCGTCAGAGCGCTCCGGGTGCGTCGAGGTCGGGCGGTCATCACGCTGGATGTGCCCGGCCGATACGGTCCACTCGTAAGCGACGATCAGGTGTTCCGTGCCACTGCCGTCGTCGAGTACACGCACAACTTCTGGCATACTGTGTTGCAGCCTCTTCGTCTCGAGGTCGGTGCCGGCGTGGACTCCGAAGGACGCATCATCATCGAGGACTGCAGGGCGCTGACACCGGATATGTGGGAGCGCTTCCAGAAGCTAGTACAGACCGACTGGGCCGGCTACCACTGCGGCGGCTCCGTTGACGTCCTGCTCCCGTACGACGACGCGCAGGTCGACGGCTGGGTGATGGCGCACATCGAGGTCGGCAAGCACAGCACTACGTACCTCTCGAAGAAGCCGGAGGAGCGCGACACATGAGGCGCCTGTACCGGGTACACCACGATGGCGAGTGGACCGACGCCATGGCCCAGCGTCCGGAGGAGGCCCTCGATCTCGTGAAGAACTGCTGGATAGCGGTGCTGGACTCAGAAGACTTCGAGTACACGTTCAAGGACGCAGAGGTACAACTGCTCGGCTACAAGGAGCGCATCACGTACCTCTGCGACAGCGGCGAGCGCGTCTCGCTCAGCGTGGAAGACTGGCTCGAGATGCTACCCACGGAGTTCTCGTACGTGTGGGGGTCGTCGACGTGGTAGACGCGCCCAACTTCCTGCCGGAGCGCCCGGAGAACCCGAACGAGGGCGACGCCGTCCACGACATGGAAGCCGATCGGATCTTCATGTACGACGGCGAGCAGTGGGTGCCGATGGCGATCGCAGACAGTCCGGTGGTGGTCGAGGACGCACCGGTCGTCGACACGCAGGCACCTCTCAGGTACTTCATGTGGGAAGATCGTGCAACACCGCTAGGGAAGCCGTACCCGGTGGCGTCGACGTTCGACGGGTTCCTGTTCTTCGGTGGTCTCTTGGCACTAGCCGTCTTCCATCCCGTGCTGCTCAACGAAGCGATCACGTCGCCCGTGATGGCGCAGCTCCTCTGCACCGTCGGCGGCCTCTGGATCGTTGCGCTGGTGAGGCTCATCTACCGTCGGCACCGGCGCTTCGGCATCCGGGCCACAGCCGGGATCTCCAACGCCGGTGTCCTCGCCGGCGGCGTGTGGGAACTGCTTTCGCTGGTGCCGCACGCGCTGAACTGGATCCCGTCCGTGTCTACGAGCCCCACGATCCTCGAAGGCACTGTCAGCAGCTTCTGCATGGGCGGCGCGGTTCTACTCGCTGCAGCGTTCAGTCGGTTCTGGATCGATCCGAAGCTGGCGGCGCTCGAAATGGCCGAGTACGCAGAGCGTTCAAGGCGGGCGGCGGACCGACGCGCGGAGCGTCGTAACCGCAACGACGATATGTTCCTGGGCGTCGACTGGGCGGAAAGCGTCGACCGCGGTGCGCTCATGGCGACGGAGATCATGCAGAGGGACATGGCTGCGTCGATGCGCGTTCCGGGCGAGATGTTCGAGGAGCGCAGGGACAGCACAGGGTCGTCGGGGCTGACGAGGTCGATGATCCGAGACGCTGCGGAGATATCCAGGCAGACCGCCATGAGCAACCAGCAAGCGATGCAGCAGATGCAACAGATGGTCCAGGCTGGCTTGCTTACCGCTGAACAGGCGCGTAGCCTCGTCATCGGCGACTTCGAAGAGGCTCGCCCCCCTATGAACCCAGACGGCAGAAACCGAACAGCAGCGACGCAGGTGGAGGCACCGAAGCTGCCGAAGCGTCGGCGGCGTCGCAAGGTCATCTTGGAGGACGATTGAGTGCTGTCACCATGATCATCGACGCCCACACGAATGTGACCGTGCAGCGGAACGCCACGTCGCTCCTGACGAACGCGCAGGGGCTCACGCCGTCGGTCGACGAGGAGGTCTTCTGCGGCGACGAGCGCATTGGCGTCCTGGTCAGCAACGGCGCCAAGTTCGTCGTGCGTACCATCGAGACCGTTGGTATCCCCAGTATCCTGTCGGGGTACATCCAATCCACGAGGCGCGTGGAGCGCCCGAGCGTCGAGGAGCTTCTCGCCGCCGCCGGAGAGCTCGCCTCCGTCGACCCCAGGGGGATGTCCGAAGATCGAGCGTCTGAGCTATTCACCGTCATGGATAGCTACACTGAGGCGGAGCGCGCCGTGCTGCTCGGAGAGAACATGCCCACAGAAGCGCTTGAGGTGCTGCTGACGAATCTGCAGCAGCACCGGCAGATTCTGGACGGCACGCTGGAGCGATACCCGGAGCAGACACCGCCAGCGACGTTCAGAGACCTCCTGGGGCACATCACGAATATCGAGCGCACGACGCAGTACTCCCAGCACTCGTTCGGCGGCGAGCCGTTCCAGGTCTCCAACGGTGCCCCAGAAGTCACCGTCGAGGTCCGCGACACGTCGATGCTCCGTACGAGGAACAACCGCCCGCTCGCCGCTGGCGAAGAGGTCTACCTCGGCGACGAGCTCATCGGCTTCGTGGAGTCGTTGGACAACACCGGAGGCGGCCGCATCGTCATGACCCAGGACGCCTACGCCCGCATGCGAGGCCAGGAAGAGCCGCAGCCGGCGCTTACACAGCAGATGGCGGATATCGTGATGACACCGTCGTCGGAAGAGGGCGCAGTGGATCGCGTGCTTCGTAGAATAGCAGCGGTCGAAGAGGCGCTGCAGTCGAGAGGGATGTCGTTCGACCAGCTCACCAACGAGCAGGCGGCCGACCTTCTCCTGGAAGCCGGGATCGACGCTGACGACTTCACCGCGGCCGTCGACGCCATCGAAGCTCGAGATCGTGTAGCCAGCCAGAGTGCGCAGCCAGAGAAACCGAAACCGCCACGACGCCGACGTCGGCGCGTGGTGATCTTGGAAGACCCAGAACCCATTGAGGAGGGTGAAGATGAACTTGCGTGACGCCAAGAAGATCGTGCTCGCCGAGACCGCCGCGCTGCTGGAGAGCACCGTGGACCAGGACATGCCGCCGTGGATGACCCACGACATGGAGACCGGGGAGGAGTATACCCCGACCATGCACGCTCGCATGCAGCGTGCCGTGGACGAGGTCGCTGCAGACCTGCGCGCGAAGGCCGCCAAGTAGGAGGAGACCATGTCGGAGATCACTGTCGGTACGAGGGTATCGTGGCAGTCCACGACCAACTCGCCGGTGAAGACGGGCTGGGTCGTGGCGAAGTTCCTGCCGAACCGTCCCGTGACGACCAACGGACTGCCGAAGCGCTTCCGGACCTGGAAGAAGCGCTTCCGCATGGAGGAGACGAAGAGCTCGCAGACGGAGCACTACGTCGTCGCCACGCAGGATGGGCTGCTCTACCACCCGTACCCGAAGAAGATCGTCGTCGAGTGCGAGGCACCGCGCGAGCATCTCGGGTACCTCGAGGTGTTCAAGGAGCTCACTCGAAAGGCCCGTGAGCACGGTGCGATCAAGCACGGCAACGACGCGGCCGTCCGCAGGCGCAAGGCGAGCAACTGGGGAGGCAAGCGATGAGCGTCGTGGGATGCGAGAAGTGTGGGGGCAGCCACCCGTTCGGCAAGGACTGCGGCTTCTGCGAAGCGCTCGAGCTCGTGGACACGACGGCAGCCGACCACGTGATCAAGGACGCGTTCAACAAGGCCGTCGTTGACGTCCTCGACGCCGCCGAGCAGGAGCTCAAGCGGGCCTACGACGCGAACATGGGCCCGGCCGCCGAAGTGTCCCCGTTCCCCGGGGTGTTCACGGTGATCGCGCCGGAGGCGTCGAAGCGCTTCATGGACACGCTCGCCGGTGAGGACTCCTTCGGGCCGTACCGGGACATCGAGTGGACCGAAGGCGAGACCGTGTACGTTCTCGGCGGCGCCAACAAGTTCGTGGTCGTCCTGTTCCCGGACTTCGTGTGCAAATGGCCGACGTTCTAGCGAGGGAGCAGTGAGTGGCCACCAACTACGACACGAATCCCTTCACGATTCTCGGGAGGCGGTTCACACGCGAGGAAGCCCGGAAATCGGTCGAGCTGGAGCAGAGCGGGCTGTACGACGAGGTGGTGCGACCACGGACTCGTGGCGACTGCGAGTGTGGCCCCAGGCCGTGCCCGTGGGTGAGCTGCAAACACCACCTCTACCTGTACCTCACCGAGACGTCCGGGACCACGGAGGGAGGTCATTCCATTCGGCTGATCTTCCCACGGGTGCCCGTGTGGGAGATGCCGTTCACCTGCGCGCTCGACGTGGTGCAAGGTGGGGAGCTCACGCTCGAAGAGATCGGCGTGATGCTCAACATGACCGGGGAGCGTGTGCGCCAGATCGTCGAGAAGTCCGTGGAGCGGGTGAAGCACCTGCACCTGTTCGAGGGCGCAGGCGTCGAAAAAGCTGCGTACCGGGCTCGAGACGACAAACCGTTCGACATCATGGAGGCCAACTTGTCTGACCAGAAGAACCTCGAGACCGCGCTGGAGCTCATCAAGGAAGAGCAGCGCCAGAGCTCGGAGCGTCAGGAGCGCCTGTGGCGTGTCGTCGACGCTCTCGTGGAGCAGCGCCCGAAGAGCGCTCCGGCGTCGAAGCCCTCTCTGCCTGCGCAGCCCGAGCGTCCTGAGCCGGACCGCTCGAAGCCCCCGAGCGCCTTCCCCGGGAAGAAGGACCTCTCCAGGCTCATCGATCCGAAGCGGATCTCAGCAGATCCGTCGCAGATGACGACGTTCCAGGTGCGCTACGCTCTCGGCGGCGTGACGACCAACTACATCATTACCCTGGTGTCGAGGGGGAAGCTGCCGGCGCCCGTGGGCAAGCAGGGCAGGCTCACGCTCTACGACACCAGGGCGGTTTACGAGAAGATCAGGGGGAGGTGGCCGTGCGAGGTGGACCCGGAGATCCCGGGCACCGACAAGCGCCTGTCGGACCTCGATTCCCTTGATAGTTGACAGCGTGATATACGCGGTATATAGTGCATCTATATCCAGGTGACTCCGGAGGGGGACATGGACAAGCTGCTGATCAACATCGACCCTGCGCTGAAGGAGCGGCTGCGCGCCGTTGCCGAGGCGAAGGGGGCGCACATGTCCGCGATCGTGC
>Ga0180432_10006699_pt1 | contig 14885 bp, 12 predicted proteins | sample SS_ome_10_FD_132414 | JGI IMG/M metagenome (GOLD analysis project Ga0180432, IMG submission 132414) | Hypersaline lake sediment archaeal communities from the Salton Sea, California, USA - SS_1_MS_2 metaG | ecosystem: Environmental > Aquatic > Non-marine Saline and Alkaline > Hypersaline >... | reverse complement strand
TCAACTGGGCGGGTCCGGCGGGGACATTCCCGATGTATTCGTTCTCCGCAATTCAAAACGCAAGCAACGTGCAGTTGCGGTCATGGTTCAAGGACAAGCTAGTATTCGTTGGCTCCGGAGCTGAGACGGAATACACGCCGATGCGTGGCACCCCTGCAAAGGTGTCCTGGCCGTACGTGGACCAGAGTGGTGAAAAAGCGATGACGGGGGTGGAGGTACACGCCAACGTCGCCGACACGATCATGCAGAGGCGTTTCCTCCGGCCGTTGCCGCTTCCCCTCATCTGGATACTTGTGGTCGGCTGTAGCCTGGTCGTAGCACTCGCGTTCGAGCGCTTATCCACCTGGGTAGCAACCGGCATGGTACTACTTGAGGTGGGTCTTATCTTCCTAGCCGCGGTGCTGTTAATGAGATGGGATTGCTGGCTCTACGTGGTGATACCAGTGACGGCGGTCGCGACAACCGGGGTCGTCAGCGGGTTGTGGGGATACGCCTGCTCAAGGCACGAGGCCTCCAGGCTGGCCCGTGAGGCGGAGGTGCGAGATGCCGCGACGCAGGCTCTCGTCCATGATTTGAAGCAACCACTGGCGGCTATCAGCGGACTGGCTGCGGCAATACGCATCATGGAGCAGGCCGATACCGCTGATGAGGAGGCCCTCGAACTGGTGCAACGGATCCAGGGCCAGGTTGAGCGGGCCGTGGAAGACATTGACGAGTTGCTGATGGCCAGCCCGGATCGTGACCTGCCACTGGAGTACCGGCCTTTCGATGTTGCTTCCCTTGCCGCCGACCTCGCTGTCACACAGTCGCTCAAGAGCACCGTACATGACTTCCAGGTCCAGGCGCCAGCCGGTGGCGCAGTCATTAGTGCCGACCCGCGGCTAGTCGGGCGTGCCATCGCTAATCTCATGGACAATGCCATTAAGTATTGGCCTGCAGGCGGCACAATCATTGTCAGGATCGAGAAGGAGCCAGGCGACAGGATTGGAATTAGGATCATTGACCGGGGAGTCGGGATGAGCCGGGAGCAGCAGTCAAGGGTCTTCGAACGTTTTGAGCGTGCCGTGCCCGAGGGCTCAGCAATCCCGGGCACCGGCATCGGGTTGTATTCCGTCAGGAAGATCGCGCAGGCACACAGGGGAAGTGTCAGCGTCACGAGCGAACCGGGGGCTGGTTCTACATTCATATTCAGATTGCCTGTTGAGCCGCCTCGGCAAGCATTGAAGGAGCGCACCGTAAGATGAACGAGCACAGACTGGGCGTTGTCGGGATCATGATCATGGTGGCTGTCGCATGGACCACGTCTGCTTGGTGTCAGCCGCTGCAGCCACGGGCGCGGATTATATCCACGTCCGGCACCGTCAAGGTCCAGCGGGCGGGCAACGCGAAGTGGATCAGGCTGTCCAGCCCACCGGACCGCCATCTGTATGACGGCGATCACATACAGACGTATCAGAGATCCTGGGCGAAAATTGCCATAGATGGCGCGGTGGTCAGCCTCGGCCCGGTGACTCATGTCATCATTCCTGCAGGTCAGCCTGCACAGGCTCCAGGCGGTGTCTCGCGCGTGTGGGCTGTCGTTGGCCGCGTCTTCGTCTGGCTTGTCGGCACACGTCGTGCCACCATTGGCAGTGAGGGCGCTGTCGCCGCCGCCGCGGGTACGAAGTTCCTCTTCGAAGTGAGCGAAGATGGCACTACCCGCGTCACGGTACTCGAGGGCGATGTCAGGTTCTCTAATGATCTAGGTGAGGTGCTGGTAGCCCGCAATGAGCAGAGCACGGCGGCTCCACACGTGGCTCCATCGCGGCCCATGCGGGTGGACCCCTCGGGTTATATCGAGTGGGAGGCGTCCGTCGAGTCACTGCAGCTTGGCTGGGAGGTGCGCTTTCTGGAAGCGGAGACACGTGAGCGGCTGGCAGAACTGGCCAATGTCGCCGTGGCTGCAGCGGCTGCTGATCCGGATGATGTGCGTGTGCAGTTGGCGGCCGGAGATGTGCTGCATGACAGTGGGGACCTTTTCGGGGCCGAGGCTGCTTACCGGCGGGCGCTGGCACTCGAAGGAGACAATCCACTTGCCCACCTGCGTCTCGGTTTCACACTGCTGCAGCAGGTGCGCCCGCAGGATGCCGAAATGGAGTTCGCGGCGGCGGCGAAGCTATCGCCGGATAGCGCGGACGCACTCATTGGTCAAGCTGCCGCCCGCAGTCATCTCGGTACTGCCGATGGCATTGCCGCGGCGAGAGACGTACTCGCCACGGCGATGGCAGTGAAGCCGGATAATCCACTTGCTCATGTGCTCTCAGGCCTCATTGCAATGCGTGAAGGTGATGCCGGGGCGGCGCGGGCGGCTTTCGAGCATGCCATCTCAGTGGATGCGCGAGTGTACCAGGCTTACGCGCAACTTGCGATCGTGGAACTGGCGGAGGGGCGGCCGGATGTAGCGCTGCGGAAGGCCCGGCAGGCGGTGGAACTAGCCCCGGTCTCCGCTCTCGCTCGTGAGACCTTGGCGACTGTCCATTTCTTCGCCGGAGAGCTTGTCACGGCGCGCGAGGAGCTGCAGTCGGCGCTTGAGATCAACGCACAATCGGCGACGGGCCACTTGCTGCTCTCAGACATCTGTGTTGCCGAAGGCAATCTCGCTGAGGGCTTGGCTGAGGCGCAGCTTGCAGTCACACTTGATCCGCTGCTCGGCCCGGCTTACAGCGCGCTCGGCATGATTTTTCTGGCATACGGTGATCTGCCGGCGGCCGAGAAGGCGTTTGGTCGGGGGCTGGAACTGATGCCAAAACTGGTCAGTGCGCGTACCGGCATGGGTGTCACTTACGCGCGGCAGGGGAAGCTGGCTCAGGCAATGGAGGTACAGAAAGCCACGATCGCGCTGGATTCGTCGAGTGCGTCGGTGCATAACAACAAAGGAGCCGTTCATCTGGCGCTTGGCGAATTCGATGAGGCTGTTGATGAGTTTGAGGCTGCCTTGGAGATCAACCCGGAATGGAGTACTGCCCACGCCAACCTCGCCATGGTTTATGTGGAGCAGAACCGTTTCGCTGACGCGGTACGTGAGGGGGAGAAAGCTGTCGAGCTGGGAGAGAGGTCAGCGCGGGCATACACGAATCTGGCGCGTGTCTATATCGAGCAGGGCCGCACCACCAAGGCCGCGGCAGCGCTGCGCAAGGCAATCGAGCTGGATGAGGGCTATGCCCTGGCGCACCTGGAGATGGCGGAGGTGCAGGTACGTGAGGGCCGCTCACGCGAGGCTCTCAGGCACCAGTTCGAGGCGCTGGTGGCGGACCCCTCGGCGATGGTCGAGAATCGGCAGTACTCGCAGACCGAGGCGACTATCGCAGTGGGCAGTCTCGCCGCTGACATCAAGACAGATGGCCGTGAAAGCGACGGCGCGGGCAGTTACTATCTGGCTGCCGCACACGAGAAAGACGATTGGGGGCGGCAGCATTCGGACTGGGAACGGAGCAGCATCCTGGGCATCGCGGGCCGACAACAAGGCACCTTCCAGACCGAAGCGCTCTTCGTCAACTGGTACGAGCAGCGTCGGGATCGGCCGGGAATGCTGCTGCCATCGGGACTTCCGGATGACGCCGACTATGAGAGCGATTTCCGGAGGGCTGAGGTGAGATATTTTGCTCGCACAGCGCTCTCGCGCGCGACCGACCTCACCCTCAAGCTGGGCTATTCGCACTCCTGGTATGCCGATTACAATCCCGACAGTCTGGTGCCCGATCCCAAGCCGTTCCGGAGTCTGAAGCTCCTCCACAAGGGGCCGCTTGCCGAAATGCGGCTCGACAAGCGCTGCGGCCTGGATATCACCTGGACTGGTGGTGTGGCTTTCTTCGATGAGAACCGCGAAGTTTCCGGCGAACTCGGTACGCTCGACCCGCTGACATGGACACAGATACGCGACACCGAAGATGCTCAGGCGGGGACCTTCTACGCGCAGCACAAATCGCGGCTCGGCGAGAAGACGAAGCTGATAATCGGTGGCCGCATGGCTACACGCAAAGGCATGTCTCCCGTGTTGCGGCCGGAGGTCTCGCTGCAACATGATGTCAGCGCGGACGGGACGCTGGTAGTACTGACGCGAGCGCTCATGCGTGATGACGTGTCGGAACTCTCGCCAATCTATGACTGGGCGCTGCGTGACTGGCTCTCGCCACTCGAGCTAGGGGCCGGCGGCTTCAGCCAGTCTTACGAGCTGCAATACCAACTGACGCCGTCCGCCGGCTCACTGTTGCGACTCTCCGCGTTCCATCGGGACCTGAAGAACTTCATCGTTGATCTCGAAGACCCCGCCTGGAGCGCCGGCACAGCGGGCGTGGTCCTCGCCGCAGGCACCATGAAGGGCGGCGAGATCGAGTGGGAACGCTGGCTCGGGCGCAACCTCAGCGCCGGACTCTGGCTTCGGTATACCGACACCGACAACGACGACATGCCGGGCACGGAGATGCCCTACCAGCCCAACATCAGTGGGCAGTTGCGGCTTGATTACATAGACGGCAACGGCTGGCGGGTTGGCGCGGAATGGGTGCATATCGGCAAGCGGTATACCGACCTGGCCAACCTCGTGCGGCTGGACGCCTACGATATCGTCAATCTCCGCGCCGCTAAACAGCTTAACATCCACACGAATGTTTTCATCGGCATGGATAACATCTTCGACAAGGATTACGGATTCTGGCAAGACTATCCTGGTCGTGGCAGGAAGGTGCGAGGCGGTGTGGAACATAGATTCTGAGCTCGCCGGAGATGTGGCCAGGGCACGAGGTTATGAAGCCCGGCGCAGCTTGTGGAGGCAACCCAAGATGAGTTCAAGGGCAACGGCACTGACAATTGCGGGATTGGTGACGGTGCTGGTGGTTGTAGGAGGTTGCTCAGGCGCGGGCGTTGATGCCGATGAGGTGCGCGGCGGCGACGTCCGAGCGGCTGCCACCGACCACCTCAGCACCGTGGTACTTGTCGCGAGCTGGCTCAGTCTGCTTTATCCCGAAGTCGCCCCGGCCGCCGTGGATACAGCCGAATGTGGCGATTGGGAAATGGAGACGCTGCCTGACGGCACCATCCATTTCTGGGGGACGATGTCGGGGGACTGCTCGGCATTTGACCGCACTATCCGTCCGGACGGGTCAGGGGCCTTGGAGCGGACTTGGCTGGACGGCAAGACCTTCAACCAGGAGTGGGACCCGCCGGTCGAGAACGGCTCAGTCGTGTCACAGGCCTGCCGGGACACTTATTGGGACGGGACCCACCTCGACTACGTCCTCACCACAGACACAAGCACCTCCACCTTTACTCCGCAGATACGCGATGGCACTGCGACCTTGACCGATGGTCGCCAGATGGACTTCGTCCAGACCCGAGTGCCGCAGCATGATCATCTTATCCTCGGCCTAGCCGATGGCGCGACTCTTGAGTTCAACGTCTGCTTGATCCCCCTGCGCTACCAGCCGGATTTCGCCGCGGGTGCTACGGGGACGTTCAGGTCGCCGGCAGGTGTGGAGCACGAATTCGACATGGCGGGGCAGGGACAGAGTTGGACGAAGTGGAACTTCACTTCTTCGGACGGCAAGACGGGCGTTTTCACGCTGAGCGGCAATATGGCCGGCAGCGGCCAGATACGAGATGATGGAGGCACCGTTGCAGCGCTGCGCTGGACAGCCACCCCGGAGCCCGACGGCACTAGAGACATCGCGGGCGTGTTAGACATGCTGGCGGCACGAAGCAGCGAGATCACGCCATCGGCTGCCGCCCGCGACTTTCAGATGGACCGTTGGATCAAAAACGTGACGGAACTCGGACCGATGCCGGGGTTCTAGCCGGAGTTGGCCGAGATCAATAGGGAGGAGTATCTGAAATGCCAATGGTAAACGGGAACCTGCAGGATGCGCAGGACAAGTGGCAAGTGTGGTTTTACGACTGGGACAGCGGAACAAAGGTGAAATGCGTGCGTACGACATCAACTGGCAACTTCGGCGTAGATATGCCAATCGGGAAGTACAAGATCGGCGTGTACCACCCCGACGGCCAATGCTGGGCCACCAGCCCGAACCCGTTCGAGATCAAACTGGGGACCCCCGTGGCGCCCATCACCGTCGTAGCGCCTTGCGTCGAGGACAAGAACCGCGATGCCGGCGCATGCCCAGCGGGATATCGCGACGAGGCCGAGGGTGAGGAAGCCGAGGAATAATAGCAGCTCTCGCCCTGTCCGCTACACGAGTTCATCCAGGTAGCGCTCGGGGACGACGTTGCCTCGGTTGAGGATGTGGCGGGGGTCGAGTTGATGCTTGGTGCGGGCCATCTCGCGCAGGCCTTGCTCGCCGTACATCAGTTGTAGGTACGGCCATTGCTTGCCGTCTTCCGTATAGGTTTTCTTGCCGATGCCATGCTCAGCCGAGACCGTGCCGCCCAGGGCAACGCCCCGCCTATACACCTTCAGCATAGCCTCGCGCGAGACTGCGAGTTCCTCTTCGTCAGTCGGCACGAGGTTCCAGTGCAGGTGGTTGTTGCCGATATGACCGAACATGATGTGCCGAACGCCTGAGGCGTCGCCGGTTTCCTTGTACATGGCCATCATCTCGTCGAGTGCCTCGTCGGGGACGGCCACGTCGGTGGCAACTTTGTGGGTATGATACTGCCGTACGGTTTCGTGAATCATCTCCGGCACGGCATGGCGGATATCCACCATTTCCGCTTTGTCCTTCTCTGAGAAACCACTCCAGTCCTCGATGCAGCCGTACTCCTCGAGCAGTTCTACCCATGCCATGAGTACTTCGTCTTCATCTACCTCGATGGCCTGCTCGAAGTAGATGGCGGCCCCGGCATTCTCGGGGATATTAGGGTATTCGGCGCGCAGCATCTTCAGCGCCTGGGGGCAGAAAAACTCGATCGCGAGGGCATCAATGACGCTCTCGGGATCGCGTGTAGCCTGCCGCGCGCACTTGACGAAGCCGACGGCATCTTCGATGCTCGCGAAGTAGCCGTAGCAGTCAAAGATGTCGGGTGGTAGTGGCAACAGTCCGACCTGGATCTCAGTCACAACGCCCAAGGTGCCTTCGCAGCCGATGAACAGATCAATGAGGTCAGTCGTCTCGCGGCCCACGAAGTAGCCCGAGGCATCTTTGACTGCAGGAGCGTGGTAAGTGGGCAGCTGTACCGTAAGGGCCTCTCCCGAACTGAGCACGACCTGAAACTCGCCATTCTCATCGGAGATGACTTCGCCGCGCTTAATGTGCAGCACTTCGCCGCACGAGAGGACTACTCGCAGCGCTTGCACCCAAGCACGCGTCGGCCCGTAGTGGAAGGTACGCGCACCCGATGAGTTGCAGGCCACCGTCCCACCGAGGAACGCCGTCGTCTCGGTTGGGTTGGGTGGGTAGAGGAGTTTCTCGGCATTAAGCAGCGCTGCCAGCTCCTGCAGCATTATCGCCGGCGGCGCGATGGCAGAGAGTTCCTCGCGGTTGAGGTAAATCGTGTGCTTGCCATCGGAGAGCGCTTCTTGTCCCGCCGGCGGCTCTGCACTCACCGGAGCGATCAGCGCCTCGGTGGAGAGCACAAGGCCACCCAGAGGGACGCGAGAACACGTCAGCCCCGTGCCGGCACCGGAGACCGTCACTTGGATAGCGTGGTCGTAGCAGTGCCTCAGAACCGAGGCAACCTCCGCCTCGGAGGCGGGGAAGAAAACCCCGTCCGCTTCACCCTTGATGGCACTCGACTCGTCGGTCAGGTAGTTTTCGATGATATCCGGGTCGTCGGACCTGCGCACCGATGCCACCGGAATCTGCTCGGGCTTGACGGCGTTTATAACGTTCATTCCTGCCTCCGGAGTATTGTGTTCATCCGCTCTTGATGTCTATGATGGGGGATCCCTCGAAGGCGTCAAGGCCTTTGACGAATAGCACATTGCCCTCGACTTTGAGTAGCTCGACACGGGTCAGGCCGATTGGGTTCGGTCGCATCGGACTGTGAACGCAGAAGACACCGTGCAGTGCCTTGGTTTTGTCGCCTTGAGGATGTACCTGCAGGATTTGCCGCTGTTCTTTAGAGAGTCTGTGCATCCAGTAGAGCACCAGTAGATACTTCCGGTGCTCGATGAGCAGAAGCGCCTCGCTGAACTCCGGCCGGACCTCGATGGTCATCACATCAGGTGCATCGATGGCGCGTGCCATACCAATTGGCCGGATCCTGATTGGGAGACCGCTATCACTCACCTGGTCTGACAACCTCTCCAGCGCAGCTATAGTGCTTTTCGGATCTGCGGCAATCAGCCGCGTGCCCAGGCCGAGTCCAGAAACTGCTTGAAGTTATCGCTGACTTGTTTGCGCAAGGGCAGCTCGATGGGCGATGCAGTCGGCAGCAGGATATGCCGACAACGCCCGCCGACTTCCTCGAGGGTCTTCGCCACCAGCCGGTCAATGTCTGCCGGCATCAGGGTCTCCATGTCATGCGCCTGGATGTTGCCCATCAAAATCAACTCATCGCCGGCGATATCGGTCAACTCACTGAGCGAAATGTCACCATTGGGTGGCGCTTCACATGGGTCGAGCAGATCCACTTCCATCTCCAGCACATAATCGAGTATCTGTCTGATTGGCCCGTGACAATGATAGCGCGCATAAGCCCCGTGGTCATGAATGATCTCCACGAGCCGCTTATCGAATGGGACCACAGCCTCTTCGAAAAAGCTGGGAGGCAGCATCGGTGGCGCTGCATATTCGGCACCGAAGAGCCGCAAGCATGGCCCCGCACCGTTCTCAAGCGCAGCCGTCAGCCACTCTTCCACCAGCTCCTGACAGCGTTCTATCAGCGCAAGGAGCTTTTTGGGCGCGGTGAGCGTGCGCACCATGAAGTCCTCATATCTCATGTTTTCACAGACCAAACATAGGGAAGTCGGCACCTGAAACTCCAGGATGCCACGATCGCCCACAGCCAGTCGCTGCGTCTTGATCTCATCAGTAGTGGGTGCCTTTGGCTCAAACGGTAGCTCCGCAAAAGCCGTCATGTCCTCGTCGGTCTTGATGAGATGCTCGGTCACCCAAACGGTATGAGTAGTGTCGGTCTCGCGGCTGGTACACGTCAGAGGCCCTCGCGGGGCCCTGACCGTGATTTCGCGGATGGTGCTCTCGGCTTCCCTACGCACCTGCTCGTCTACCATCCCGGGATCAGGCAGCCGCAGGACATCGGTATTGCTGAAGGAGGCATAGTAAGAGCATACGTAAGCAAAGATGTGATCGTATTGGTCGCTATAGTTGAGGATGTCGGCATAGCTCGGTTCGTTTATTGCCCAGGGTTGACTATAGCGGTCCATACCATAGGTGCAGCCGGGCGTGCGGTCCACCCGCAGGCCCTCAAGCAACGCTTCAAGTCGCTCCCGCCGAGTCATTTCCATGTCGCCGCCTCTCGATGACCAAGATTGCACAGGTCGCGCTTCGTGAGGACGCGTAGCGTCATCTCTCCACCTCCGCCGGCCTAGTCGAGTCCATGGGTGGGCTGCGGAATACCGAGCAACTGCCGCTTGCGCCTGAGGTAGTACAGATAATCATCATAGCTGACATCCGGCGGTACACGGTGGTCCACATGCGGGATGACGCCGCCCTCTTCAACTAGCGGCACAAGCCTGCGGAGTTCCTCATCTATGGCCTCGCGTCCCAGGGCCAGCGCCCGTTTGTTGACACCCCCAAGCAGCAGGACGCGCTTGCCCCAGCGCTTCCGTATCTCGAATGGGTTGCTGCCTGCCGCCACCTCGACGGGGAACATCGTGTTCACGCCGCCGTCAAGCCAGCACTCGACGACATCCGTGATATTCCCATCGCAGTCAAGGTAGAATATATCAGTGCCGGCCTGCCGCACGAAGTCGGTGATGCGTTTGTAGCGCGGGGTAAGCCACTCGCGGAACATCTTCGGTGAGATGATGCAGCCCTTGTTGAAACACATGTCCTCCCAGAAGGCACCGGCGTCAATCTTCTTGATATCGCTGACCGCCCGCGCCAGCGCCGTCTCCACGAAATACACCCAGTATTCGGCCATGTCCTGGATCAGGTCCGGCTCGTCCATACACTTGATGGAGATACCCTCGAAGCCCATCCAGTCACGAAAGCGTCCGAACAGACTTCCGCAGTTAACTATCACCGGTACGTCGGAGTTGTTGAGCCTCTGCACATGCTCATCCCAATTCTCGGGATAGCGCGCCGGGTCTTTCGGATCCAGCCGCTCCTGGAACTGCTCCCAGTCGGCGCGTGTCTCGATAGGGAAGCGGATGTAGCGGGGGATTGTGTCGCTCCCGTCTGTGAACTCCTGCTTGATTGTCCCTTCACTGTCACGCACGATGCGATGTGTATCGGTCTGCTCAAGTACCTCGGTCTCAAAAGCAGGCATCAGTCCCAGGTTGACGGGAACACTGGTCCGGGGCGCAAACCGGAAATAGCGGTCGGCGATGGTATTGTTGTCTATCTCTGCGGGCAGGCCCTCCTTATGCCAGCGCGTGAACGTATTGTCCCAGTAGCCGAACTCCTCATCCGGCACGTGGTCAACTTCTTCGAAATGCAGCGTCCGCAGCCAGCGCTCACGATGCGTCATCCGTTCGTCCTCCATCAGGGGATTCGAGGGCTACGTGGCCCGGTGACCTACGGCTTCACATCAGCAATCAACTCGTGTGCATTCGCGTACATGACTCTAGCGACATCATCTGCGCCGAGACCTACGCGCAGAGCGGCATTCTTGAAGGCGAGAAGCTCCTCATAGATGTAGAATGTGTACTTGGCCTCCACCTCCGGCGGCTTGCGGTCGGTGTTCCACGGGTATGGCTCGGACGTGAAATTGATGTAGCGGTCGCCATCGGTCTCGCGCATTCCACGCATCAGGAATATCGGATTGTCGCTGCCGTAGCAGACATGCTCGGGGCCGATGAGGCGCAGCGCCAACTCGATGACCTCTTCGTTCATGTTCGCGGAGAAATCGTAGTAAATACCCTCGACATCCGCGAGTGCCTCCAAGCCGGGCTTTCCGAAAGTAATCGTGTAGGCCCGCCCGATATGTGCGATGACGAGCTTGATGTTGGGATAGTCCCTGCGTATGCGCTTGAGGTCGGCAATGGTGTTGGGATCCCGCAGCCGCTCCAGACCCGGGATGTGCAGCATCACGATGAGCCCCATATCATCGGCGAGCTGTCGCTGCGCCGGCGGCAGGTAGTCATCTATGCGGACATCATTGACATCCGCAATGTGAGTCGCCATGCCCATATACGGTTTCAGCCCGAGAAAGCCACCCTCGCGGATGATCTTCTCCAGCATATCCGGCGACTGGTATGGACTAACCACATACAGAGCATCTATCTCGTCATATTCGGCGGCCATCTGGCCGACGTAGTGATTCAGCGCCACCAGGTTGTTCTGCGGATTCGGGGAGGTGAAGGCGAGCGTGCCGGTCTTGCGACCCGGGAACAGCTTGTGCTGGACATCCATCATGTGCTCGGCGGGGAAGTGGCGGGGCACTGCCGAGGGCCAGTTGTTCAGCTTTGCCTCCCCTGATACCGGCGCGCAGTGCTCCTCGAGGTTGAGATGCAGGTGAATGTCATAGATGGTGTCGGGGAGGAAATCGTCGAAGTGCTCCATAAAAAATGGTAGATCCACCTGCTCGTACTTTTCCGGGTCAATGCCCATCATTTCCGGCTGTGTTTCTTCGCTCATTGTCATAGCTCCATCGTATAGTAGACCGATCGGGACAACGCCTGGAAACCGAGCTTCTCATAGACCGCCCGCGCCGCCGCGTGCCCCTCATTCAATCCGGTTGACACCGCCGCGATGCTCATACCGGTCGCCTTGAGCGCATCTAGGCACCGACGCACCAGTTCCGTCCCAATACCCCGGCCACGAAAGTCCGGATGCACTCCATTGTAGCCGATGGTGCCGACGCCTCTGGCCTCATCCGGCGACCAAGTCCCCCAGCCGATAACGCGTCCCTCGACCTCAGCCACAATGCAGGTCCCGGCCCCGAGACGCTTTTTTGTGGCCGAGCGCACACTGTCCGCTACATGGTCCTGCCAGGGCTTCCCGGCGATCAGGCCGTGGCGGTCTTCCATGGCCTTGTTCGCCCCCATATGCCAGATCTCGCGGGCGATGGCTACGATTGGTTCCAGATCATCAGGTGTGCCGGTACGGTATGAAACCGGGGCGTTATATGACATTGCCACACCTCAGCCGTTCAGTGATGCCCGCACAGACGACGGATCGCGGAACCCGTGAGTGGCGCACGAACCAGCGCGACGGCGGCTGCTAACTTAAGCACATCTCCGGGGAGGAATGGCAAGACCCCGATGGCTGCCACCTCCGCCACTGATCCGATGCTCAGCGCCAGCAGCCAAATGCAGCCGAACACATAGATGGCTGCGGTGCCGGCGAGGCAGGCAACGATGGCTCCCGGCGTGGTGCGCCATGCCGAGTAGATGGCGCCAACGATGACAGCGGCCACAACGAACCCGATGATATAGCCGCCGCTCGGCCCGAATAGCGCCGCCAGGCCTCCGGCGAAGGCCGGCAATCCGAGCGCGCCGAGGATGACATACTGTACCTGGCTGAAGCCGCCCCAGGTGGCGCCCAGGCTCAGGCCCGCCAGCAACACGACGAAGGTCTGCAGCGTCACGGGCACGGGACTGAACGGCAGCCACACTCTGATGGCGGTCGCGGCGACCATCGCCACTGCGAAGCCGATGCTGAGCCATATCATGCGGGGCTGGACGATGGCGCCGAGCCCGGCTATGCCGGTGGTCTGCACCTCTGCTCTGTTCATCAAGGAAGCCTCCCGGGCAAAAGCATCTCGCGTGATTGGGGCGGACAACCGCGCGAGGTCCTGGTAATCGGCATGTGGTTTTCCCCTATGATAGCAGATTCTCCGGCGGGCGCAAGTCACCTCCTGCCTGCATGGGGCATCTGCCTGCGCCGCGCAGCAGAAAGCGCCCCCCACGAAAGGCGGCGCTATTGCTGACTGCATCGGCTGATCGCGTCTTCTGTCATGCAGGTACGTAATAAGTATCGCCATGTGTCTGCTCAGAGCGGATGAGCCCGCGGCCCTCCAGGGCCACCAAGTACTTGATGATATCGTTAGGGTGCATCCCCAGGCCGGTGGCGATGTCGGCCAGCGTACATGGCCGCCGCCGCAGCATATCTGCCACATCGTGTTCATTGCGCTGATGCTGCTTGTCGCCGCCATAGTCGGCCGGCAACGGCGCGATAATTTCAGCCGTAGGCCCGAGCAACTCCTTGGCATGGGCGAGGGCCTCAGCAGCCAGCGCATCCGCCTCCCCCGCAGCCGACGGACGAACCACTGTATTGATTTGGACGCGCGCCGGCTTGATGATACCTATCGCATCCGCCATAGCTGCCAGTTCTTCCTCGTGGTCGTTGATCCCCTGCACCAACATGACCTCGAGCCACATTTCCCCCGAACATTGCTCGCGCGCGGCGACGAGGCCCTCAATGATACGCTCAATCGTTAGTTCCTTTGCGGGCCGGTTGATGCGCCGGAAGACCCCCTCGGTCGCTGCATCCAGAGATGGATTCAGCAGATCGAACTTCATGGACTCTTCCCGAACATCTTCCCGCCACAGCAGTGACCCATTCGTCAGCAAACACAGCGGTATTTCAGTACGTTCCTTGAGGAAATCCACGATGCGGCCCATGCCCGAATTAAGCGACGGCTCTCCCGACCCGGCCATTGTTATGTACTGCGCGTCGCCATCCTCCGCCAACCATCTAGTGAGTTCCACCATGATCTGATCAGGGGGATTGTACTCGGCCCGCTTTGTCGTCAGATTAGTTGTCAAGCCGACCTGGCAATAAATACAGTTGAAACTGCACACCTTGTATGGGACGAGGTCCAAACCAAGCGACCTACCGAGACGGCGCGAAGGCACCGGCCCATAGATGAATTCGTAATCTGTCTTCGTATCAGACATCGTGCGCCTCTCTCCGGCTAGTCGAGCTCTTCCGTGATGTTGCTCACTATCGCTGCAAAGGCTTCACGTATTGCAGTCGGCGCTGCTTTGTCGCCAATCGGTATGCCAGTGTCCGAGAGCTCCACGACCTCGGGCACCAGTGGCAATGCGCCGAGATAGGGCACAGCCATCTCCTCGGCCATGCTCTTGCCGCCGCCCTGCGAAAAGATCGGGGTCAACGCGCCGCAGTTGGGACATACGAATCCACTCATGTTCTCGATCACGCCGATAACGGGTATCTCGAGCTTGCGGGCGAAGTTGATGGCTTTCCGGCAGTCCTCCTGGCTGACTTTCTGCGGGGTCGTCACGATGATGACACCGTCGGCATCGGGCAGCGACTGGACTATGGTTAGAGCCTCATCACCAGTCCCGGGGGGTAAGTCGGCGACGAGGTAGTCAAGCTCTCCCCATTCGACATCGGCCATGAACTGACGCAGAACGCCTGACCGCATCGGCCCCCGCCAGATCATCGGTGTGTCACGGTCTTCAAGCAACATCGCAATGGAGACAATTTTCAGTCCGTGCGCGGCGATTACCGGCAGCAACGTGCTCTCGTCCGAACCCTGAATGCGGGCATTTGCGGTACCGGTCATCGTTGCGGCATTTGGCCCGTGGACGTCGGCGTCAAGCAGGCCCACCTTCGCCCCCTGCGCTGCAAGCGTCCAGGCCAAGTTCACTGCCACCGTGGATTTTCCCACACCGCCCTTGCCGCTCATCACGATCAGCTTGTGTCTAATCTGGGCGCTGCGCCGCTCTATCGCATCCTTCTGCTCTTGCTGCTGCTGCTGACGCTGTTGCATATCAAATTGCTTATCAGACGCGGTCATTGTCAGTCCCCGCTTCCATTCACCTTCGTCACAAGACCCCGCTACGCGTCGAGAAGTTGCTT
>Ga0180432_10006698_pt1 | contig 14885 bp, 11 predicted proteins | sample SS_ome_10_FD_132414 | JGI IMG/M metagenome (GOLD analysis project Ga0180432, IMG submission 132414) | Hypersaline lake sediment archaeal communities from the Salton Sea, California, USA - SS_1_MS_2 metaG | ecosystem: Environmental > Aquatic > Non-marine Saline and Alkaline > Hypersaline >... | reverse complement strand
GTGGCCTTGTCGCCGAACCACTGCGCCCGCTCGCCGCCGGCGGCGCAGAGCCAGAAGACGTTGCAGCGACACGTATGACCCTTGTCGGTCAGCATGATCGACGCCTCGTTCCAGAAGGGGTTGTCGTACACGTTGTCTGTCAGCCAGGGATGCCTGGTGCCCCAGCCGAGGCACGAGACCTTCTTGACCCGCTCCTTCGTCACGCCGACCAGATACCCCAGCGAGTGCGTCGGATAGAGCATCGGCGGCAAGCCGTATCGCCACGTGGGCTTACCGGTCTTGGGATGATAGAACCGCGTCTTCTTGTTGGTCAGGAGCTTCTTGAGGTCGCCGCGGTCGTGGTAGTACTCCGCCTCGGTGTAGAACAGCTCGCCGAAGCCGCCGGCGTTAAACTGGTTCCTGGCGAAGATGCAGTCCTGCCGGTAGTAGCTGGACTCGGCCATCATGTACTTCAGGCCGGTCTTCTCCTTCAGCTCCTTCATCCTCTCGGCGTCTTCCAGACGCGTGCAGGCCGGGCAGGCCGACACGACGTGCCAGCCGTTCGCCATGCACATCCGGACGTGCTTGGCGTGATCGGTCGCGCCGGAGAAGACGGCGACGGCGTCGATGTCCTTGGCCTGCTTGATCATGATCTCGAGCGAGTCATACGCGGCGTCGCACTTGTAGTGATCGCGGAGGCGCTCGCGTCGATCGGCCCGCAGGTCGGTCACGCCAGTGACGACGCAGTCGGGGTGCTCGTGCCAGTGGAACGTCGCGCCGAAGCCGCCGCCGACGACGGCCATGCGGATCTTCTTGGTGGACCCGGCCGGGTAGGCCCGTCCCACGCGGGTCAGCACGCCGGCCGACGCCGCCAGTGCGGTCGAGCCGGACAGCTCGAGGAAGGATCGGCGCGACATCGGCCGGTCGTCTGCGTGCGATCGAGGAGGTGCCTCGCGATCTGTCATGGGTGACTCCTGTTGTATGAGCGGGCCCGTTCGGTGCGGTTGTTGCCGATGGGGCCGATCCCCGGCCGCCGGGCAGGTACGTGCGAACGTAGTCTATCGTATTGCTTGGATGGGCTGTCAAGGCCGGCGCCGCCGGCCTCGCACGGGAACAGACTGAACCGCGTGACGTTTGACTGGGCCGCGGCGTGGACGTAGAATGTGTGGTTAAGATCAATCGGATCGCTAGGGGTGGCCCGTGGGCCTGAGATTCGTCGGCCGGGGTGGTCCGGCGGCGGAACCCTTAGAACCTGATCAGTGAAGCCCGGCCAACGGCCGGGATGAGCTGCGTAGGGAAGCGACGTCACCGTGCCATCTTCGAACGATGCCTCGCGACGCCGCCTTCCGTGCAGAGAGCGGCGTTTTTCGTTGACCCATATCGACGAGCCGCCGTAGGCGTGGAGACGATCGATGACGACGCAATACGAGGCTGCGTGCCGGGGGCAGATCACGGCGGAGATGTCCCGCGTGGCCGAACGCGAGGGCCTGTCGGGCGAGCAGATCCGGGCCGAGGTGGCCGACGGGCGGCTGGTCATCCCGGCGAATCGCAACCACCTGGGGCCAAACGGGCGACTGGACCCGATCGGCATCGGCCGGGCCGTGAGCACCAAGATCAACGCCAACATCGGGGCATCGCCCGTCCGCAGTTCGGGCGCGCAGGAGATCGAGAAGCTGGAATGGGCCGTCCAGTTCGGCGCGGACACGGTCATGGACCTGTCGACCGGCGGGGACCTGAACGAGATCCGCCAGCGTCTGATCGCGCAGGCGACCGTTCCGATCGGGACGGTGCCGATCTACGAGATGATCATCGGTCGGCCGATCGAGGAGCTGACGCACGAGGACATCCTGGCCTGCATCGCCAAGCAGGCGGAGCAGGGCGTGGATTTCTTTACGATTCACGCGGGCGTGCTTCGCAGGCATCTGCCGCTGGCGGGCAAGCGGCTGGCGGGCATGGTCAGCCGGGGCGGCACGCTGCTGGCGCGGTGGATGACGTACCACGACCGCGAGAACCCCATGTACGAGCTGTTCGACGTGATCAGCGCGATCATGCGAGAGCACGACGTGGCCTATTCGCTGGGCGACGGGATGCGGCCGGGGTGTCTGGCGGACGCGTCGGACGAGGCCCAGTTCGCCGAACTGGCGACGATGGCTGAGCTGGTCGAGCGGGCGCACGATGCCGGCGTGCAGGTGATCGTCGAGGGCCCGGGCCACGTGCCGTTCGACAAGATCGAGCACAACATGAAGTTGCAGGCCGAGCTGTGCAACGACGCGCCGTTCTACGTGCTCGGCCCGATCGTAACGGACGTCGCGCCGGGCTACGACCACATCACCTCGGCGATCGGTGCGACGGCGGCGGCGTACTACGGTGCGTCGTTTCTGTGCTACGTCACGCCGAAGGAACACCTGGGCCTGCCTCGGCTCGAGGACGTTCGTGCGGGGGTGGTGGCCTACAAGATCGCCGCGCACGCAGCCGACGTCGCGCGGGGGCTGCCCGGAGCGCGTCAGTGGGACGACGAGATATCGAAGGCGCGGGCGGCGTTGGATTGGCAGCGGCATTTCGCGCTGGCGATGGACCCGGAGACGGCCCAGGGGCTGCACGACGCCGACACGCCGAAGGACGCCGATTTCTGTGCGATGTGCGGGCACGCGTGGTGTGCGGTACGGATGAGCAAGGAGATGCCGGACTGGCAATCGGGCCGGAACCAAGACAGCGTGGAGCAGGCGTTGGCCAACCTGTCACCGCCGCAACTGGAGTTCTTGCGACGACGGCGAGGGATGGCGCCTTGCCATTCAGCGATTACAGCGGATGCCCACCAGGCCCGGGAGGCACAGCAGCACATGCTGGCGGCGGGCAAGTCCGAGACGAAGTAGCGGTGAGCCAACTGTTAAGAGAGGTTCGCGATGGACTGGAAAGCCGTATTCGAACAGGCGCTGCCATACAAGAAGTTCCTGAAACAGTATGCCGATCCCCAGAAGGATCTGACGCGGTGGAAGGCGGTCTACGAGGAGGTCGTTCTGACCGAAGAACAGCAGTCGCTGCTAGGCCAGTTCGTTCGCATGATGAAGGTGTTGTGCCTCACCGGCGCGTGGTGCGGTGATTGCGTCAGTCAGTGCCCGATCTTCCAGCGGTTCAGCGAGGCAACCGACTGCAAGATCGACCTGAGGTTCATCGACCGCGACGCCCATCCCAACGTGGCCGAGGAACTCGGCATTTGCGCCGGCAAGCGCGTGCCAATCCTGGTGTTCCTGACGGAGGACTACCATGAGTGCGCGCGTTACGGCGATCGGACGCTGAGCCGGTATCGCCAGATGGCGGCCGAGCTGGGCGGGGCGGCCTGTTCGACCGGCATCACCACGGCGGGCCAACTGGCGACCGTGACGCAAGAGTGGCTGGACGAGTTTGAACGGGTTCAACACATGCTGCGAACGTCGGCCCGGCTGCGGCAGATGCATGGCGATTGATTCGAGACGAGCTGAGCAAGGAACGGCTGGAGATATGTCAAGACGCATCTACTTGGATAACGCGGCGACGAGTTTTCCCAAGCCCCCGTGCGTGTTGGCGGCGACGCAGCGGTACTGTGAGCAGATCGGGGCCAGCGCGGGGCGGGGCGCGTACGCCGAGGCTGTCGAGACCGGCGAGCTGATCCATCAGTGTCGCAGCAGTATTGCCAGGATGCTGAACGCCGAGAAGCCGGAATGCATTGTGTTCGGCCTGAACTGTAGCGACGGGCTGAACCTGGCCATTAAGGGTATGCTGAGGTCTGGGGACCATGCGATCACGACATGGATGGATCACAACTCGGTTCTGAGGCCGCTAAACGCACTGAGGAGGCAAATCGGGCTGGAGGTGACGTTCGTCGAGTGCGATCCGACCACGTCGCTGGTCGATCCCGACGACATCGCCGCGGCGATCCGGGCGAACACGCGGTTGATCGCTATCGTGCACGCCAGCAACGTCACGGGGTCGGTCCAGCCGATCGATGCGATCGGGCTGATCGCGCGCCGGCATGAGATCCCGTATCTGGTCGATGCGGCGCAGAGCTGCGGACATTTCCCGATCGACGTGCAGGCCACCCAGATCGATATGCTGGCTGCCCCGGGCCATAAGGGGTGTCTGGGCCCGTTGGGGACGGGGTTTCTGTACGTCAGGCCCGGCGTCGAGCAGATGCTGACACCCATCAAGGAGGGCGGCACCGGGTCGATCAGCGAGCAGGCGGTCCATCCGGATTTCATGCCCGATCGGTATGAATCGGGCAGCCACAATGCCGTCGGCATCGTCGGCCTGGGCGCGGGCGTGGACTGGGTGCTCGATCATGGGGTCGAGTCGTTGCGGGCGCATGAGGTCGGTCTGAGCGAGGCGTTTCTGTCGGCGACCGACGGGGTCGACGGGTTGACGGTCTACGGCCCGCGGGACCTGGCCGATCGGGTGGGGGTGTTCAGCATCCGTGTGGCGGGCTACGAGCCGCTGGAGCTGTCGGGGGCGTTGGAGAGCGCTTTCGGCATCCTGACCCGCAGCGGGCTGCACTGTGCGCCGCTGGCCCATCAGACCATCGGGACGTATGATCTGGGTGGGACGACGCGGTTTAGTTTCGGGCCCTTCGTCGAGCCGGCCGACGTGGAATCGATCACGGGCGCGCTGGCGGAGCTGGCGTCGGCGGCGCGCCCGGTCGGACGTTAGTGGACAATCTGTCCGATACTGATGGATCTGCCATTGTTATAATGTAAGCGCCATGTCCAAGCAGGATTACTACGACGTGTTGGGGGTCAGGCGCGACGCATCCGAGTCAGCGATCAAGAGCGCCTATCGCAAGCTGGCCAAGCGCTACCATCCCGACCGCAACAAGGACGACGAGACGGCCGAGGCCAAGTTCAAGGAGACCCAGGAGGCCTACGACGTCCTGGGCGACAAGGAGAAGCGCCAGCAGTACGACCGGTTCGGCCACGCCGGCGTCGGCGCGGGGGGGCACGGCGGTTGGCGGACGGGGCCCGGGGGGGTGCACGTTCGCACGACGTCGGGGGGTCCGGGCGGGATCGAGTTCGACCTGGGCGATTTGGAGGACATCTTCGGCGGGATGGGGGGCGGGGGAATGGGAGGCCTCTTCGAACGGTTCGTCCGTCAGCGGGGGGCCGAGCCGCCACCTCGGCGACGGACGCCGCGGCGACCGGACCGGGGGCAAGACGTCGAGCACGAGGTCGCCCTGTCGTTCGAGCAGGCGATCCACGGCACGACGCTGGAGGTCGATCTGTCGCGAATGGGTCTGCGGGGCCGACGGAGGGCCGAGACGATCAAGGTCCGCATCCCGGCCGGCGTCCAGCCGGGCCAACGGATCCGCGTGAGAGGTAAGGGACAACCGGGGCGGGGCGGCGGAACACCGGGCGACATGTACATCGTGTGCCGCATCCAGCCGCATCCCTATTTCAAACGAATTGGCAACGACGTCTACCTGGACGTGCCGGTGACGATCGCCGAAGCGTGTCTCGGCGCGAAGATCGAGATGCCGACGATCGACGGGCCGACGGTGGTGAACGTACCGGCAGGTACGGCCAGCGGGACAAAGCTTCGCCTGAAGGGCAAGGGTGTGATGGACGCGAAGACCGATGAGCGGGGCGACCACTATGCGGTGATCCGCATCGTGCCGCCGTCGACGCTGGACGATCGGCAGAAGGCGCTGCTGGATGAGCTACAGGAGGGGTCAGATTTCGACCCGAGGGCGTCGTTGGCCTGGCAGATGTCGAGGACGTAGTGCGCTGGCGGATCGGCGTCGCACCGTCGCCGGTCGTGTGGGCCCCGAACGGGAAGGGGACGTCGAGGTTGAACCTGCGTGAACGACGACGCATGGCCTTCGGGCTGATGCTGATCGGCGTAGTGTGCCTGCTGGGCAGCGTGGCGACGGTGATGCACCGACGGGCCGAGCTGGAACGGTTGCAGGCCAGGTCGACGTCCCAGACCAGGTCCGTTGCGGCGGCGCCGGTCGATCGTCCGACCGTGGCGCGGCAATGGCGGTATTGGCTGCTGGCGGCCGGCGCGCTGACGGTCGTGTTTCTGGTCGCGAGCCTGGCGATGGCGCGGCTGCGACGCAGGCTGATCGCGTACGTGACCGCCAGGCCCGCCCCCCCCACGCCAGCAGACGACGTCTGGCAGATGCACAAGGTACCGGAAGAGTTGCTTGACCAGGACGATGAGCAACCAACCGACACCACGCCCGAGGATTGACCTGAGCGCCCGGATCGTCGGGAGAACGTTGACATGAGCGGACAGGCCCGGGTGGCACTGGTGACGGGCGGCGCGCGTCGGGTGGGGCGGGCGATTGCGCTGGAGCTGGCGCGTGCGGGCTACGACGTGGCCGTCCACTGTCGCAGGTCGCTCGACGACGCCCGACAGACCGTCGCGCGCATCGAGTCGCTGGGCCGACGGGCGGCGTTGATCCAAGCCGACCTGACGGACGCCGGCGCGCCGCGGCTGCTCGTCGATCAGACGGTCGGGCAGTTGGGGGGCTTGAACGTGCTGGTGAACAATGCGTCGCTGTGGGAACCGACGCCATTGGCCGACCTGTCACGGGAGTCGTGGGAGGCGCATCTGGCCGCGAACCTGACGGCACCGGCCATGCTGGCCCAGCAGGCCTGGCCGCATCTGCGTGCGCGCCCGCCGGGGCGTGTGGTCAATATCTGCGACATCTCCGCCGACCGGCCATGGGCCGACTACGTCGCCTACTGTGTGAGTAAGGGGGGCCTGGTCACGCTAACACGGGCGTTGGCCAAGGCGATGGCGCCGGACGTGTGCGTCAACGGCATCTCGCCTGGCGTGGCATTGCTGCCCGATGCGTGCGATGAAGAGACACGCCGCACCGCGCTGCGTCGCGTGCCGCTCAAGCGTGAAGGCCAGGTCGACGACGTCGCCGCGGCCGTCCGGTTCCTCGTCGAAGGCGGCGACTACATCACCGGACAGATCATCAACGTCGACGGCGGACGGAGCATCGCCTGACGCTGGCCGGTCTCATTGTTCCCGGATGCATCGCTGGACCCCGTCGCACGCGACGGGGCCAACCAGAACCTGCTGAAGACGTGGGTGGAACGGCTACGCGCTCGCCGGGCGCTCGACGATCTGGAACATGTTGCCGTCGGGATCGGCGAAGTTGAGGATGCGTCCGCCGCCGACGGCGTCGACGACCCTGGCGTCGAGTTCGAGCCCGCGCGTTTTCAGGTCGGCCGCAGCCTGCTCGATGTTGGCGACGGTAAAGGCGATGTGCGACCATCCCGGGTCGCGAACGGCCCGCACCGGCTGGGGCAGATCGGTCTTGGGCATGATCTCGAGGCGGAACCCGCTGGGGTGCTCGACCAGCAGCGTGGGGGGGTCCTCGCCGTTGCCGAAGACCGGCTGAAAATCCAGGATGCGCTGGTACCACCGGGCCGAGGCGTTTGGATCTGCCACGGCGATGCCCATGTGTTCAACGCGGGATGCGACAGTTGTAGCCACGGTGACCTCCCGGCACGGCCGTCTTGGTCGGCTGACGCTTGTGCAGCGTGTCCGCCAAGCGCAGCTAGGGAGTATACTGTCGCGGGCCCGGGACAGATAGAGGAGGCGCGTTCGTGCGAACTACTCGAGGTGACGCAAGGAGGGGCGCTGTGATCCGGGGGGCGTTGTGTGCGTTGGCGACAACAAGCATGGCGTGGGCCGGTGAATCGGTGGGGGTGATCGACCGCATCGACGACGTTGGCGGTTGGTCGGTCAACGCCGATGGCGGTGAGAAGATCACGTTTCGTGTCGACGCGGCCGATTGTCATAGCGGTCCGGCGGCGATGCGGGTGTCGTTCCAGGGGCGGCGGTGGGGCAATCTCCGGCACGCGGTCGCGATCCCGCCAAACGCGACGGCAGTGGTGTTCTGGGCGCGGGCGTATCGCGCTTCACGCGGGGCGGCCATGCACGTGTGGCTGCTCGAGCCGGACGGCGACGGGCACCTGGCCCGGGCGACCGTCGACGCCCGCGATCCGCCCGACTGGCCTGGTAGGTGGGTTCGGGTGCGCGTGCCGTTGGGGCGGTTCCGTTACGATCCGCGCGGCAATCGCAAGCGCGACCTGCTGTCGGTGAACCGAATGCTGTTGGGGTTCAACTATGCGCCGATGTCGATCGGCATCGATGACGTCGCCTGGGCACTGCGCAAAGGAGTCGGCCCGATGGATCCACCGCGATCGGAGTCGTTCACTGTAGCGTCGGGCCGGCTGGGCCGCGTGGCTGTGTTCGATGAGCCGGGTCTGGCCCCGCCGCACGGCGGCGATACGGTCAAACGCTTGGCGGCCGTCCTGCGCGGCGCCGGTTTCGGTGTGACGCCGCTCCGCGCGGGCGACCTGTCGGATCCGGGTCGGTTGTCGCGGTCGAATCTCGATCTGCTCGTCATGTGCCAGGGTCCGCGGTTTCCGGTTGCAGCCAAGCAGAACGTGCAGACGTTTCTGCAATCTGGCGGGTCGTTGTTGACTAGCGGCGGATACGCGTTCGACGAGCCGGTGGTGTACGCGGGCGGGACCTGGCAGCCGGCGGGTACGGTCGAGACCGCTGCCGAGCTGCAGACCGGCCAACCGCCCGTCGCCCGGATCAACACACGTTTCGGTCGGCCGGGCGATACGATGGGTTTCGACAAGGTGCAGATCGGGATGTTCGACCCGTCGTACCGGTTCGAGCGCGTCGCGCGGGCCCAGATCGCCGGGCGGCGGATGGCCGGTCCGTTGTCCGGATGGGTCGCGTGCGTCACCGACCCGACGGGCAGCCCGGTCTACGGGACGGCGAACGTGCGGTTTGTGCCGCTGGGTCAGACGTTTGATCGGTTGGGCCGACCGCGCGGGCCGCTCGGCGGGCTGGCCCACCATTTTGCCGGGCCGTACGCGGGCAGCAGTTGGGCGTTCTTCGGTGTCCCGAACCGCGACCTGTTCGCCGAGGACGGTCTCCCGGCGGTGTACGTGGCGACGTTGGCCAGGCGGCTGGTCGATCAGGTCTATCTGCACAGCCTGTCAACGAACCTGGCGTGCTACCGCGATGGCGAGACGGTCAAGATCAACGTTGGTCTGGCCAACCGCGGCCGGACGACGGCGGCGGGGCAGTTGGCGATCACCGTCGAGGACCAGGTGGTCTACGATCAGCAGGTCGAGGTGGTGCCCGACGGGGGTCGGTCGAAACAGGTCGAGACCACCTGGAAGCCCGATCAGTTGGGGCGTGATTTCTACCGCGTCCGCGCCACATTGAAACTGCCGTATCACACCGAAGTGTTGGAAAACGGGTTCTGCGTATGGGACGAGACCGTCGTCCGTGGCGGGCCGAAGATCAGCCTTCGCGACAACTATTTCCACGTCGGCGATCGGCCCGCGTTCCTGACCGGCACGAACCAGACGGGACGGATGTGGCTGGCGGCGTACGAGAATCCGCTGATCTGGCGGGACGATTTCGCCGCAATGCGCGACCAGGGGATGATCCTGTGGCGGATCCTGCATTTCTCGGCCGTCATGCACCGCAACGACCCGATGGCGTTGGCCAAGCCGATCCCCGAGAAGGTGATCCGCCAGACCGATGCCATCGTTCAGTTGGCCCAGAAGTACGGCGTGGTGGTGTTCCTGACGCTGCACGATTGGATGCCGGTCGAGCTGACGGACGAGCAGTTGGCGGCTCAGGCCAAGTGGAACGCGTTCTGGGCCGAACGGTACAAGGACGTACCGGGCATCATGTACGACGTCCAGAACGAACCGTCGATGCACATCGGCGACGCGCCGCACGTCGGGGCTGAGTGGAAGCGGATGCTGACCGAGCGCTACGGCGGGCTCGAGGCGGCGGCGAAACGGTGGGGCGTGACGGCGACCGATTCGTCGATCGCCAAGCCGCTGGCGGCGGGCAAGGACTGGGCCGACCTCAAGGCCGTCGACGTCGAGCATTTCCGCGTGCACATGCTGAACCGTTGGATCAAGGCCAACGTCGAGCCGGTCCGCCGGGTCGATCCGGATGCGCTGGTGACGGTGGGGTTCCTGCAAAGGATGCGGCCGGCGGACAAGGTGCTGGGCGCGGCGTACGTCGATTTCGCGAATATGCATTCGTACCTGCCGCTGCGGGCGTTTGGAGCGGATTTCAAGATCATGGACCGCCGCGCGGTCGGCAAGACGCTGACGCTGGGCGAGTTCGGCCAGCGCGAGGCCCACGACGCCCGCGTCAACGGCCAGACGGGCGATCGACCCGTCGAATCGATCCAGCGGTACATGGTATACAACCACTACGTCCTGGGGCTGGGCGGGTCGTTTACGGCCAGTTGGTGCTGGCGGGACATGCCGGACTGCGTCTTTCCATGGGGGATGGTCCGGCCCGATCACCTGCCCAAGCCGGTGATGCTGGCGTATCGCAACTTCACGCTGCTGAGCCGGTTCATTCAGCCACTGTACCAGCCGCCGGGCGTCTGGCTGATCCTGCCGGACGCGAATCGACTCGGCGGACGATGGGGCGAGATCGACGGGGCGGTCAAGGAGGTGATTGACGCACTGCTCAGCCTGCGGGTCGAATTCGGTGTGCTGCGCGAGAAGGACGTCGGCGGCGGTGCGATTGGGGCGTCTGCACCCAAGCCGCCGACGTTGATCTGGCCGATACCATACTGTCCGGATGACACGACGTTCGCTGCGGTCATAAAGGCCGTCCAGGCCGGCGCATCGCTGTATGTGTCAGGCGACGTGTCGTTCGATGACGCGCGCAATCCGAGCCAAGCGAATCGTCTGGCTCAATTGGGCCTGAAGCGCGACGGCCACGGCTCCCCGTTCGAGACCCAATCGCGGGGCGCGGTGCAGCGGACGCGTGTCGGGCGGGGGCGCGTGGTCTTCGTGCCGTATCCGGTCGAGCTGGCCGACCGCCAAGGCCTGCGAACCCAACTGGCGGGGTTCTTGACCGACGTCGACGCGCCGCGGATACGGATCCAGCCGGAATCGCCCGACCTGCACACGTTCACCACGCATACCGCCAACGGTGGCGCGGTGTACAACGTGGTCAATCACGGACAGCCGCGAACGGTCAAGCTGTCCATCGGGTCCGAGCCGATGACGATCGACGTGGCCGCGCCGGGATATGGGCTGACGGCGTTCGATGGTCGGGGCAAGCTGACTATCTTGCAGACGCAAGGCGCGGTTCGTCGTGGCGAGCGGATCGCGGTTAAGGGCGATGCCGATGTGATGGTCGTCGCGATGGACGGCCGGGATCTGACGGCATCGGCGCGACTGCTGGTCATGCCGAACGCGGTCGGCCACATGGAGATCGCAACCGAGCGCAAATGGGACAAGCCGGTCGCGACGGTCGGGGATATCGTCGACGGGCAATTCAAGACGTTGGAGACCGCGCCGTTGTCAGTCATAGGCAAGCAACTGACACTCGACGTCGATGCCGACCGGGCGCTGTGCCTGATCCTGATCGCCGAGCAGCAGGATGCGTCAGCGGCGGCCGAACAAGTCGCCGAGACGTTGACACTGGGCAGGCGTTGATGGAGGGTGCGTGGTCCGAACCTTGTTGAAATCACAGGAGTGCCGAAGCATGGAGTGGGAGATCAATCGGCGGGAGTTCCTGGGCGTGGCGGCGGGCGCGGCTGCCGGGATGATCCTGCCCGTGAGTGCGATGTCCGCCGGGATCGGCGGACGGGACCTCCGTCTGGGCTACGTCGGTGTTGGGAACCGGGGCACGCAGTTGCTGGAGTGCATGTTCAAGCACGAGGGCATTCAGGTTCCGGCGGTGTGCGACATCAATCCGAAGGCGGCGGAGCGGGCATCGTCCATCATTGACAAGGCCCGCGGCAAGCGGCCGGAGACCTACACCAAAGGGCCCAAGGACTACCTCCGCATGCACCAGCGGGACGATCTCGATGCGATCATCGTGGCCGTGCCGATGCCGATCCAAGGCCCGATCTCGGCGGCGGCCATGCGAGCAGGCAAGCACGTCCTGAGCGAGGTCGCGCCCGCCATCACGCTCGAGCAATGCTGGGACCTCGTTCAGGCGGCCGAGCAGAGCGGCAAGACCTACATGCTCGCCGAGAACGTCTGCTACTTCCGTGACATGATGATGATCCAGAACATGCTCGCCCAAGGGGTGTTCGGCAAGCTGACGTACGCCGAATGCGGCTACATCCACGACTGCCGGCATCTCGGGTTCAATGCGGACGGGTCGCCGAACGAACGGGCCATGATGTTCATCACCATGATTGGGAACCTCTACCCCACGCACGCCATCGGCCCGGTCGCCCAGTTCCTGGGCATCAACCGCACGGATCGCTTCGTGTCCCTAATGGCGGCCACCAGCATTTCGGCAGCCGCCTCGCACTACGCCGCCAAGCGGTTCGGCAAGAACCATCCGAGCGCGAGGATCAAGCCGCGTGGCGGCGACATGACCAACGCCTTCATCAAGACGGGCAAGGGACTGCTGATCGAGCTCCGGTTCGACATGGCCTCGACGCGTCCGCATCCCAACCCGGTGCAGTGTCTGCTGCAAGGCACAAAGGCGGTGTATCAGGCCGACGGGCGGCGGATATTCATCGAAGGCAAGAACAAGGGATATGATTGGGAATCGCTCGAGAACCACGCGAAGGAGTACGAACACCCGTTGTGGCGGAAGTTCGCCAACGAGGCGAAGGGCACGGGCTACGGCGGGGCGGACTACTTCATGACGCGGACGTTCGTAGAGACGTTGCGGACCGGCGCGGCATCGCCCATCGACGTCTACGACGCGGCGCTATGGGCCAGCATCATTCCCTTGTCGGCCGCGTCGATCCAGGCGGGCGGCAAGCCGCAGACGTTCCCTGATTTCATGAAGGGGGCCAAGACGTAGGAGAACAGGACCATGGATTGTGGCATCAACCGACGGGAGTTCATGGGGACGGCAGCGGGGGCGGCTGCGGGAATGGTCTTGCCGGAGGCCGTCACGGCCGCCGGGATCGCCCAGCGAGACATCCGCCTGGGCATCATCGGCACGGGCAGCCGCGGTCAGCACTTGCTGCGTCTGTTTCTCCGGCACAAGGGCACGCAGGTACCGGCGGTTTGCGACATCGTTCCACGGAGGGCGAATCAGGCGGCGGCGGGCGTCGCAAGGGCCCGCGGCAAGCGGCCGGAGACCTATACCAGAGGCCCTGAAGACTACCGCCGCATGCTTCAGCGTGATGACCTGGACGCCGTTCTGGTCGCCACGCCGATGCAGCTCCACGCCGTGATGTCAGTGGCGGCGATGCGGGCCGGCAAGCACGTCCTGAGCGAGGTGGCGGCGGCATGCACGCTGGACGAATGCTGGGATCTGGTCCACGCCGTCGAGGAGACCGGCCAGACCTACATGCTTTCCGAGAACGTCTGCTACGTCCGCGAGTGCCTGATGCTCAAGAACATGATCGAGCAGGGCCTGTTCGGCAAAATAACGTATGCCGAGTGCGCCTACGTCCATGACGTCCGCTTCGCATCGTTCAAGCCGGACGGTTCGCTGGCGTGGCGGGGTGAGCTGCACGTGGACTTCATCGGTAATCTCTACCCGACACACTCCATCGGGCCGGTCGCACAATGCATGGGCATCAACAAGACCGACCGATTCGCCACGCTGGTCGCGCTGATGAACCGTCCCGAGTGCCACGCGCTATACGCAGCCGAGAGGTTCGGGAAGGATCACCCGGTCACCAAGACGAAGTGGCAGGCGGGGGATAGCTGCAACGCCCTGATCAAGACGGTCAACGGGGCGCTGATCGACATCCGCTACGACTCCAGCTCGCCGCGCCCCGTCATCCGTACGACCCATTACCTGTTTCAGGGCACGAAGGGCGTCTACCTGTACGACGGAAGCCGCATCTACATCGAGGGCCGGAGCAGACGCAACACGTGGGAGAAGAGCAGCCGTTACCAGAAGGAATTCGAGCACCCGCTCTGGAAGACGTGGGGGAAGCAGGCCGGCGACTCGGGCCTCCTCGGGGCCGACTACATCACGACCCGCATCTTCCTAGAGACGCTCCGCGCCGGGACGAAGGCGCCCATCGACGTCTATGACGCGGTGGCCTGGAGCAGCATCATGCCCCTGTCGGCCGCGTCGATCCGGGCGGGGGGCAAGCCACAGACGTTCCCTGATTTCAAGAACGGCGCCAAGACGAAGACGTCATCGTGACGCATTGACACTGGGCCGGCAAGGATGGATCATCCATCGTTTGCACGCGCTGTAAGACTTCGGAGACTATGACCATGGACTGTAATATCAACCGACGGGAATTCATGGGGACGGCAGCGGGCGCTGCTGCGGGGATGGTCTTGCCGGAGGCCGTCACGGCCGCCGGCATCGGGCGGCGGGATATCCGTCTGGGCGTCATCGGCACGGGCAACCGTGGGCAGCACCTGTTGCGGGTCATGCTCGGCCACAAGGGCCTCCAGGTTCCGGCGGTCTGCGACATTATCCCGGGCAAGGCGAAACACACCGCGGGCTTCGTCGCCAAAGCCGTCGGGAAGCCATCGTAGACGTACACGAAGGGTCCAGAGGATTACCTGCGCATGCTCCAGCGCGACGACCTGGACGCCATCATCGTGACCACGCCGATGCAGGACCACGCCCGGATGTCAGCGGCGGCGCTGCGGGCGGGCAAGCACGTCTTCAGCGAGGTGGCGGCCGCCATGACGCTCGATGAGTGCTGGGACCTGGTCCGCGCCGTCGAGCAGACCGGCAAGACCTACATGATGGCCGAAAACTGCTGCTACTACCGCGAGTGCATGATGATCCTGAACATGGTCGAGCAGGGCCTGTTCGGCGAGCTGACCTACGCCGAATGTGGTTACGTTCACGACTGCCGCTTCTTGTCGTTCAAGCCGGACGGCTCGCTGACCTGGCGGGGGCGGCTGCATACCGACTTCATCGGTAATCTCTACCCGACGCACGCGATCGGCCCCATT
>Ga0180432_10006697_pt1 | contig 14890 bp, 15 predicted proteins | sample SS_ome_10_FD_132414 | JGI IMG/M metagenome (GOLD analysis project Ga0180432, IMG submission 132414) | Hypersaline lake sediment archaeal communities from the Salton Sea, California, USA - SS_1_MS_2 metaG | ecosystem: Environmental > Aquatic > Non-marine Saline and Alkaline > Hypersaline >... | reverse complement strand
TCTTCCTTTACCCTGTGTTTCTGAGTTTGTTCCTTTGACGGAGCTTCACTGCATTGCGTAGAATTCACGGCGCTTTGACGGCATAGGCGTAAGAGGGAGGGCTTGATGAACAATCACTTCTCAGAGCGCGTGAAGGGAGCAAAACGCTCGGCGATCCGCGAATTACTCAAACTGACGGCACAACCGGAGATCATCTCTTTTGGCGGAGGGCTTCCCGCACCGGAAACCTTCCCGCATGAAGAGATGGCAAAGATCGCGGAAGAAGCAATCCGGGAAGACTACTCCAAGGTCCTTCAGTACGGAATGACGGAAGGAAGCAGGACCCTGCGCCAGGCTGTCTGTGACTGGCTGCGGCCACAGGGAGTGGATGCGTCGGTCGATGATCTGCTGGTGACGACAGCGTCGCAGCAAGCGTTGGATCTTCTCTGCAAGGCCTTCATCGACCCTGGGGATGTCATCTTCTGTGGCCTCCCGACATACCTCGGCGCCGTGCAGGTCTTCAGGCTGTTCCAGACCTCGATGGTTGGGGTTCCGCTCGAAGACGACGGGATGGATCTTGACCAGCTTGAGGCGCGGATCGAAGAAGTTAGAGAAGCCGGCACGCCAATGAAGGCCATCTATGTGATTCCGGATTTCCAGAATCCAAGCGGGATTACCATGTCACTTGAGAAGCGCAAGCGCCTTCTTGAGATTGCCAAGCGCGAGGACTTGCTCATCTTCGAGGACAATCCGTATGGACAGTTGCGCTTCGCCGGCGAACCGGTTCCATCGATCTGCAGCCTGGACGATGAAGGACGCGTGATGCTGCTTCTTACGTTCTCGAAGACCTTATCCGCAGGACTCCGCTTGGCGGTCATGCTCGCTCGGGGAGATCTGATGGATGCGCTGGTCCGCGCAAAACAGGCCACAGATCTGTGTACATCGCGGCTGATCCAGCACCTGGCGGCGCAATACATGCTGCGATACGGCATCGAGAAACACCTGGAAGAGATTCGTCCGGTCTACAAGGAGAAACGCAACGCGATGATTGAGGCACTCGAGCGGTACATGCCCGCAGATGCGGGGATCTCATGGACGGAGCCGGAAGGCGGACTGTTCGTCTGGGTCAGGCTCCCTGAGTGGATCGATACAACTGAGATGCTGGAAGCCGCGATCGAACGCAAGGTGGCCTACGTTCCAGGAACGTCGTCCTACGTCGATGGAGGAGGGCAGAACACCCTTCGACTTGCGTTCTCCCTTGCTACCCCTGACGTCATCAATGAGGGAATCAGGCGATTGGCCGATGTCGTCAAGGAGACGATAGATACGAAGAAGGTGGCGACAGGCGCTCGATAGGAGAGGTCTCAGCCGAATGGTTGACATGCGAACGGGCAGCGAATCCGACGATTCGCTGCCCGTCCTGCTTGATCGGATCGACGGCTGACTACGGGAAGACAGCGTCCGGGAGGGCCTCGACCAGCTCGGTTGTCAACGAAATGGTGTTCTCCAGGTCATCAAGTCGAAGCGTGGAGATCGGCGAGTGGATGTACCGACAGGGAACGGAAATTACCCCGGCAAGAACACCTCCGCGCGTCAGATGAATCGCACCGGCGTCGGTCCCTCCGTAGGTTGGGAGTTTGTACTGATACGGAATGGAGGCACTCTCCGCGACGGCCTCCAACGCACCGAGAACCTTGCGCGAAACGATGATCGAACGATCGGCCACACTGAGCGCCGGGCCGAGGCCGAGGCGGACCGGCTGGCTCTCCGGCGAAACGCCTGGCATGTCGGCTCCGATGGTTCCTTCAAGCGCAATGGCAAGATCGGGCTCCAGCTGATACGCAGCGGTGCGCGCGCCGCGCAGGCCGACCTCTTCACCGAACACAAACGAGAAGACAACCGTCATCTTCAAAGCGCTCTCCGCCAAGCGACGGGCGGTCTCAATCAGTACGGCACACCCGGCGCGATCGTCGAACGCCTTGCCGGTGACGTAGCCATCTCGTAGCGTGGTAAACGGGTAGTGAATCGTCAACGGATCGCCGATACGGATTCCCATCTCGGCGGCTTCATCCTTCGATGTCGCTCCGACATCGATGAACATGCTCTCAAGAGGAATCGGTTTCTTGCGACTCTCGACGGGGACGATATGCGGCGGAGCAGTACCGATCACTCCGGCTTGCTTGGTCCCTTCGCGCGTGAGAAGGACAATGCGGTGCCCGGGAACGATTCGCTCGTCCCATCCACCGATTGGCGCGAAACGGAGGTAGCCGTTCTCATCGATCCACTTGACGATAAAGCCGACCTCGTCCATGTGAGCATCGAGCATCAACGTCTTGCTGCCCGACCCTCGGCGTACTGCGAAAAGGTTCCCCAGGGCATCGACCTTGACTTCGTCGACCAAGGGAGCAATGAAGCGAACGATCGCCTCACGCACGTCATCTTCGAAACCAGAGACGCCGAAACCATCGGATAGCTCTTGTAGAACCTCAACGGGTTGCATGTCTGGAGACTCCTTCCATTGCTGGGGACTTGCATCGATCGGCCGCAGAGCAAACGATCGTACGGCCGGATGGTACAAGGTTGGGCGGCCGGGATCATGCCGATCCGCAGTGACGATTCATGAGAGCAGCGATTGTGGCGACGGTGAACAGACGGGCTATCCAGCGCGAACGTAGCGGAGAACGCGCTCTGCAAGTCCTTTGGGAATCTTGGCTTTCTCGGCAATCTCGTCAGCCGAAGCGTGAGAAAGCCGCGCTACCGAACCGAAAGCCCTCATCAAGGCGGTCCTGCGTTTTGGGCCGATTCCGTGGACCTCATCGAGGCGTGAGGAGAGGCTTCGCTTTGCCCTCAGTTTTCGGTGATAGGTGACCGCGAAGCGATGGGCCTCGTCGCGGATTCGACGCAGCAGAAGGAGTGCCGGGCTGTTGTGATCCAGACGGATGGATTCGGACTCGCCTGGGCGAAAGATCTCCTCGTTTCGTTTGGCGAGGCCGATGACTTCTATTCCTTCGATGTTCGCATTGCGAAGCACCTCGACGGCCACATTGAGTTGCCCTTTGCCGCCGTCGATCAGAAGGAGGTTGGGGAGTTCGGAGAATTTTCTCTTGGGAAGAGAGGGATCGGCGAGTTCGGACAGCCCTCGGCGAAACCGGCGGATGAGAACCTCGGCCATCATGGCGTAATCGTCAGGCTTGCCGGAGCGCTGGATCTTGAACCGGCGGTATGCCTCGTGACGGGCTTGCCCGTTCTCAAACACCACCATCGAGCCAGTCGCCTCTCGTCCCTGTGTATTGGAGATGTCGAACGCTTCGATGCGTTGTGGAAAGACGGATAGGGAAAGGGCTTCGGCGAGATCGACAAGCGCCGCGGAGGCGGCATCTCGAAGCGATGCGTCCCGAAGCTCGCCCTTCATCGCGAGGCTCGCATTGTCATCGGCCAACATGACAAGGTGTCGCTTCTCTCCGCGTTGAGGAACACGAATGTGCACTCGGCGGCCGCGAAGCTCGGTCAACCACGCTTCGAGCTGCTGGATTCCTTCGATCGCCATGGGAAGGAGGATTTCTCGCGGGAACGAGGATGCATTCGCGTAGTACTGGGTTAGGAATGCGGAGAGGATCTCGGATTCCGAAGCACCAGCCGGAATGTGGAGGTGGTACGTCTCGCGACCAATCATGACGCCTCCGCGAACGAGAAAAACCTGGGAGCTGGCGCGGCCTTCACCGATTGCGAGACCGAGGACGTCTCGATCGATCGTGTCGGAAAAGACCACCGATCGGCGCTCATAACTGCGCCGCAACGACACAATCTGATCCCGTAGATACGCGGCTCGTTCGAACTTCTTCGCGGACGAAGCGATACGCATCTCCGCATGAAGACTGGTGAACAGACCGGAATAGCGCCCCTCAAGGAGCATGGCGACACGGTCGACCAGTGTGCCGTATTCCTCGAAGCTCACAAGATCGGCACATGGCGCAAGACAACGACCGATTTGGTGGTTCAAGCAAGGACGGCGTGGCTTTCTCAGGGGAAGGTCGAGGGTGCACGTGCGAATAGGGAAGAGCTTCTGAGCCAGCTTGAGGGTTGAGCGCATGGCCTTGGCGTTCGTGTATGGGCCGAAATAGCGTGCGCCATCGTCGATCCGACGTCGAGCGACCCGTACGCGAGGGAACGGCTCGGCGGTGATCTTCAGGTACGGATATCGTTTGTCATCGCGCAGCCGGGCATTGAACCGCGGCTGATGTTGCTTGATCAAGGAGTCCTCGAGGAGGAACGCCTCGGATTCCGTCTGAGTCTTGATAATGTCGACATCTGCGATCTCATGGATGAGCATGCGAGTTCTTCGCTCTGTCTTGGCCTGTGCCTGGAAGTACGAACGAACACGCGGTCGAAGCGACGCTGCCTTGCCCACGTAGATCACGGTGCCTTGGGCATCCTTCATCAGATAGACGCCTGGCGTCGTCGGAAGCGATCGCAGTTTCGCCTCTATCATCGTGTCTCTTGGCATCAGGGATCTCATCCATAGTAGCGATGACCGAAACGAGGCTCAAATGCAGCCTCGACGGTACTCCGATCAGTTGATCGGTATGCGAGCGCTGCTACAATGGGCGTCTCGAAACGATTCGGGGGTGTAGCTCTAATTGGGAGAGCGCCCGCCTTGCACGCGGGAGGCTAGCGGTTCGAATCCGCTCACCTCCACACGAACGAAAGGGCAGTACAGCGCGCTCTGTTGCCTCAGTCTGTCTTCGCCACAAACCCAGAAGGAGGGACACATCCAACGGGGCGAGCACCTGATGCAGTTGCTCGAACCTTGGATGCGCCTCCTAGGACGCGGTGCACGAATCCCGGCATGAATGAAGGAGAAGAGGAACCAAGCGTGGGTGGAGACGAGGGGGAGAGATCCCCGCGGGGCGCGGCAGCACGACAACCGCAATTCCCGGAAAGAGGAAACAGCGATATGGATGACAAGCGATACATGCTCAGGCACATGCTCGGCGCCATTGCCTACCGCTTGCAGAAGGCTCTTAGGGATGCTCCGCCCGGCTTCGCCGATTTCCGAGCGGCGCCAGGTATCCGCACACCACATCAGTTGGTGTTCCACATGACGAATGTCTTGGGATACGCGCAAACGTTCTTCATCGGGGGCGAATGGTATCCTGACATATGCGAGGCCTTCGAAGCGGAGGTTGGACGGCTTCACGAAACGCTGGACAGTCTCAAGCGCCACATAGAGGACGAGGACCCCTTGAGGGAGCTGACACCTGAACGAATGCTCCAAGGACAGCTCTCCGATGCGATGTCTCATGTCGGTCAGCTGGCGATGCTGCGACGGCTTCTCGGGGCTCCCATTCCGCCGGAGAACTTCATCATGGCCGATATAGACGGGACGAACGTTGGCCCTGATCAGCCATCTCCGGCCAGTCCTGATGAGCACTGGTACGACGCGGAAGGTCATCCTGAGGCCGAATGATGGATGGAGTCAGGACACCGCCGTGGACGGATTGTCCTACAATCTGAGCGAACCTATAATCACATCGCTATGCCCCTAACCTACGGATTTTCACAGGAAGCCGGAATGCTTGTCAAACTCTGGGCCGCGGTCTGCTCTGTCTTTGGCTGGCGATGTCGCTGCCCGCGGTGCGGAGCGAAGATGGAGCGTGAACCGGCGATCGAAGAATCGTACGTCCGCCCCTGGCGCACCAGAGAGCGGAGGATCAGCATCACGCAAAGCGCCTCGATGAGGATCCGTCTTACACCGGTCTACGATATCTGTACGCGATGCGATCATCGCATCCGGCGGCGCGACATCAGGACGGTTGGAGGGTAGGCGAAATGGCTCCCGTCTCTGCGACGTTCGCGGAGAGGAGGTCGTCCGAGCGCTTGTCGTAGGACGGTCCGATGAGGCCGGGAAACATCGTGCTGTCTTAGCCCCGTGGAGCCCCTTGACAAGAGACGCCGTGAGAGAGAGAATGAATGAACGTTCATTCACCATGAAGAGACAGGAGCGTCACCCCCATCAAGAAGGGAACGGAATGAGGAGCCGGATCCGCGAAGCGGCGGTCCGTGTCTTCTCTCGCGAGGGATTCGATCGTGCCAGCGTGAAGGCCGTCGCCCAAGAAGCCGGCGTGGCTGTCGGATCGATCTACAACCACTTCCGCGACAAGGACGATCTGCTGATCTCGATCTTCGAGGAGGAGTTTCGGCAGCGGTTGGACCTTCTCGAAGAGATGCAACGCGCAAAGCTGCCGGTTCGAGATCAGGTGGAGCGGCTGCTTGAGGAGCACTTCGCCCGAGCAAGCAAGCAGAAGGAACTCGCGGAGCTACTCCTCTACGAGAGGTTCCATCGCGGAGGGAAACTGCGAGAGAGGATCATAGCGCTGCAACGTGGGGTCGTCCGGCAGATTGCCAACATCCTTCAAGGGGGAATCTCAGAGGGATGGATCCGCCCTTGTCATCCGAAGGTTGTTGCCCAAGCACTGTTCGACCTTGTCCAGACGATGACCGCTTGCTGGGTCCTTTCCGATCCGGATGAGGCGGAAGAGGTCTTTGAGGCAGCGCCGAGGGAGCTGGCTAACCTGATGTGGAAAGGCCTTTGCCGAAGCCATGATGAAGACCGAAAGGACTAAGCGGCGGTCCGTTTTCGACCGGATTCTTACACCTGTCTATCGGTGGGTACTTGCCCATCCGATGTTGATCTTGCTGATTCTCGCAGCGATTACAGCTGTTATGACTGGGTTCATCTCTCGGCTCGAGATCGATGTCGATTTCTCGAATTACTTGAATCGCAACGATCCTGCAGTAATCGCCGCGGACGAAGCGCAAGATCGATATGGTGTTCAACTTCGATCAATGGTGATCGTGGAGGCGAGTGGGGGAATCTTCCGGCCCGAGATTCTGGCGCGGATCGATGCACTGGAGAATGAGTTGGAGAGCTTGTCGATTGCCGAGGATGTCACGGGCCCGTTCAATGCCAAGGTCATTCGTGGGAGCGAGACAGCGATAGAGATCGCATCCGTTGGACCTGCAGGAGGTGCGCCGAGCACGGACGCGGAGATCGAGACCTACCGCGATGTTGTATTGAGCGATCGCACACTGCGCGACTATGTGGTTTCGTCCTCGGGAAACGCGGCGGCGATCTACGTTCGGCCGATCTCCGATGTGGACATGGTTCCGTTGGCCGAGGCGATCGAAGAGGTTGCCCTACGGTACGAAACGGATGAGATAGACATATCAGTCGCCGGTGTTCCCTACATGAATCTCACGCTTGGCCGGTCGATGAAGCGTGACCTACGGTTGTTCCTTCCACTGGTCGTGTTGGCGATTGTCGTGGTTCTCTACGCGGCATTTCGCTGGCGTTGGGGTGTCCTGATTCCGTTCGCGGTGGTTGGCCTGTCGGTTCTGTGGACGCTTGGGCTAATGGCCATCTTCTCGGTTCCGATCACCGTGCTCTCGTTCATTCTCCCCGTCGTGCTCATGGCGATTGGGATTGCCGACGGAATCCATGTCCTCAGCCGATATCGAGAAGAGCTATGCGAAGCGGAGGACAAGGAGACGGCAATCCTCCAAACGATGCGGACGATGCAACGCCCGGTTGTCATGACGTCGCTAACCACGGCAGCCGGCTTTCTATCGCTCCTCAATGCGTACATGGTTCCTCAGCGCATGTTTGGCCTATTCACGTCGGCGGGGATCCTCTTTGCGATGATCCTGTCCCTCCTCCTCATTCCGGCGGTGCTTCGCCTAACGAAGCCCCCTGCGGGGAACGGCGCGCGAAGCGGGAAGCGAAGCCCGACTTCCTCCGCGCTCGGCACGGTCGTGCGAGGCGTACTGCGACATCGATGGGTTGTGCTGATCGGGACAGCGGCGGTGGTTGCCGCGTTCGCGGGAGGGATCTCGATGATTCACATCGAGACGGCCCAACGCGCATTCCTTGGCGAGGGCCATCCCGCCGTCATGTCTCTCGATCGAATGGACGAGCTGTTCTCTGGAGGAGATCAGATTGTTGTCGACATCAAGACGGGCGCTGCCGATGGGTTGAAGGATCCAGAGCTTCTCCGGGAGATGGTAGCATTGGAGACGTTCCTCGCGGAACGAGGCATCCACAAAACGCTGTCGATCTCGAACATTGTTCGCGAGATGAATCAGAGTTTCCACGCTGACGATCCGGCATTCTATGCCATCCCCGACGATTCACGGATGGTAGCCCAGCTTCTGCTTCTGTTCACCTTCCAGGGAGGAACACTCGAGTCGCTGGCTCTTGGGAACTTCTCGGCCGGGGAGATTGTTGGGTTCCACGCGCTGAAGACGGGAGAGGAACGAGTTGAGCTCGTGCGTGACGTCACTGCGTATCTCGAAGAGCACTTCGAGAACGCGCAGCTCGTTGGATCGACACGGATCCAATCGAGCATGTTTAGCTCGATTGCGCGCAGCCAGCTGACAAGCCTGTTCACCTCCATGGGCGCTGCAGGGATCCTCGTGGTCCTGCTGATGGGCTCCTTCCTTGCGGGGGGGATCAGCCTGGTTCCTCTTCTGTTCACGATTGTCGTGAGCTTCGGTGTGATGGCGTACTCGGGGATGTCGCTTGACATTGCCACGCTGATGATCTCGTCGATCACAATTGGGATCGGGATCGATTATGGAATTCACTACATTGAACGAGCGCGCGAGGAGATGCGAAACACAGAGGATCGGATGACGGCGTTGATCGATGCAGCACGGACTGCGGGGAGAGGGATCATTTTCAATGCACTCGCGCTTGCAGGGGGACTTAGCATCCTTCTCCTGTCGACGTTCCAAGGGATGAGGCACTTCGGGCTACTGATCACGATGACGATGATCATCAGCGCCGCTGCTGCGCTTGTGGCGATCCCCGCGATCCTGTACGCAATGCAAGGGCGTGCAAAGGGATAGTGAATGAGAAACACCGCCGCGACGCGACGGTTACTACAACCTACGTTATTGGCGAGGGGCATGTCAAGGGCGATCATCTGCGATGCTGCGGTTTGTCGAAAACGCCGGTTGGCCCTACAATCCCCGCTTGAGGTGTTAGCATGCCAGAAGAAGTTCGCCGTGAGATGGTCGATCATATGAAACGGAGTCTCGACGTTCTGAAGTCGAATCTTGTGAAGGTTCAAACGGGACGTGCCAATCCAGCGATGATTGAGGATGTCTCCGTGGATTACTACGGGTCTCCGATGCCGCTCAAGCAACTGGCGACGATTGCCGCACCGGACCCGAATCTCCTTGTAGTTCAGCCGTTCGACAAGACACAGATGAGCGAATTCGTCAAGGCGATCCTCGCAGCAGATCTCGGCCTGAATCCTGAGAGTGACGGACACGTGATCCGCGTGAGAGTTCCCAAGCTTTCCGAGGAGCGACGCAAGGAGCTTGCGAAGGTCATCAAGACACGCGGAGAGGAAACGAAGGTCGCCTTGAGGAATGTCCGGCGGGAAGCCAACGACAAACTCGACCAGATGAAGAAAGATTCGGAGATCTCGGAGGATGAGCATCGCCGCCACCGGGAGAAGAACGACGAGGCGATTCGCGAGTATTCCGACAAGGTGGACAAACTGATCGAGGAGAAAGGGCAGCAGATCCAAACGATCTAGACTGGACATCCCGATGACGCGACCTTCCCTAAGAGCGGCGATCCGGCAGTTCCGACTGGGGAGGTCTACCCTCGGTGCGGCTGTTCTCTCTCTCATTCTGGGACTCCTGGGACACGGCGGAGCGGTGCTTGGACTATGGATCGGTGTGTCGTTCTACATCGCAAACCTTTTTCTGCTTCATGAGGCGGCCCGGTCTCTCATCACTGCGCGAAGTCGACGCACAGGGCGATCCATGGCCATTGGGGCGAGCGTTGGGCGTCTGCTGCTCCTGGGCGTGCTGCTTTCGTTCGTTGGGATCTACCTTGGACGGGAGACCCTTCTTGGGGCGTGTGGCGGGCTGTTGATCACACAGGTGGCGTTGAGCCTCCCGAGGCCAAGGATCTCGGAGGCGATGTAGCGATGGGAGAGATTTTCAGGCAGCTTGGCGGACTGCTGGAGCACCTGGGAGAGAAACGGATCGCGGTGGTGCCGTTGTTCGGAGCGGAGATTCGATTCGATACGACAGCACTGATCATGTCGTGGATCGTCATTGCTCTTCTCGTCTTGCTCGCTCTCTGGCTGCGCCGGGGGCTTCTACAACCAGTCGAAGAGAAGCCGAACCGCATCCAGGCGGCGCTTGATGCGCTGATGGATTTGCTGAGGGGACAGCTTGCCGACAACTTCGCGTCGGAACGTCTTGCGATTATGATGTTCCCGTTCGTGTCGACACTCTTCCTCTACGTCCTCCTGTCGAACTGGATCAGCATTGTGCCGTATCTCAGTTCTCCGACGCAGGATTTGAACGTAACGTTTGGGCTGGCTCTCCTGGTGTTCATCATCTCTCATGTCCTGTCGATTCGGTTCAAGGGAATCCGTCGCTATCTGAAGGGATTTGCTGAGCCCTACGCATTTATGCTGCCGATCAACCTTGTGGGGGAGATCGCTAAGCCCCTTTCGCATGCTTTCCGTCTGTTCGGGAACGTGTTGGCAGGGACGTTCTTGGTCACAGTGGTCATGGTGAAGTTCGCGCCGCTTCTGCTGCCGCCGGTGCTGAACATCATCTTCGGCCTTTTCTTCGGAGCAATTCAAGCTTTCGTGTTTGCCATCCTCGCGGTGGCGTACATCAACGTGGCGGTAGAAGAATAGAGGAGGAACCATGCTGCAGGAAGCACAAGATGTCGTGAACGGAATCAGTGGTGCCGATATCGCTACTGCCGCGAAGTATATCGCGGCAGGACTATGCATGGGCATCGGCGCAATCGGACCGGCAATCGGTGAGGGAATGGCCGCCGCACACGCGCTCGATGGGATGGCGCGTCAACCGGAGATGCAAGGTGCCCTATTGCGAACAATGGTGATCGGACAAGCAATCTCGGAAACAACGGGAATCTACTCGCTGCTGATCGCTATCGTCCTGCTGTTTGTCGTGTAGGGAGGCAACGTGTCGCTCGAATGGGGAACGATCGTCAAGTCGATCAACTGGACGCTTGTCTTCAATCTGGTCAACTTCGCGATCCTCCTGTATTTGCTCAATCGATTTCTCTTCAAGCCGGCGATCAAATATCTCGATCAGCGACGTGAAGCCATTCACTCCCGTATACAGGCGGCGCAAGCCGATGAGGAGAAGGCATCCCAACTTGCAGCGGAACGCGAACAGGCACTTCAGCATGCGAGGGAGCAGGCGATGGAGATTGTGGAGGATGCACGGCGGCGCGCCGAGGCTGTCGTAAGCGAGGCCAAAAGCTCCGCCAAAGAGGAAGCGTCGCGGATTCTGGACGAGAGCAAGCGGCAACTGGTGCAGGAACGCGATCGAATGATCTCCGAGCTTCGCGAAGCGTACGCGGATATCGCCGTCCTTGGAGCCGAGAGAGTGCTCGAGCGCGAGGTTCGCATCGAAGATCACCAACGCTTGCTCGACCAGCTGTTGGAGGAAATCGATCAGGATGCACTGAGGATCAAGCCGTGAGGGCTGTGGGAATCGCGCGCAAGTACGCCGACGCTCTATATCAAGTGGCGGAGGAGAAGAACGCGATTGAAGCGACGGAACGGGAGCTTCGTACGATCGTCGACGGTCTGCAGGGCACGCCGGAGTTCGGTCGGTTCCTTTCCCATCCGCTGATCTCGAAGACGAACAAGATCGAGTTGGTCGAGACGACGTTCCCCGACCTGTCTACGCACTCGGGGAATATGCTCCGCTTGCTGATTCGGAATCGGCGCGAGAGCTATCTCGATCTTGTCTACGATCAATTCGTCGAAGTGCGCATTGAGGCCCAAGGGTTCGTGAAGGTCGATGTGATTGCGGCAAGGCCGCTTGACGAAGAGGAGAGCAGGAAGTTAAGCACGCGGCTGGAAACAGCGCTCGGGCGGCAGATACAGCTGGAAGAGCGAATAGACGAGAAGCTCATTGGCGGGGCACGCATTGAGATCGATGGACGAGTCATCGATGGAACATTGTGGGCCCGATTGGGAAAGCTTCGAGCGCTGCTGGGAGAATAGGGGGAGAGCGTGGCAACGACGCGGAAAGACGAAATCACCGCCATCCTCAAAGAACAGATCAAGGGGCTCCAGTACGACCTCGAGATGAAGGAGATCGGGATCGTCGTCGAGGTGGGAGACGGGATTGCCCGCGTGTACGGACTGGAGGAGGCCATGGCCTCGGAAATCGTCCAGTTTCCCCACGACATCTACGGGCTCGTGCTCAACCTCGAAGAAGAGAGCGTCGGAGTCGCCCTGTTCGGGGATTGCGAGAAGATCCAAGAGGGCGATGAGGTCCAACGGACCGGGCGTGTATTGGAGACGCCGGTCGGTGATGCGTTGCTTGGACGCGTCGTCGATCCGCTGGGTGTGCCGTTGGATGGCAAAGGGGCGCTTGAGACGAATGCCTCTCGCATGGCCGAATTCAAGGCTCCCGGAGTCATCCAACGCCAACCGGTCAACACGCCGCTGCAGACAGGGATCAAGTCGGTCGATGCGTTGACACCGATCGGCCGCGGGCAACGTGAGCTGATCATTGGAGATCGGCGCACCGGCAAAACGGCGATCGCTCTCGATACGATCATCAATCAGAAGGGCAATGGGGTGGTTTGCGTCTACGTTGCGATCGGGCAGAAGGCGTCTACGGTCGCGCGTATCATCGATACGCTCGAGAGGCATCAGGCGATGGAACACACGATTGTCGTTGTGGCGGATGCGAACGCTGCGACACCGATGCAGTATCTGGCACCGTATGCGGGTTGCGCGATGGCCGAGCACTTCACGTATGCTGGCAAAGACACGTCTGTGGTTTACGATGATCTGTCCAAGCACGCTGTGGCGTACCGCGAACTGTCCCTCCTGCTGCGGCGTCCACCTGGTCGGGAAGCGTATCCTGGCGACATCTTCTACACGCATTCGCGCCTCCTCGAGCGGGCTGTCCGTCTCTCCGACGAGCAGGGCGGAGGGTCTCTTACCGCGTTCCCGCTGATCGAAACGAAGGCCGGTGATATTACGGCGTACATCCCGACCAATGTGATCTCGATTACAGACGGACAGATCTACTTGGAGACCGATCTGTTCAACCAGGGCTTCCGCCCCGCGGTCAATGTTGGATTCTCGGTGTCTCGCGTTGGCGGTGCAGCACAGATCAAGGCGATGTCCCAAATCGCCGGCCCGCTAAGGCTGGAACTCTCTCAGTACCGCGAACTGGAGGCGTTTGCCGAGTTCTCAGCCGATCTTGATGAGGAATCGAAGGCGCAGCTTGCACGCGGAGATCGGCTGATGGAGACACTGAAGCAGAACCAGTATCAGCCAATGCCGGTCGAAGAGCAGATCGTGGCAATCTACGCAGCTGTCGAGAATCACCTCGCGGAGATCGATGTCGGTGATGTACAGCGGTTCGAAGAGGCGTGGCTTGATTTCGTGCGCGATGGGCATGCAGACATCCTCGAAGAGCTCCGAACAGAGAAGAAGCTCACCGATGACCTGCGCGAGAAACTGGAGACAGCGGTGACAGCGTTCAAGGAGAGGTTTGTGTAATCTTCGCGCCCTTTGGGCGCGGCGGAGAAGCCCGTTGGCACGGTCTTCTCCGGTTGGATGGCGAGACAGATTGAAGGACGGATACGAGAGTACATGTGAGCCAGCAGCGTGTCTTTTGGGCGCGGCGGAGAAGCCCGTTGGCACGGTCTTCTCCGGTTGGATGTCGAGACAAACTGAAGGAAGACTAGGAGAGTGCATGTGAGCCAGCAGCGTGTCCTCCGGGCACGTCGGAGAAGCCCGCGGGCACGGTCTTCTCCGGTGGAACGGCGAGGCGAGCCGAAGAGCGAACAAGAGAGGGCGTTCTCCAGAAGGTGAGGAGTCGGAGATATGAGCCAGCACGTCAGAGCAATCAAAGGGCGCATCGGGAACATCGAGAACATCGGCCAGATCACCAAGGCGATGAACGCCATCGCGATGACCAAGGTGACGCGAATGAAGCGGCGCCTTGCCGAGCTGCGCCCGTATCTTGCCGAGCTGGAGACGTTCATCTCCGAGCTTCTTGGACGACGATCGCCGGAATCGGAGATGCATCCGTTACTCGAATCGCCAGCGAACGATGAGGTCGGGATCTTCGTGTTGAACTCCGATCGAGGACTCTGCGGCCGCTACAAGGGAGACATCAACCGTCGCGGAGAGGAGCTCGTGCAGGAGCATGGAGAACACGGGCGATTGCTAATCGGCGGAGAGAAGGCGCGCGTTCACTTCGCACGGCGCCGCATTGAGCCGCTCCTCAGTTTTACGCAAACGTACGATCCGCCGAGCCGCGAGGCGGCGGCACGCATGGCGGATGCAGCCATCGACCTGTATCTCCGGGGCGAGGTTGGGCGGATCGTCCTCGTGTACATGCAGTTCATCTCGGATCTCAAGCAAAGGTTGGTGGTCGAGGAGTTCCTTCCTGTGTCCGCGACACCGACGGCGAACGACATGCTCGTCGAGCCGAGTATCGACGAGATGCTCGACATCAGTCTGCGCGCGTATCTCCGGGGGCGGATGTATGCAGCATTGCTGGACACGAAGACGAGCGAGGATGCGATCCGTCGACAGGCGATGAAGAGCGCGACGGACAATGCCGAGGATCTACTCAAGAGCCTGACGCGAGCGTACAACAAGGCGAGACAACAGGCGATCACAAGAGAAATCGCAGACATCATTGGCGGCGCCGAGGCGCTGCGCACGACGTGAACCGAGGCGACGGGAGGACGGCGATGACGGAGCAGCAAACAACCGGAAGGGTCACGGAAATCAAAGGACCGGTCATCGACGCCCGGTTCGAGAAGGGAACACTGCCTCGGGTGAATGATGCCCTACGAATC
>Ga0180432_10006695_pt1 | contig 14894 bp, 15 predicted proteins | sample SS_ome_10_FD_132414 | JGI IMG/M metagenome (GOLD analysis project Ga0180432, IMG submission 132414) | Hypersaline lake sediment archaeal communities from the Salton Sea, California, USA - SS_1_MS_2 metaG | ecosystem: Environmental > Aquatic > Non-marine Saline and Alkaline > Hypersaline >... | reverse complement strand
GTCTGGTGGGAGGCGGAGCCAAGTCGGAAGAGTGGTGCCAGATCATGGCAGACGTGACGGGGCGGAACATCGAGACGATAAAACGACCCCAGGACGTGGGCGCCATGGGCGCCGCGGTGGTGTGCGGCGTGGGGCTGGGGATCATCGAGAGCTTTGAGGCCGCGGCGGACTTCATTGAGGTTGACAAAGTCTACACACCGAGGCCCGAATTCCGGGAGATGTACGATCGGAATTTCGAGGTGTTTAAGAGCCTGTACGAAAATAACAAGAAGCTGTTTCGCCGCATGAACAAAAGAGATCACGCCGAATGAACATCGAGAAAGGATGACGATCATGACGGAATATAAAAAGGATCGCCAGGCGATCATCGACGCCGCCCTGTGGCTTCAGGGCCAGGGATATTTCGGACCGGAGCTTGCCACCGCGGGAAACGTGTCCAAGCGTATTGAAAACGAATCCCTCATCGCCGTCACCCCGTCGGGACGGCCCTACCAGGAGCTGACGGTTGAGGATATCGCCATCGTGGATATGGAGAATTCCCAGGTTTCGGGGAACTACCCTCCCAGTGTGGAGTCGGGGCTTCACCTGGGGGTGTACAACGCCCGGGCGGACGTCCAGGCCGTCGTCCACACCCACCAGCCCTATGCGAGTATCCTGGGGCTGCTGGACGAGCCCATTCCGCCGCTTTTTGACGACATCACCATGGCCCTGGGCGGTGTGGTGGAGGTGATCCCCTACGCCCTCGCGGGCACCCCGGATCTGGCGGAGCTGACGGCGAAGGCCGTGAAGAGCGGGCGGCACGCCTTTTTGATGAAGAATCACGGGGCGGTGTGCCTCGGGAAGACCCTGGACAAGGCGGTGAAGAACGCGGCGCTCCTGGAAAAGCTTGCCCACGTCTACTACCACGCCCTGTCGTCCGGAAAGAAGGTCCATTCACTCCCCGACGAGACGGCGACGCTGCTCTCGGAGGCCGGCAGGACCAAGGACGGCATATAGCAATATATACCAGCCCACGGCGACCGGGAAGACCCCCCCGGGCGGGAGGCCTTCCCGGTGTTTTCTCTCCTAAAAAATACGGGACGTTCATGCGACGCGCCGCCCTCTTCGACTTCGACAACACCCTCATCGACGGCGACTCCCAGGCGCTGGAGGTGGACTACTTCCGGCGTCGCCGGGAAATTTCTGTGGGGCGACTGGTATATATCGGCGCGATCTATCTGTTCTATTCCCTGAAAATCGCTCCCAAGACGGCCCTGATCCGCTCCTGCATCTCCGCTTACCGAGGGCGGGATCATCAGGAGGTGATCGAACATGGAGATCGGTTCTTCCAGGAGGTGACGAGCCGCCGGTTCTTCCCCGAGGTCATCGATCGGATGCGCATGCATCAAGGCCGGGGGGACCTGGTGGCCATCCTCTCGGCTTCGCCCATCCATCTGGTGCTTTCCGCCGCACGGTTTCTGGGGGTGGAACTGGTGATCGCCACAGCGCTTGAGGAGGACGCGGCGGGCCGCCTGACGGGGAAGACCGAAGGGCCGGTGAACATCGGTCCCGTGAAGGCGGCGGCGGCCGCGGCGCTCCTTGCCGAGCACGACATCGACCCCTCCCACTGCACGGCCTACTCCGACGACCAGGCGGATATGGAATTTCTCCAAATGGCGGGCAGCGCCGTGGCGGTCAATCCGACCCCGAAGCTTTCGGACGTCGCCGAAAAGGAGGGCTGGGAGGTCATCCTCCCCGCCTCCTCCCATCGACCCTACTGAGGTCCCTCCTCGACACACCCTCGACTTTTTGAAAAAAAGGTTTATCCCGACGCCGAAATCGGCTACACTGCGTAGTGTATCAATCCTTTCTCTTTATTAATACACAGGAGCGGCATATGTCAGATGAGTATATCGTAAAACGTCCGAAGACCGGCGCCGTCACCGAGGAGCGCCCGGTGAGCCGCCGATCGTTCTTGAAGCTGGGGGCCGCCGGGGCGGTGTCCGCCGGGGCCGTGCTCGCGGGCTGCGCGTCAAAGGAGTACAAGTCCCGGGTTGAAAACGAGATCGACCCCGCGGTCTACGTCGATCCGGTGAAAGACGCCCTCCCGGTGAGTGACGTAGTCTTTCCCCTGGAGGGGTACACCGGCACGCCGCCCAACATCATCTATATCCTCGCCGACGATATGGGCTACGGCGACCTCTCCTGTTACGGGAGCACCGCCATCACAACCCCGAACATCGACCGGCTGGCCGGTGATGGGATGCGCTTTACCGATTTTTACGTCTGCAACGCCCTGTGCTCCCCCTCCCGGGCGGGGCTGTTGACCGGCCGCTATCCCCACCGCACCGGTGTGACGTTCCCCTTTCCCGCCGAGGGCGGCTCCGTCTTCAAGGAGTTCATGCGCTGGGTGGGGCACCAGTTCGCGAACCTCGGGGCGCTGGACCTCCTGGCCGGATACAGCATCACCAGCGGCCTGCCCCTGTCGGAGATCACCATCGCCGAGGCCCTGAAGCTCTCCGGGTACGCCACCGCCTGCGTGGGGAAATGGCACCTGGGAGACTTCACGGTGAACGAGGACTATCTCCCAAGGAAGCACGGCTTCGATTACTTCATCGGCTTCAACGGCGCCAACGACGACTGGCCGGTGGCGTTCTGGGAGAACGAGACGGAGCTGGTGGAGGATATCGGATTTTCCCAGAAGCGCTATACCCGGCTGTTCCACGAAAAGGCCATCGAGTTTATCGAGCGGTCGAAAGACGACGGCCCATTCTTCCTGTATCTCGCCCACAAGGACCCGCACCAGCCCTGCTTCCCGGAAGACGAGTTCGTGGGGTCGTCCCTGGCCGGTCCCCACGGGGACACGGTCATGCAGGTGGACTGGAGCGTCGGCGAGATCATGAAATATCTCAGGGAGAACGGCCTCGATGAAAATACCCTGGTCGTCTTCACCAGCGACAACGGCCCCTGGTTCGACGGCAGCTCCGGTGGTCTTCGGGGGAGGAAGGGGCAGAGCTACGACGGCGGCTCCCGCATCCCCATGATCGCCCGGTGGAAGGGAACAATCCCGGCGGGAAGCGTCTGTACGGAGCCGGCGATGAACATCGATTTCTTCCCCACGTTCCTGGCCCTGGCCGGCCTTTCCACCCCCATCGATCGGATCATAGACGGAAGGGATATAAAGGGGCTGTTGACCGGGAGGGACAAAAAGACGCCCCACGATGCGCTGTTCTTCTTCCACGACGACGAGATAGAGGGGGTTCGCTCCGGGAAATGGAAATACTACCGCTACATCAATCACAATTCCTGGCCCATTCCCCTGGACAAGCCCAACACCTTTGTAGGGGCCAACGGTGCCGCCCGGACCTATACCTATCCGGTGGAGACCGGGGAGATGAAGACTCTTCCGGCCCTGGGTACCTGGCCGAACCTCTACGACATGGAGAATGACCCGTCGGAGAGCTACAACGTTGTCGAGCGGTATCCGGAGGTGGCCGAGGAGCTCCTGAAAAAGCTTCAGGACTTCGAGGATGAGTTTTACAGGAATCCAAGGGGATGGCTGGACACGAGTTCCCTCTGATTCGATGTTTGTTACCAATGAGTCGATCCTGATCGCATTCGGCCCCGGCCCGCGTGATACGCGGGCCGGGGCTTTCTTTCGCCCGTCTTGAGGACGGCGTCGAAGCGGCGGTCGATGGTATATCGAGAAGATATATCTTGACAGTACACCAGAGAAGCCCCGGAGGTCCCGCCCGCCGGAAAAAACCGCCTCGATTTTGCGCATTGACACCGCCGCCCCCTCGATATATAAAGACAGGGACGCACTTCGTTCTTTTTATTTATTTATATGGATCGCCATGCATACCGCCGATGTCTCCCGACGTCTCAGCTCCGGCGAGGCGTTTTATTGGATGGTGGATCGAGTCTGTACTTCGAACTTCACCGTCGCGGCCCGGCTTTCGGGCGCCGTGGATGAAAAAACCCTGAGGCGCGCCCTCGGGCGGTTGCCCGGACGTCACCCGCTGCTTGGGGTGCGCATCGCCGACGAACAAGACGGGCCGATCTTTCGCACCGACGGGGTGGGGGAGGTGCCCCTCGCCGTCGCCGACACCGCCCCCGATGAGTGGATGAAACGAGCCGAAGGGGAGGTGAACGAGGTGTTCGACTGGCGGCGGGGGCCCCTGGCCCGGGTTATGTGGCTTCGTCACCCGGGGGATCAGTCGACGCTCCTTATCACCTTTCACCACGCCGTGGGCGACGGCATTTCCGGTGGCTACCTGATCCGGGACATCCTGGCCGACCTGAGGTGCGGCGCCGATGAAGGCAGTACCGCCCCGTCGTCGCTGCCGCCTTCCCTCACGGAGTTTTTCCCCGGATACGCCCGGGGGGCACGGGGTACTGTCCGCTACGCCCGGGAGATGGCCCGGGCGGCGCTCATCATGGCGAGGCGGGGGCGGCTCCGGGCGGTGCGGCCCGACCGGAAGGCGGATCCCCGATCTCTCCAGGCACGGGTTATTGCCCGTTTTCTGGATGCGGACATGACTGAACAGCTCCGGGAGCGGGCGCGGCGGAAGGAGACAACGGTGCACGGCGCTCTTGCCGCGGCGGTGCTTTCGTCCGGGGCGCGGGACGCAGACGTCAGGCGGAGCGCTCTTATGGCCCTGGGCTCGCCGGTGGACATGAGGGGGCGCACCCCGATCCCCATCGGGGAGGCAGTGGGGATGTACGCTTCGGTCATGGGGACACTCCACACCGTGGGGCCGAGGGCCCGGTTCTGGGAGCTGGCCCGGGACGTGACGGATCAGATCAACAGAGGATTCAACCGGGGGATGCACTACACCTGGGAGCCGTTTACCTTCGATATGGTAAATCTTATCCGGAAATTTACCGGCACCGACGACCGAGGGGCCGAGCGCTTCACGAGGTGTGCGGTCACGATGTTTCCCTCCACCGGATTCGCCCTGACAAACATCGGGAGGATTCCGGGGCTTGATTCAGGGGGAGGGGTAAAGGTTCGGTGGGTGTCGCTGGTGCCGTCGGTCTCGGCGTTTGCCCACTCCGCGTGGGCGGCAGCCACGGCGGGGGGGGTGCTGTGCCTGAGCCTGGTTTTGATGGAGCCGCTTCTCACCCGATCCCACGCCGAGGAGTTGATGAATGGGGCCGTCGAGCAGCTCGGGAGCGCCCTCGGGTAAGCATCAGAATCCGTCAGGAGTGGGCGGCGTTCATCGCATGAAGACGTGGACGGAGATGGGAAAGGTGGTGCCGAATATCTGAATTGTCCAATGTATTTTTATATAGAAAAGGACCGGTGATGAAAAAAAGAATTGTGTTGTGTGCGGGACTGCTCCTGCTGTGTGTCTCGGCACTGGGATTCGCCCAGACGACCGAGGACGTCTATTACGAAGCCGCCGAGCTTCACAATGCGAAGGACTACGCCGGCGCTGAGGCCCTCTACTCGAAGGTGATTGAGATGGATCCGAACTTCATCGCCGCCTACGGCGGCAGGGGAATGGTCTATTTCGAAACGAGGCGATATGAGAAAGCCCTCGAAGATTTCACCTGGCTGATCGACCGGAACCCGGAGAATTTGATCGCCCTCACCTTTCGCGGGATATGCTACAGCAACGTGGGAAAATACGAGGACGCCCTGGCCGATTTCGAGAAGATGATGGAGCTGGAGCCCGAGACGAAATATCCCTACGGTTTCCGGGGGCGCTATTACTATTACGAGCTGGGGAGATACGACGAGGCCCTGGCGGACTTCGATCTGGCCCTGGAGGAGGACCCGGAATCGATCCTGGCGCTGATCGGCAGGGCCGAGACCTACCGGGAGCTGGGGCGCTTTGATGAGGCCCTTTTCAACGTAAAGGCGGCCATGGCCATCATCAATCCCGACGACCCGGACCTCCGCTACATTCGGGGGAGCATATACGCACAGATGGGTGATTTTACCGCGGCCCGGGCGGATCTGGAGGCTGCGTGCCGGGGCGAGTCACTGGTCTACAAGGACGATGCCTGCGAGGCGCTGTCAAACCTCCCGGCGAACTAGTATACGTATTTGTTCGAACGGGCGGCGATGAGCCGTCGCGAGCGGATAAAAAATGGGGCGCATCGAATCCCAGTTGAAATAATCCGTGGGATCGGTACGCCCCTTTCTGTATTCGTTCACCGCTTCAATATGGTTTATTCGACCCGTCCCTCGATCATTTTCGATTCCTTGAGCAACAGGCTCAGTGCCACGCTGACCAGCATAAGGCCGATGAATATCAGCATGAAGGGGGTCATGGAGCCGTTCTTGGTTCTGAACATGTCCATGCCGTAGATGAAGATGATCCCGGATATCCCGCCCGCCAAGATCAACAACCCCTGGGATGTTGCCTCCGGCGCAGGGAAGGTGATCTCGCTGCTGTATTGAAAGCCGATGGGGGCCGCGGCCAGGAGGAAAAATCCGAAGACAAAGCTCGAGGCCAGGAGCAGCCAGAAGCTGGTGGCGAAGGTCAGCCCCACCAGGCCCGGTATCGTGAAAATCAGAGCATAGAGCATAAAGGGCTTTCGCTTTCGTTTTTTGTCCGACAGAGCCGGGATGCTGACGGCGCCCAGGATGCCGCCGAAGAGCATCACCGCACCGGTGATGCCTGCCTGGGTGACGGTAAATCCCCTCGGCGCCAGTATCTGCTCGATCCAGGTGGTCACGGCGTTGAACATACCCAGGGCAAAGAAAAAGACTACGATGAGAATCAGCATGTCCTTGACCGTCATGATGTGCTTGAGTCCTTCTAATACGGAATGACGCTCCACCGTCCCTTCCGGATCCGGGGACGTGGGTGGCTTTTCCCGGACGAGGATCAGAAAGGCTGCGGCGCCCACGATGGTGGCGACCCCGTAGATCTTCAGCATTCCCTGCATGCCGTACGTGAGGTAGAGATAGGGAGTCAGGGCCATGGCGATGGTGATGCCCAGAAGCTGGGAGAAAACCGCTATCCCTGCGGCCGTCGCCCGTTCCTGGATTGGGAACCACCTGGCAGCCACGGCGGTCACCGCGTTGAGGATGAAGGGCTGCGCCAGGGAGAAGCCGATCTGGGATATGAGAATCATGGTGTAGCCTTCGGCGCAAAAGCCTTTAACGAGGCCGAAGATGCCGGTAATAGCCGCCCCTATGCCCACGCCGATGTGAATGCCGAATCGATCCACCACGTAGGAAGCCGGTATTGATAAAACCAGATAGACAAACATGAAGATTATGGACAGCATACCAATCTGCAGTACGGTTACGCCGTAATATTCTGCGGCGTCTCCGGTAATCGGTGCGAAGTTAATCCAGTGAAGCTGCATCAGGAGATTGATGATAGAGAAAACGGCGAGTACCACCCACCGGTACCCGTATACCTTGATTCGGTCATCGGTCATAAGCTTTCTCCCCTTAAGTAAAATGTGAGTGTAAAAAGACACCCGCAGAGGAAGCCCTTGGTTCCGTTATGTCTGAGTATTAATCCACGATACCTCCGGCACCGCCCTTCCATGTATACGGTGCTCTTTTTTAGTATATTCTCCGTTCTTCTGTCAACGACATTCTCGTGGACTTTTGGCTTTCACAGTGCGTCCAGAACGGACAGGTTGCATGTGTCTATCGAACATATCGTCGTCTGTGTTACTGCTCCAGCCTCGATAATATCGTGCCGTAAGTCCTTGGACGTGCTCGAGGGATCACTTCATCATGATGTAGTATTTGGACGACGCCTGCGCGGCGCTGTCCGGCCTGCCTGCGGAATAAGTATTCTGGTGGACGGTCTCTTAAGCCGTTCCGTCCGGCGACAAAAAAAGGGGCGCGTCGAAACCGGCGGGAGTATCCACCAGTGTTCGATGCGCCCCTCGTTTTTTATTCATACCGCTTCGATGCTGCGTTTGCTTTCTACTCTTGTCCCTCGATCATCTTCGATTCCTTGATGAACAGGCACAGCACCACGTTTGCCAACATCAGTCCGATGAATATCAGCATGAAGGGGGTCATAGAGCCGTCTTCGGTCCGGAGCATGTCCATGCCGAAGATGAATATGATCCCGGATATCTGCCCCGCCAGCACCAGGAGCCCCTGGGAAGTGGCCTCCGGCGCCGGGAAGGTGATCTCGCTGCCGTACTGGTAGCCGATGGGGCCCGCGGCCATGAAGAAGAAACCGAAGGAGAAGCTCGAAACCAGAAGCAGCCAGTAGCTGGTGGCAAATGTCAGCCCCACCAGGCCCGGTATCGTTAAAAGCATGGCGTAAAGGATAAAGGGCTTTCGCTTTCGTTTCTTGTCCGAAAGCGCCGGGATGCTTACTGCGCCCAGGATGCCGCCGAAGAGCATTACCGCCCCGGTGATGCCAGCCTGAGTGATGGTAAAGCCCCTGGGGGCCAGGATCTGCTCGATCCAGGTGGTCACGGCGTTAAACATACCCAGGGCGATGAAAAAGACGACGATGAGAATCAGCATGTCTTTCACCGTCATAATGTGCTTGAGCCCCTCGAACACCGAGTGACGCTCCACCGTTCCCTCCGGATCCGGGGAGGTGGGCGGTTTTTCCCGGACGAAGATCAAGAAGGCCGCGGCGCCCACGATGGTGACGACCGCGTAGATCATCAACATCCCCTTCATACCGTAGGTGAGGTAGAGGTAGGGAGTCAGGGCCATGGCGACGGTGATGCCCAGGAGCTGAGCAAGGACCGCGATGCCGGCGGCAGTCGCCCGCTCCTGGATCGGGAACCACTTAGCGGCCACGGCGGTGACCGAGTTGAGGATGAAGGGCTGGGCCACGGAGAAGCCGATCTGGGAGATCAGGATCATGGTGTAGCTGTCGGCATAGATGCCCTTGATGAGGCCGAAGATGCCGGTGAGGGCCGCGCCGATGCCCACGCCGATGTGGATGCCGAATCGATCCACTATGTAGGAGGCCGGGATCGACATGACCAGGTAGACGATCATAAAGATCATGGACAGCATGCCGATCTGCAGTACGGTCACCCCGTAAAACTCGGCGGCGTCCCCGGTGATCGGTGCGAAGGTAATCCAGTGAAGCTGCATCAGGAGATTGATGATGAAGAAAACAGCGAGCACCACCCATCGGTACCCGTACACCTTGATTTGGTTGTCGGTCATAAGCCCTCTCCTAAGAAGTTGAAAAGATAGGATCGCCGAGCCAACATGGAGGAAGCCGCGGGTGTCGATATGGATGTGCTCTCATCCTCGACTTCCTCCATACGGCCCGCCTGTTTGGACGGTCATCCTTTTGTAGTACATTACCGGGTGTTCTGTCAATGGTAATATTATGCAATGCGGGCTTCCCGTTCTGTCCCGGAAAGCCGAATATCATCCGCTGAACACGCAGTGCCGTGACAACCGTTCCCCATTCCCGGCGGATCCCCGCCGGACATTACTGGATGTGCCGTATGGATCGCTTCATTCTGATGTAATAGATCGTCCCGAGGATGAATACCACGCCGCTTGTCGGGATGAACGCCCACCCGATGAGAAAGAAAACTCGAGGATCGAAAAAATGGATGAAGGTCACCCCGGCGATGAACAGCGTCAGGGAGGTGCGGATATACGAGAGAAACGTCCTGGTGTTAGCCATGACCGTGCGATCGACGGCCAGAACATCCCGGAGGATCAGGCTCTCCCGATCGAATCTTGCGTAGGGGAATTGTTTTTTCTTTTTCATGGATGCATCCTTCCCTGGGTGATCAAGGAGGCATGATAGCGCGTCCCGGTGTTTTCGTCAAGGGGAGGGGCATCTTCGTTTTCTCCGGGGAGAGGGCGGACAGCATCACCCACCGAAGCACCGCCATCCGCCCCGAGACGATGCGGAACACAGTCGATATTCTTTTCGATGCGGCGTTTTCGTTTCGGGAAAAATGTGGTAAGATGCTCATGATTGACGGGCGCATGACGCGGGGGATGGGGGATACCATGCCCGGAAACCGAACACTCATATACGCGGGAGACGACAAGCATGACACAGGACATCTATCGCACGTTACAGCAAAGGCTGGACGGCTATTCCCTGGGCTTTCCGGAAACCAAATCCGGGGTGGAGCTCGACATCCTGCGGCTTCTCTTTACCGAGGAAGACGCACGGCTGTTCCTGGCCATGAGTCCCGCTCTGGAGGCGGCACAGAGCGTTGCGGCGCGGCTGGAACAGGACGAGGACGAGACCGCCCGTCGTTTGGAGGAGATGGCGAAAAACGGGCTCCTCTTCCGACAGGAGCGCAATGGGCAGGTGCGCTACGGCGCCATCCCCTTCGTCCACGGCCTGTTTGAGTTTCGGGTTCGAAACCTCACGCCAGAGCTGGCGAGACTCGTGGATCGATATCACGAGGACGGTTTTTCCCGGGCCATCGGCGAGAGCGCCGAGTACTTTCTCCGGCCCGTGCCGGTGATGGAGTCGATCCCAACAGGCACACAGGTGGCGGCGTTCGACGACGCCGCGGCCATCCTGAAAGACAAGGACCTCATCGTCGTTACCGACTGCATGTGCCGAAAGCTGCAGGATACCATCGGGGAGGGGTGCGGAAAAGAAATGGAGGCGTGCTTTATGTTCGGCTCCATGGCCGAGTATTACCTGGCCAACGACCTGGGAAGGCGTATCGACGTGGACGAGGCGCTGGACATCTTGAAGAGCGCCCAGGAGGCGGGGCTGGTCACCCAGCCCGCCACGTCCGTGAATCCCTCGGGCATGTGCAACTGCTGCGGGGACTGCTGCGGTGTACTGGGCTCCATCAAGGAGTTCCCGAAGCCCGCCGAGATGGTCATCTCCAACCACCGGGCCGTCGTCGACGGAGATGCGTGCACCGGCTGCGGCGAATGCGTGACCCGGTGCCAGATGGAGGCGATCGCGGTGATTGAAGAGACCGAGACGGCGAAGGTGGATCCGGATCGCTGCATCGGCTGTGGTCTCTGTGTTACCACCTGTCCCACCGAGGCGGTCACCCTTTCCCCCCGACCCGAGAAGGAGCGGCGCATTCCCCCGGCCAGCACCGCCGAGCAGTTCATGAGCATGGCGAAAAAGCGGGGAATCGTCTGATACGAAATTCGATGTTTTATTGAGGCCCTGGACGGAGAGCGTCCGGGGCCGTTTTGCGTGAAATGTCAAACGCTTTTTCGTATACGGTCAAGACGGGGGACGCCCCTCGTGGTAGGATTGATCACAGTATCGGTGCATGCCACTGAATACTGTCTCTACAATCACACAGAGGAGGCGATATGGCGAAAAAAAACAGTCGGGACGACATCACCCGGCGGGATATGATCACGGCCCTGGGTGCCGCCGCCGCGGCGGCGGGCGTTCCGGAGCCCCCCGAGGGGGCCGACGCCACCGGGAAGGTGATCACCCTGGGCGGCTGCACCTACCTGGGGCTGGGGCGCTTCATGATCCCCATTCCCCCCTGCCTTCTGCGCAAAGGGGTGAGAGCCAACGCAAAGAAGGGGCGAAAGGCCCTGGAATTCATGACGCCGACGCATCACCTGGTCCGGGATTTCGTCGTCACCGAGATCCCCCGGCGGGGGGAATCCCTCTCCCCGGAACACATCGCGAATGAGCTATCTCTTCCCCGGGACGAGCTGGACGTGATCGTGGACGAGCTGGAGGAGCACATGGTGTTTCTCTATCGCGTCGACGGCGAGAACGTGACCTGGGCCTATCCGGTCACCGCCGAGCCCACACCCCACCACATGACGTTTTCCACGGGGGAAAACATCTACGCCGCCTGAGCGATCGACGCGGTAGCGGTGCCCTTCGTGCAAGGGCAATTATTGCAGAGGTATCTGACGTTTGAGCTGAGGTCGTCCTGCTGGGCGACGGGGGACGCCGTGGACATCGACTTCGACAGCGACATGAGCTACACGGTGCGTTCCGACAACGATCCCCGGCTCTTTGTCCCGCTGGTGGATATTCCGAACCTCGACGAGCCAAGCATCGTCGACGCGTTCTGACGCAAGTCGGTATTCTTCCGGTCGGAAGAAGAGGCGAAAACACACCGGCGGAAAAACTCGGATGAGCGGGGGCTCTACCTGGACATGGATCAGAGCATCTACATGACCCGGCTGATCCAGGGGGCCATCTTCGGCATCGGCGATCGGGAGATCGTCGTGTTTGACAAGAAGAATTAGCATCCTCTCGGCCCCAAACCGGGCGGGGAAACAGATCAAATCAATAAACGGGGAGCGGTTTTTTATGAATCGCTCCCCGATTTTTTTGAAAAAATGGTTTGACAATCGCTTTTATGATTGGCACTGTGGGCGTACCACGAGGTTGAAACCGAGAGGAGGACGCCATGCCGAGATCATTTTTCCTGACGCCGAAGAAAGCAGACACGCTCCACCGGGCCTCGGTCCGGGTGCTGGAGCAGACCGGTGTGAAGATCGGTCACGAAGAATCGATAGACCTCTACCTCTCCGCAGGGGCGACGAAGGACAGTGATGGCCGCGTCCTTATCACTCCCCGTATGGTGGACGAAGCCCTGGAGAAGGTTCGCTGCCTGCATAAGAGCGACATCGAGTGCATGCGGCTCTACGACCGGGACGGGGAAAACCCGATCAAGATCGAGATGGGACGGACCTATTTCGGCCCCGGGTCCGACGCCATGTATAACATCGACCTGGATACCGGCAAGCGCCGCCAGTCTGTTCTTTCCGACGTCGCCACAAACGTCACCATCGCCGATACGCTTCCCGGATACAATTTCATCATGTCCATGGCGTTGCCGTCGGACGTGGGGCCCGAGCGGCTCTACGCCGCGGTCTTCGCCGAGATGGTGAAGCATACCACCAAGCCGATCATCACCACCTGTACGGGGTTGAAGGATTTGAGCCAGGTGCACGACGTCGCGAAGATCGTGGCGGGAGACGCCGAGACGCTTCGGAAAAAGCCCTTCTTCATCGCCTACCTCGAGCCGGTCTCCCCCCTCATCATGGACGACGCAAGCTGCGAGAGGCTGCTGTTCTGCGCCGAGAACCGGGTGCCGATGCTCTACGCCGCCGGGGCCAACTGCGGCTCCGGGGCGCCGGTCACGCCCGAGGGGGGCGTGGTCCAGGGCGGGGCGGAGTCCCTGGCGGGGCTGGTCCTGGCCACCCTCAAGAGCGACGACGTCCAGTTCGTCTACGGGGCCAACACCTCGGCCATGGACATGAAGTCCACCATCGTCTGCTACGGTGACCCCACCTGGTTTCGGACCGTTGCCATGTACGCAGACCTGGGACGATATTACAAGCTTCCCACCTGGGGCACCGCCGGCTCCAGCGACGCCTTTTCCATAGACGCCCAGGCGGCGATGGAGGCCTACGAGGGGATCAGCCTTGCCGTCATGGCCGGGACCACCCTGGCCCACGACGTGGGCTACCTGGCCCACGGGGAGCTCTACGACGCCCGGATGCTGGTGATGACCGACATGATGATCGGCCGGGCGCGGCAGATATTGAAGCCGGTGGACCTCTCCGAGGACGCCCTGGCGGTGGACGTGATCAACGAGGTGGCGCGCTCGGGAGGTCTCTACCTCACCCATCCCCACACGTCGAAGAAATTCCGAAAATCCCTGTGGCTGCCGCCGAAATACATCAACCGAAAGCACCTGGACCTGGACCGGGAGCACGACATGGCGGATTTGATGGGCGACGAGGTCAAAAACATCCTCGCCAAGCACACGCCGAAGGCGCTGCCTGATGAAACGGTGAAGGCGATTGATGAGTACGTGGCGGGGTTGTAGAAGCGTGGATGAGAAGACTGAGATGATGCCGGGGGGATATCAATCTCGATGGGAATGAAGGACAGGATACTCGCGCTTCTGAGGGGGCTCAGGAACCTCCTTGGCTCGGGAATGCGCCTCCTGCTGGTGGGAATTGCGCTGGAGGTTGTGACCGTCGCCCTTCACCGCTACGTTTCCCTTCCCGTTTCACTGACCAGGGAAATGCAAATCGCCCTGACTGTTCCCTGTGTCGTTTTCTGTGTGACGGGTATGGTCTGGTTCAACTCCACCCTGCGCCTGATAAAGATCAACCTGATGGGTGGAGAGAACAGGCTGGTAACCCACGGGCCGTTCAATTACGTCAGGCACCCGCTGTACGCCACGCTTTTAATAACGCTGCCGCCGCTGCTGATCATCTGGTTTGCTGATCTCCTGTTTCTCGTGTCGTGGGCGGCGCTGTTCATCGTCGCCCATTATGTTGTTCTGCCGGAGGAGCGGAGGTTGGTCAGGCTGTTCGGCAAGGAGTACGAAAGATACCGGAGATATGTCCCGGCATTTATCCCATACAAGGGGGCCGGGGGTAAGCGCTACCGGGAGGATCGCGGTGGCAATGATTCCGGGGGGAAATAAATACCGATCCTAAAATATTGACAGACGCCGACGTATTGTTTACCATGAAATGACCTTTTGCCGAAAATGGGGCGATCATGCGAAAGCTACTGATTGAAAAGCGTGAGGAAATTCTTCGCATTGCCGAAAAGCACGGCGTGGGGAGGATTCGTGTATTCGGCTCGTCCGTCCGGGATGAGGCCTATGAGGGAAGCGACGTGGATTTACTTATAGACGTCACCGGCCCCACGACGCCCTGGTTCCCCGGTGGGCTGGTAGCGGATCTTGAGGAATTACTCGGCTGTCGGGTCGACGTGGTGGAGGAGGTAGCGATCAGGGAGGGGCTAAGGGAAACGGTGCTTTCGGAGGCGGTGCCTCTGTGAAGAAGGATAGTATTTATATTGATCACATTCTCGAATGTATCAAGGCTATTAGGGAATATACTTCGGTCGGGGAGGAAGAATTTTTAAATAAGGTGATTGCTTAAGGTCTGGCCCGATGTTAGCATGGGCCTATGGACCTAAATACCTATGAAAACTTAATAAAATCGGAATCGAGAGCACGAAGATACGTGCTGGGATTTTGCTGGAAAAACC